>ERZ772968.45-NODE-45-length-50820-cov-8.412686_pt1 | contig 50820 bp, 42 predicted proteins | sample MGYA00580674_ERZ772968 | MGnify/ENA primary metagenome ERZ772968 (study PRJEB29015, sample SAMEA2737940) | human oral metagenome | biome: human oral; feature: human-associated habitat; material: dental | place: China | collected 2138 ...
CACCCAGGTCCTGTTCATCGGGGTCAGTCAGGCTCACCGGGCAGTCGACCAGCGCTTGCGAGCGCCGCGACAGCGCACTAGCCCCGCTACGACAGCTGACCAGCAGCCGCGACAGCTCCCCGGCCTCGTCGAGACAACTCACCAGCCGCCGCGCCCAGCCAACGAGGCGGACGCTGGTCGGCTTGGGCCGGCCCCTACTCCTCGATCTCGCTGCGGTCGCCGCTCCACAACGTGTGGAACGTGCCCTCGCGATCGACGCGCTTGTACGTGTGAGCGCCGAAGAAATCGCGCTGCCCCTGGATGAGGTTCGCGGGAAGCTCGGCCGCGCGGACTCCGTCGTAGTAGGCGAGCGACGAAGCGAAAGCCGGGATCGGAACGCCGGTGAGCGCGCTGAAGCTCACGATGCGCCGCCAGGACTCCACGGACTTGCCGATCTCGCCGGCGAAATAAGGGTCGGCCAAAAGCAGCGGGAGCTTCGGGTCCCGCTCGTAGGCCTCGGTGATGCGGTTGAGGAAGACGGCGCGGATGATGCAGCCGCCGCGCCAGATGCGAGCCATCGCCCCCAGGTCAACGTTCCAGCCGTTCTCCTCGGAAGCCTTGCGTATGAGCTCGAATCCCTGGGAGTAGGCGACCATCTTCGAGGCGTAGAGCGCCCGTCGGACGTCCTCGATGAAAGCCGCAGGGTCGGCGACGGGAACGTCCTCGGTCCTCGCAGGAAGCCCCCGGCCCGCCTGCCGCTCCGGCACCGAGCCGGAAAGGGAGCGCGCGAAGGTCGCCTCGGCGATGCCGGTAGTGGGAACGCCGACCTCGGCCGCATTCTGAACCGTCCACGCGCCGGTTCCCTTCTGGGAGGCACGGTCAAGGACGACGTCGACGAAGGCCTTGCCCGTCTTCGGATCGACGTGCTGGAGCACGTCGGCGGTGATCTCGATGAGGTAGGAATCCAGCTCGCCCCTGTTCCACTCTTCGAACACCTTGCCGATCTCGGCTGCGGACATTCCGAGGGCCTTGCGCATGAGATCGTAGGCTTCGGCGATGAGCTGCATGTCGGCGTACTCGATGCCGTTGTGGACCATCTTCACGAAGTGGCCGGCGCCGTCGGGGCCGACGTGCGTGCAGCAGGGAACGCCGTCGACGTGGGCGGAGATCTTCTCGAACATCGGGCCGAGCCGGCGGTAGGACTCCGGCGTGCCGCCGGGCATGATGGACGGCCCGTTGAGGGCGCCCTCCTCGCCGCCGGAAACGCCCGAGCCCACGAAGTGCAGCCCGCGCTCGCGAATGGCGGCCTCGCGGCGCACGGTGTCGCGCCAATTGGAGTTGCCGCAATCGACGATGATGTCGCCGGGATCCATGAGGGACGCCAGCTCGTCGATGACGGCGTCGGTGGCGGGCCCGGCCTTGACCATGATGATCGCAACGCGCGGGGCAGACAGCGCGTTCACGAAATCGGCCATGGATTCGGCGGGGAAGAACTCGCCCTCGTCCCCGTGATCCTTGACGACCTTCTCCGTTTTGGCCGCGCTGCGATTGTGAATGGCCACCTTGAAGCCGTTGCGGGCCAGGTTGCGCGCCAGGTTCGAACCCATCACCGCCATGCCGGTGACGCCGATGTCCGCCACCGCCTTGGCCGGGGTTGGAATCGCCATGTTTGCTCCTTCGTGTGTCACGGCCGACGTCGCCGCTCGCTGCGCTTTTCCTTCGAAAGCCGCGATCGGGGCTGAAAGCCTTGTTCTGCGGATTGAGGTTTCGATCCGCGGGCGTCCGCTTCCCGCCCGTGAAATCGTCCACCCATAAAAATACGCCAGGCGCGCCCCGAGTGGAACTCGGAGCGCGCCACAGCGGCCGATTTATGCGCCGAGCGCAGCCGAGACGACCGCCTTGGCCGCCTCCTGGACCTCGGCCAGATGCTCGGCCCCCTTAAAGGACTCAGCGTAGATCTTGTACACGTCTTCGGTTCCCGACGGGCGGGCCGCGAACCACGAGCTCTCGGTCGTGACCTTGAGGCCGCCGATCGGGGCGCCGTTTCCGGGCGCCCGCACAAGTTTCGCCGTGATCGGCTCGCCGGCCAGCTCGGAAGCAGTGACGTCCTCGGGGGAAAGCTCGGCCAAACGGGCCTTCTGCGCCTTGGTCGCTGGCGCGTCCACGCGTGCGAAAGCCGAGTCGCCGTAGCGTTCGGCCTGCTCGGCGTGCAGCTGCGACGGCGACTTCCCGGTCACGGCGATGATCTCCGAGGCGAGCAGGTCCATGATCAGCCCGTCCTTGTCCGTCGTCCACACCGTGCCGTCCGTGCGCAGGAAAGAGCCGCCCGCGCTCTCCTCCCCGCCGAATCCGACGTCGCCCGTCAACAGGCCGGGAACGAACCATTTGAAGCCGACCGGGACTTCGATGAGCTTCTTCCCGATTCCCGCGACGACCCGGTCGATGAGCGAGCTGGAGACGAGCGTCTTGCCCACAGCCGTGCCCTCGCGCCAGCCGGGGCGATGCGTGAAGAGATACTCGATGGCCACGGCCAGATAGTGGTTGGGGTTCATGAGGCCGCCGTCGGGGGTGACGATTCCATGGCGGTCCGAGTCGGCGTCGTTGCCCGTGGCGACGTCGAAGGGCGTCTTGCCGTCCGGGCCCGGCGTCATCCTCGCCCGCAGGGAGGCCATGGCGTGGGGGGAGGAGCAGTCCATGCGGATCTTTCCGTCCCAGTCGAGCGTCATGAACGGCCACTTCGGGTCGACGACGGGGTTGACCACGGTCAGGTCGAGGCCGTAGCGCTCGCCGATCGCCCCCCAGTACTCGGCCGAGGCCCCGCCCATGGGGTCGGCCCCGATGCGCACGCCCGCCTTGCGAATCGCGGCGAAGTCGATCATCGCGGCGAGGGCGTCGATGTACTGGTCGAGGTACTCGTACCCGCGCACGCTGCCCTTGGCCCGCTCGTAGGGGACCCGGGCAATCTTCTTCCAGCCCTCGCGCAGAAGCTCATTGGCCCGCGCCGCGATGACCTTCGTCGCGTCGGTGTCCGCGGGGCCGCCTGTGGGCGGGTTGTACTTGAAGCCGCCGTCGCGCGGGGGATTGTGCGAAGGCGTGATGACGATTCCGTCGGCCAGGCCCGATCCGGTCTGGCGCACGCCCGCGGCCGTCCCCGCACCGTTCGCGCGCAAAATGGCGAGCGACACGGACGGCGTGGGCGTCCACGATCCCCGGGAGTCGACGCGGACGTCGACGTCGTTGGCGACGAGCACCTCGATGGCGGTCCGCTCCGCGGGGGCCGACAGGCCGTGGGTGTCGCGGCCGATGAAAAGGGGGCCGTCATAGCCCTGGGCTTTGCGGTATTCGACGATCGCCTGCGTCGTTGCGGCAATGTGGGCTTCGTTGAAGGCTCCGTCGAAGCTCGAGCCCCTGTGGCCGGAGGTTCCGAAGACGACCGCCTGGAGGGGATCGGCTGGATCTGGTTCGATGTCGTAATAGGCGGAGATCAGGGCATCGACGTCGATGAGGTCCTGATCGCGGGCCGGAGTACCTGCGCGTTCGTTCATGGCCCAATTGAACCACGGAGCTCTCTTTGGGGCTAGGGAGGTCCGTCCCAAGAACCGCCTGCGTCTCAAAATGCGGACCTTCGACGTCGAACGCTCGATCCGGGGGCGCGCCCGGTCTGGCTTGCGGATGCGGCTCGGAGCGCCGACGCTCGGCTTCTGTCGCCGACGCTCGGCTTCTGTCTTGGACGCAGCGGTCGGCTCGCGGGCCTTTGCCTTGAGCCTTGTAAGATCGAGGCGGACGCCGTTCAGAAGATCGAGGCGAACGCCGTTCCGCCCAGAAAAGCGAGCAGGCCCGAGCCCGCAGTTCCGAGAACCAACCCCGCGGATGCGAGCCTCCGCCCTGCGCGGGCAAGTTCGACGGCGTCGAGCATGGCCGTGGAAAAGGTTGTGAATCCCCCGAAAAAGCCGGTTGTGACCGCCCGCAGGGCTCTCGGGTCCATCGTGGAGAAGGCCGACGTCGCCGCGCCCAAGAGGAAGCAGCCGAGGACGTTGACGGCGAAGGTTCCCCACGGAAATTCCGGGTGCCGTCGGCGGACCAGGCCGTCGAAGCCGGCGCGGCACACCGCGCCGAGGCCTCCGGCAAGAGCGACCGCAATCATGGGCTCGCCTCCGGCTCCGACTCGTCTGCCAGCCGGCCGCGCCGCTCGGCGCTCCTTTGCCTTGCGCCTCCTCGCCCGCCGCGCGCCCCGAGGGCAAGACCGGCCCACGCGCACAGCAGGCCGCAGACGATCGATCCCGCGGCGTAGGCCGTTGCCTGCGCCGTCGTCGCCGCCTCGACCTCGGCTGCGAATGTGCCGTAGGTCGTGAACGAGCCCAGAAAGCCGGTGCCCAGAAGCAGGCGCACCCGAGGGTCCGCGCGCGGGAAACGGCGTGCGAGAAGGCCCGCGAGGAGCCCGAGCAAGAATGCGCCGGCGAGGTTCACGGTGAGAGTCGCCCACGGAATCGCCGACGCCCATGCCTGCGCCCCGCCGGGAAGGAGCTCGCCTATCCAGGCGCGCAGCGCGGTTCCGGCGCAGCCTCCCGCGAAAACGGCGGCGTACGGCCCGGTCAGCCGCCGCGCGAGCCCGCCGACCCGATTTCGTTCACGCACAGGCAGCCCCCGCCCTCATTGCCGCACGGCCGCCTGATAGTTCAGGCGTGAGTAGACGAGCTTCCACCTGCCGCCGAACTTCTGCGCCGCCCAGACGTCTGCGGGCAGCCCTCCGGTGGAATTCGACGGGGCGAAGATGACGGCGTCGATCTTCGCCTTGCCGTACGTGCCCTCCCAATAGACGCGGTTGCCTGGCACGTTGTAGGCCAGCATGGGCAGGTTGGCGACGACGTTGTGCCCCGTGCCCAGGGCCTCGACGGCGTCCCTTCCGGCCCGGGCCTGCTCTTCCGTGACAGAAAAAGGCGTGCGCCCGTCGACGAGTTGCCCGATCGGGCCGAACCACGCGACGCCGACGTTCGATGCGAGCGCGACGCAGACCGCCGCCAAGCGCGCCCTGTACGTGCCGCGCCATCGCGAGCACGCGTCGATCAGGGCGATCGCGGCGATCGGCATCAGGATGGCCGAGTAGTGCCAGTGCCAGCCCCAGTAGTGCTCGACGTTTCCGGCGAAGCGCCAAAAGAGCGTGGGCAACATGATCCAGACGTAAGGGCTCACGAGTCCGATCAGCCCCGCCGCAAGGGCCAGAAGCAGGAGCGTCGCATACTTCGTCGCCGGAAGGAAGAAACGGAGGAGGAAATTCGATGCGACGGCGTCGTTTTGCGCCAGCCTGTTCGTATACTCCCATCCGCCCTCGGGGTTGAAGATCGGGAGGATGACGAGTATCGCCAGAAGAGTCCACGCGAGGCCCCACGCGGCAAGGCGGACGCCGGCCTTGCCCTGGGGGGAGGAGAGCGCCTTCTTCAGGGACGCGCGCGAGCGAAGCGCGAACCTGTTGTCGGCGCGGGACGCCGCGCCCCACGCCTGCCACAGAAAGACAAGGCCGACGGCGCAGACCGTCAGGCCGAGGTCCTCCTTGACGAAGACGAGTAGCCCGACGGCGACGAGCGCCGACCGCGAGTTGCCTTTCGTGTCGAGCCATCGGGCGAGCCCGTAGGCAAGCAGCGGGACCGCGAAGGCTATTTCGTGGAACTGCGATTCGACCGCGCTCCACAGACCCCAGCTCATGGCGTAGCCGATTCCGACGATCGCCCCGAGGCTCCTCCCCAGCCGTTTGACCGCCAAAAGCGTTATCGGAACCGAGCTGAGTGCGAACAGCAGGTCTTGGAGGACGAGCAGGGCCAACCCCGAGGGGAACAGTTTGTATACGGGGCCCAGCAGAACGAGCAGCGGGTGGAAGTGGTCTCCGAGCAGATTGAATTCGGGTCCCTTGATGTCTACCGTCGGCGCGTCGAATTGGGAGTACTGCTTGGCGAGCTCGGTGAAGATTCCCAGATCCCACGACGGCGTCGAAAAAGTCCTCCACTGCAACTGCGAGTAGAGAATGTAGGCGAAGGCCGAGACTGCGGCTATCGACCAGGCGAGAATGTGGGCCACTGCCCTCGAGGGGGCGGCCGCTGCGGCGGAAGCTCCGTCTTTGGAAGGCCTGACCGGTTGCTGCGACGCCTGCGATTCAGGGCTGGCAGCCGCTTCTGCGTCCGGTTCCGCCTCCGGTTCGTGCGAATCGGGATTGGGCTCGGCGGCTGGATCGGAGCGCGTTTGGAGATCGGGCTCCGTTTCTTGGTCGGAGCCGGTTTGGTGGTCGGGCTGCGTTTCTCGGCCGGAGCCGGTTTGGTGGAGGTCGGACTCAGGTTCGGCGCCTGACACTGCCTCCGGACCGGGCTCCGCGATCGGATCCAGCGATTCGGGCGAGGTTTCTTCTGGGCTGGTCACAACGGAAGTCTAACCATTGGCCGCGCTGTTTCGTCGCGTTGCGCCTCACGCGAGCGTGTTTCCTGCGGGAACGAGGGCCGCGTCGCCAGGCCCCGGCGCGCCCTGCATGGGACGGCGTTTCATGCGGAAAGGCGGTTTCATGCAGAAAGGGGATGGTGTGGGAGTTGGGAAGCGCATGTGGGCACAGCGAGTGCATGCGCGGGTGCGGAAAAGACTCGGACGAACGTCGGGTGTCCGGTGAATCCCAGAGCCCTCTGACAAACTAAAGTCCTTTGGCGAACTACGGTCCTTTGGCAAACTGAAGTGGTTGGGGGCGAAACTCAGTTTCGCCCCCAACCACTTCAGTTTGTTGAGAAGGATGATCCAGCCAAAGCCGAATCGGCAGGGTCAGTATGCCCTGCGACGGCGTGCCACGAGAACTCCGCCGGTTCCGGCTGCGGCGACCGCGACGGCGGCGAGGGTTGTGACCGAAGCGCCCGTGCGCGGAAGCTGAGCGCCAGAGACGCCTCCCTTCTGGCCCGAACCCGCGCGGGGCGACGGGACGACGGGAACCGAAGCTCCGGGATCCTGCTGGTTGGGTGCCACGCCGTGATCGCCGCCGTTCTCGGCGCCGGTCTTCTGCGGTGTGCCGGTGTTGAGCCCGGGAACCTTGTTGTCACTCGGGCTGCCGGTGCCCGGCTGAGAGGGGTCGCCCTGATTCTTCGGGTCCTGCGCCGAGGGGCCGCCCGACGAGGGCTGACCGGAGGGATCGGTCGGGCTCGGCGACGTCGGATCCTCCGAAGGGGTGGACGGGGTGGGCGACGGCGTCTCGGTCGTCGGAGTGGGGTCGGGCGTGGGGTCCCCGCCGCCGTTGCCGTTGTCTCCCTGGCCGCCGTTGCCGTTGCCGCCGTTTTGGTCGCCGGCTTGGCCGCCGTCGTCGCCCGGGGTCCTCTTATCGTCTCCGTCGCGCGGAGCGCCGTCGTTGGCCTGCGGCAGATTTGCCAGCTGGGCCTTGGCCAGAGCCTCGTTTACGGCGGCCCCAGCGGTCCCGTTTGCGTTGGGAGTGGCTGCCGTCGTGCCGTCGGAAGGCTGGGGCGACTCTTCAGCGAAGCTCGGCGCGGCCATACCGGCCACGCTGGCTCCCGAGATGGCGAGAGTGGCGATGATGTGGCGGGGAAGTACCCGCTTTGAGCGCGAATGCGATTGTGTCACGAGCTTTCCTTCGTTTCGTCTGTTTCGTCGTTGCGCCCAGGTTCTCGCATGGGTGAGAGGCAGCCGAGAGTTCGGCGGACCGCTACCTGATGGCCAGCAACGATTCTTTTCCCCTCACGATAACACTTCGGAAGTGTAAGAACCCAGGAATGTGGCGGGTACTTCTACCACAAACAGCTTCCATTTCCCGTCGAGATTCCCGCAAAACGGCTAAATTGCAAGAAAAACTCACATATATGCGGCTTGCCTTAGCGTGGGCGACCGCACTCTAGATGACCCCGCGTTTGGTGATCGTCCGCAGCGCCAGCCACCCCAACGGCACGCGACCCCAGAAAGTGAGGAGGCGGTAGAGCACGGCGGTGGAGACGGCGATCGACGTCGGAACCCCGGCCACGGTCAGGCCCGTGGTCAGCGCGGTTTCAACGGGGCCGATGCCGCCGGGGGACGGGACGACGGAGCCCAGCGAGTTCGACAGGAGGTAGGCCAAGGCCAAGGTGACGATCGGAAGGCTGTATCCGAAGGCGGCGAGAGAGCCGCCGAAGCAGGCGACGAAGGCGATCGTCTGGACGGTGGACCCCGCGAATCCGTAGGCGATCCTGCTGGGGTGGGTCGCGAGCCACACAAGGCGAGGCCATACCTGGTCGATCGTCGGGCGGATCTTCTTCGCTGCCCATCTGCGCAGGGGTTTGACGAGGAAGAGGGCGGCGACCGCAAGCACGCCGATGGCGATCGCGACCATGACCGCGCCGGAGGGCATGGACAGGGAGCCGATCTTGCCGGTGGCGAGGCTGATCCCGATGAGCAGAATGATCGTGGTGACAAACTGCGCGAGCTGAACGAGGGTGACCGTCGCGACGGCCACTGGCGTGGAGACCCTGCGTTTTTGGAGGAAGCGCAGGTTGAGGGCGGCCGGGCCGATGCCGGCCGGCGCCACGAGGGTCACGAGCGAGGCGGCCACCTGCACCATGACGGCGTCCTTGGCGTTCAACGGCTCGGAGGTGTAGGCGCGCAAGGTCATGGCCGCCCCGATGTAGGTGAACAGGCCCGCGACGAAGGCGAAGAGCATCCACAGGGGGTTGGCGTTGGCGAGGGTGGAGCGAAGCTCGTTGAAGTTGACCGACACGACCAGGATGTAGACCGCCACGAGGCCCAGGGAAACGGTGACGACCGTTTTCACGGAGAACCGGTAGAGCTGGGTTGGCGTCACTTCCGCGACCTCGGGGACCTGTTCGGTGAGGCGGTCGCGCAGCCGTTCCAGCTGCTTCTTTTCGGTGAACTTCGCCATCGTCTCGGAGGGGACGATGGCCTTTTGCAGGATCGGGGCGAGCGAGACAATCTGGTCGCGCGGCAGGCATCGGCTTGCCGAGGCGATGGCGCGTTCGACGCCGACGGTCCCCGCCATCATGGCCATCGCCTGCGCCATGTCGATGCGGCGCTCCATCTCGGAGGCCGCAAGGCGGCCGTTCTCCCAGTGCAGCAGCTGGGCGCGCCCTCCCTTGAGCGCCGTGACGCCCGCCCGCACGTCTCCGTGGGAGAAGCCGCGGCGATGGGCGTCTTGGAGGATGTCCCACACGTCGTCGAGCGCCTCGTCGGGAATCCCATTCGGTTCGACTTCGCTCAGTGCGGTGGAGCCGTCGACTTCGAGGATGACGACCTTCGAGCTGTCTGAACCCGCCACGGCCAGGCCGCGGTCGGGGGCGAGCCCGGCGGAGGCGCTCGCCAATTCCATGAGCGCGAAGCGGTCCATCGCCCCGTCGATCGTTTTTTCAGCCTGGCGGGCCGTGGTGGTCAGCACGAGCCGCTGCCATGAGGACTGCAGCACTCCGACGATCTGTTGGTCGGCGTCGAAGAAGGAGGCGTGATGCGGATTTCCAGAGGAATCGACGACGATGTAGTTGCGGGAGGCTTCTTCGCTCAACGGCGGGTGATAGGAGGCCAGGAGCTCGTTTCGCAGGGCGAGGGGGTCGACGTCGTCGGCCGGCCTGAGATGCTGCGACGCGGCCTTCGCCGAGCGGCTGATAGGGCCGAAGGTCGGCGCGGGCTCCGGAGCCTGGCGGTTCCCTTTGGATTCGAGCCGATCGTCGGCCCGCTGCGGACCGTCGGCCCGGCGGGGACCGTTGGCTCCTTGGGGATCGTCGGCCTGCTGCTCGGACTCCGGGGAGGCGGCTTCCGACCCTTTGGGCTTCGGCGGGGCGCCTTCGAAGGATTCGCCCGCCTTCTGCAGTATGCGATGGATTTGGTCGATGCCGTACCGGTCGATGTGGCCGAGGTCGCCGTATGCGGGGGCGAGCCATGCGGCGAGGGCGGCGTCGTCGGGGAGTTTGTCGATGCGGACCACCAGCTGGGCGTCCACGCCGGCGCGCCTGACGAGTTTGACCAGGTCTGCGCCCGTCGCGCGGTCGGGGACGTCGCCGGCGATATAGCGCCACATGAGGCCGCACAGCACGCCGAGAAGCGCGGTGATGAGGGCCCCGGGAAGGGTTTGATTGCCCTGGAGCACCGAGAGGACGAGAACGAGGGAGAGCAGCGGCCAGCCCCACCTCGTCGTCTTCGCGCGCTTGCCGGACCCGGCCACCGTGAGTATCGCCGACACGACGGCGACGTACGGGATGAGCTTGAAATAGGTCTGCTCGACGAGGGAGTCGGAAAGCTGGCCGGTGATGGGCGAGAGCGGGAAGTAGCGGCTGAACAGCCACAGGAGGCCGTAGGTGAAGGCGGCGGCGCTGGCCACAGCCAGGGCGCCCGTTGCGAGCGTGCGCCATCGGCGGTGCCAGGCCATGTCGATGACCAACGCGGCCGGCAGGAAAAAGCCGATGAGGCCTTCCAGGGCGTTGACGGGCATGAACAGGATCGACGTGATGATGCCGCTCGTGGCTGTGCGGACGTCGCGTATGACGGCCAGGGCCGTGGAGGAACCGTAGACTGTGACGACCATTACGCCGACGATCGCCAGCAGTGTGATGACTGCCGACACCAGATCTCTCGGACGTCTCAGCCACCGCGTTTCTTCGTCAACGAGCAACACCGGCCGCCGCGGAGTCGTATTCGTCAGATTATCGTCCACATGTGAATTCTAAGGCAATGGATTGCGAGTTAGGCCAATTGGCGAAACTCGCCCAAGGTTCTTGCTCCCCCAGCCTTTCGGGGCCTCCCGTCCGCGTCTCGTTCGCCTTGCGGTGAGAGGCAACCGCGCTGCCGCCCGCCGCGGAGCGGCCCCACGGCCGACGTCGCCTCTCGTCGTTCTTCGTTCGCCGTGCGATGAGCGGCGGGCTCGGATGAAAACGGGCCCCTCTCGCGGCGAAGCGGACCCCCAATGAGGAGGGGCCCGCCCCGTCGCGAGAGGGGCGACCTTCGTTCATGCACGGCATCGGCCTTCCCGAGTCGGCCCGCCCGTCGCGAGAAGGGCGACCGGCGTCGGCGGGCCCCGCGGATCCGCTCGCGTGGACCCCGCTCGGCCACGATACGGCGGCTTGGAGCGGGGGCCTGTCCGTCAGGTCCGTGACTTCACGAGAAGTAGCGGCGGATGACGAGGCCCGTCCCCACCAGGCTCAGGGAGACGGAGAAGACGACGCCCGTTCCCATGTCCAAGCCGGTTTTGATGAGGGGCCGTTCCTCAGTGGCGCGCGCCACTGAGGGCAGGGCGACCGGAGCGCCGACGATCGGCGAGTTGATGCTCGAACCCGGACGCCTGGCGCGGGGCTTCCCCTTGCCGGAAGGCTCGCCGCCGTTGGGGTTGGCCGCTCCCGGGTCGCCGCTCGGGGACTGGGAATCCGTCGGGCTCGGCGTCGCCGTGGGCGCCGAGGGCGAAATGGGCGGCACGACGCCGCTCGGCGACGACGGCGCAGCGCTCGGCGAGGCCTTCGCGCTCGGGGTGTCCGTTGGCGAAGGCTCGGCGCTTTCGGAGGGGCTCGCACTCTGCGAAGGGCTGGCCGTCGGGCTCTCGCTCGGAGTCGGCGAGGGCTCCTCCGTGGGGGAGGCCGTCGACGTCGGCGAGGGGCTCGGTTCCGCGGTTCCGGTTGGCTCGCTCGACGGCTTGGGCGTTTCGGTTGGTTTCGAGGGCGTGGTTTCCGTCGGAGACGGGGTGGGGTGAGACGAGGGCGTTGTGGGCGTGGGCTCGGGCGGCGTCGCCGGGTCAGAGGCCAGCGAAGTCGCGCTCGGGCTCGGCGTCGGCGCAGAGGCGCTCGGTGTCGGCGTGGGCGAGCTTGGGCTCGGCTCTGGGGCAGAGGCGCTCGGGCTGGGCGTGGGCGAGCTTGGGCTCGGCTCTGGCGCAGGGGTGCTCGGGCTCGGCGTCGGCGTGGGCTTCACGTCCGAAGGCAGGCTGAGAACCTCGGTCGATATGGCGACGCCGTGTACCGTGTTCGCCTTGACGACGAAGGAGTTCCCCTTCTCGCCGTCGACGGTGTAGGAGGAGTCTCCCCACCGCACTCCCTCGGGTGCGCCGAGGGCGGCGGAGGAGTCCTGTGTGACCGTGATCTTGGTTCCCGCGGGGAACTTCGATCCGGCGTCGACCTTCTGGCCGATGCCGGCGGCCAGCGAAAACGTGCCGGTGCGCTTGTCCGCAGCCAGGGTCCCCGGCGGATTCCAGCTCGGATAGTCGGAGGCCTTGGTTCCCGCGGGAAGCTCGTAGCGAGCCGTCACCGGGAAGGCGACGCGCCGCGGAATCGCCTCGGCGTGGGAGCCCGTTGCGCGCGACGTGACGGTGAACGACCCGTGCTGTGCGTCGACGAGTCCGCTGGAGGCGAAGGGGTCTGCGTACTTCGCGGCGGCGGCCTTGACGATCTTGGTCTTGCCGAGCCCGGCGGTGTTGACGTAGGCGAAGTTCGGCGTGATGCGCCCCTTGTCGGGCACGGTGGGGTAGGCGATGCCGTAGTTCGTCTGCCCGCGCCACGGGCCGGTTATGGAAACCGTGGCGGTGGAGCCGTTGATCGAAACGGACATGTCGAAGTCGCCGTAGGCGGCGGTGTAGTCCGTTCCGGAGCCTCCGGTGACCCGAACGTCCCGAACTTCTTTGTCTCCCGCCGATCCCCGGTGGTAGAGCGCCCACTTCGAGGGGTCGGCGAACTTCTGGCCGGGTCCGATCGTGTCCGTGATCGTCACCGTCGAACGCGTGGCCCCGTCCAGCCGCATGTGCTGCCCGGTTTCCCTCAGCCGCTCGGCGACGTAGTCCGCCCCGAAGCTCACGGTCCAGAACACCGATTTGCTCTCGGAGGTCAACGCGGGGGTGACTTTCGCGAAGGTGTGCGGGTTGTAGCCTTTGGAACGCTCGCGCACGGGGCCGCCGGGAATGGGCAGCTTGTACTGGCCCCCGTTGATCGTGAAAGCGGCCGGCGAGGCCGTGGGGGCAAGCGCCGTCAGTCGCAGGCTGACCTTGCCCTTGGGCGCGGCGTATCCCCGGGCTTTCAAGGAGTCGACCGTTTTGTCGAAGACGCAGTCGACCTCGTTGCGCCCGAGTTTGCACTGGCCGATCGCTGTCTGCCTCCCGGCGACGTCGACCGTGAGGTCGGCTTGGGATCCGGGCTCCAGCGTGCGGAAGGAGGCCGGGATGCCGACCTTCAAGGACTGTCCGGGAGCGATGTTCGCTTTGGCGGCGTCCCAGGCGAAAGCCAGCGATGCGTGGTCGCCGACGAGCATGGGATGCGACGCTTCGGCGGCGGTGAGCGGATCGCCGTTGGCGTCTGTGCGGGTGAGCGTTGGTGAGGATATGGCAATGGCCGCGTTGACGTCTGCGTTCGATGGCGTGATGAACGCGGTCAGCGCGGTGACGAGGGTGATGATCACCCCCGCTATCAAGGTCCGTGTGCCCATCGGTTTGCGTGATGAATGGGCCATAATGACTCCTTCGGTCGAAGCCATACTTAGTCCGTTAGGTAAGCGCGTGGTTGGTAGGTGGCATGTTTAATTAGAAACTAACTTATCAATGCATGTTTCCCTAGGGATCCCCCCAGGGGGGGAGGCCGCATGGGCAACACTCCCCATGTTACTGCTTTTCGTTGATATTTCGCGATTCCTGAGGGGGCGCCCCGCAGATGAGATTTCGGAGACCTTTCCCCCGATTCTTTCTATCTTGGGAGCAAAATAGACGCGCCCCGCTCTCACGTGTCGGGAGAGCGGGGCAAAAATGCCCGGTAAACCGGGGAATCTAGGCCCGTCGCAGACGCAGAGAGTTCGCCACCACGATGACGGACGAGCTCGCCATCGCCGCCGCCGCGATGCCGGGTACGATGAAACCGGCGACGGCCACGGGGATTGCCACGACGTTGTATCCGAAGGCCCAGGCCAAGTTTTCCTTGATGATTCGCAGGGTTTGCGCTGAGATGCGGATGGCTGCGCCGATGGAGCGAATGTCCGAATTCACGATTGTGATATCGGCCGCTTCCTTCGCGACGTCGGCGCCGGACCCCATGGCTATGGACAGATCCGCGCCGGCCAGGGCCGCTGCGTCGTTCACCCCGTCGCCGACCATGGCGACCTTCTGCCCGGCTGCCCGCAGCTCCTCGACGATCCCGACCTTGCCTTCTGGAAGGATCCCCGCGCGCACGTCGTCGATGCCGACCTCGGCGGCCACGGCCGCCGCGGCAGCCTCGTTGTCGCCGGTCGCAAGGACCGGGCGCAGCCCGAGGGACTTCAGCTCGGCCACGGCCGCGGCGCTTTCCGGGCGGACGGCGTCGCGAACGTCGAACGCGCCCAGCAGCCGTCCTTCGAGCGCTACGCCGACGACGGATGCGCCAGGCTCGCCGCTGAGGCCCGATGCGCCTTCGACGCCTTCCTCGGCCAGCCAGCGTGCCGTTCCGGCGGCGATTCTGCGGCCGTCGAGGCGCCCCTCCACCCCGTTTCCGGCCCGAGCCGCAACCGATTCGACGGCTTCCGGCTCGATCCCGCGTTCGTGTGCCAGCGCCACGATCGCCTTGGCAATCGGGTGCTCGGATCCGCGCTCGACGCCGGCCGCCGCGGCCACGAGCTCGCGCTCGCCGACGCCCTCGGCGGGCCGGACGGCCGAAACGGACATCGCGCCGGCGGTCAGCGTCCCGGTCTTGTCGAGGACGATCGTCTCGACCCCGTGGGCCGATTCGAGAGTTTCCGGGCCTTTGACGAGGATGCCGAGGCGCGAGGCGCGACCTGAGCCGACGAGCAGGGCCGTGGGGGTCGCCAGACCCAGGGCGCACGGGCAGGCGACGACCAGCACGGTGATCGCGCTTGCCAGCGCCATTTCGAGCGGGTTGCCCAGGGCGAGCCTCGTTGCGAAGGCGATGCCGGCGATCGCCATGACGGCGGGGACGAAGACGGCCGAGACCTTGTCGGCCAGGCGCTGCACGGGCGCCTTCCCCGTCTGCGCCTCGGTGAGCAGCCTGCCCATTCTGGCGAGAGTCGTCTCCTCGCCGACCCGCGCCGCCCGCACGGTCAAGGCTCCGAAGGTGTTGACGGCGCCGCCTGTCAGCTTGCTGCCGGGGCCGACGTCCACGGGAATGGACTCCCCCGTCAGGAGGGAGGCGTCGACGGCCGACTCGCCTTCCACGACCAATCCGTCGGCTGCCACCGTCTCTCCGGGGCGAACGAGGAATTCGTCGCCGACTTTCAGCTCCGCGGCGTCGATCGTCTCCTCGACGACGTCGCCGCCTTCCCGGCGCACCCGAGTTGCCTCGGCCGGCGCGAGGTCGAGGAGGGAGCGAAGGGCGTCGCCCGCGCTTCGGCGTGAGCGCGACTCCAGCCAGCGGCCGAGGAGGAGGAACGTCACGATGAAGGCCGCCGACTCGAAGTACAGATGCGGCGTTCCCGAGTGGCCGAGCCCGTGGATGCCGGTCATGGACATGGTGTAGCCGATCCTTCCGGCGCCGCCCCACAGGAGGGCCCACGCGCTCCACCCCATCGACGCGAGGATGCCCAGGGCGACGAGCGTGTCCATCGTCGTCGAGCCGTGCCGCCCGGCCCGCCAGGCCGCTTTCAGGAAAGGCCAGCCGCACCAGAAGGCGACGGGGATGGAAAGCGCGCCGACGGCCCACTGCCAGCCCGAAAACTGCCAGGCGGGGGCCATCGACACAGCGACGATCGGCGTGGAGAGGACGAGGGCCGCCCAGAATCGACGTCGAAGGTCCGCCACGCGAGCCGAGGCCGCGCGTGCTGCGGCCTCCTCGGCCCCTCGGGCCGCCTCGCTTGCCTGGACGGTGCGTTCTCCGGCGTCGTCCGTTGTGATTCTCCGCAGAACGGTGGCGCCGTAGCCTGCTTTCTCAACCGTGCCGACGAGCTCGGCGTCGGAAGGGCCGGCCGCGTCCGCCCACTCGACGTGCGCCTTCTCGGTGGCGAGGTTGACGATCGCCGTGACTCCGGGGATCTTGTTGAGCTTTTTCTCCACGCGCGCCACGCACGAGGCGCAGGTCATCCCGGTGACGGCCAGTTCGACCTCGGTCTGCGGCTGCGCCGGATCCGCGCTGGATCGCGCCGGATTTGGGTCGGGTTGCATTGGATTTGCTCCTTGCATTGGATTTGCTCCGGGTTGGGTGGGATCCGCGTGTCGGGGCCGCGTTCGATCGACGCTCCGCGGCTGAGCGCTGTCGGCGCGACCGGACCGTTGCCCGGCGGCGTTCTTGGATCGCAGCATGTCGGCTTCCTCGGACCGCGCTCGATTTGCGGTTGGCGTCATGGCGACGTCCCTCCTCTCCCGAGCGTGTGTTGTTTCAGCAGCGTCAGCGAACGATCGACTTGACCTCGTATCCGCCGGCCTCGTCGACCGCTTCCTTGAGCGCGGCGTCGGGGATGTCGGCGTTCGTGTACACGAGAACCTTGGACGTTCCGCCCTTTGCGAGGGTCACCGAAACGTTGACGACGTCGGGGAGGGCTTTGAGCTCCTCGGTCACGTGTGAAACGCAGTGCTCGCAAGTCATGCCTGTGACGCCAAGCTCAATGGTGCGGTCGAATGTCATGTCTGTTCACTCCTTTGATTGCGGCGCTCCATGCGCCGACACATGCTTCAACGCACGTGCCCCTCTCGGTATTTCAGAGACGGCGTTTCAGAAGGGGCCGCTGCGGGCGTCTGAGGGGCGGCAGCGGCGGTTGTCTGAGCGGCCGACTGCGGCGAGTGCCTGAGGGGCGAGTGCTTCACAGGCCGTCGTCGTCGCCGGGGTCTGCGAGCCTCGACGCCCATTCGGGCGGGTTTGGGCGCGGAAACGCCTCCATCTCGGCCGCCCAGGCCTGAGGGGTGATGGATTCGACGAGCGGGGGCGTCTCCTCGTATGTGACGTTCAGCTTCGTCTCGCCCGATGCGCTTGCCTGCAAGGTGAAGGCAAGCGGCGCGCCGCGTTCGGGGGTGGCTGCGAGCTTCTTGATCTGCCCCAGGTATTCGAGGACGGCGCTGGGAAGCAGGGAGATCTCTTCGACGACGCCGCCGTAGACGGGGCGGCGGGGCCTGCCGCTGCGCGCTTGCCGGATTTCCGGCCCCTGGCGGGCGCCGTCGCCGGCGTTCGCGCTCCGATCCTCGGACGAGGCGGCTTCGGAACCGGCCCCGGAAGGCGAGGCGGAAGCCGGGATGAAGAAGTTGCCTCCGTAGCGGAACTGCCCGCCGACTATCTGAACGATGAGGGTGCACGTGCGCCATCCTTCGGGCGCGACGTTCTCGATGAGCGCGTAGACGTCCTTGAGGAGGGAGTCGACGTCGTAGTTCGACCGCTCCCGAACCGACAGCGTCGTGACCGCGGGGAACGTCGAAACCTCCCAGGTTTCGGGCCTGCCTTCCCTCGCGACGGTCTTTTCCATTTCGTCCATCGGCATGACGCAGAAGAAAGCTCCGGGGGAGATGCGGAGCACCCTGTTGCCGATCGCGTAGGGCGCGTCGATAAGGAGGGCGAATCCGAGGGCCTCCATTCCGTTCGGGGAGTTCGCGAGGCGGGCCACCCGGACGGGCACCCCGCGGGCCAGAGCCGACAGGTAGTTTTCGTGGACGTTCAGCCCCTCGTGGTACTCGACGCGTTTGGCCCACAGGCCCGTCGACAGCCTCTCGAACCCGCTTTCGGGCGGTTTTTGGGGGCTGACGAGGGTGACCGCGGTCGGCTTCCCTCCGTCGGTTTCGACGTCGACGGCGACGGTTCCCCATTCGCGCTTGACCACGGGCCCCATGAGTTTGCTCGGTTTGGCCGCGACGAACTCTCCCGTCTGAGCGTTTTCCCACCCCCAGGCGACGCCGTGGTAGACGGCCGCAAGCTCCGGGTTAGAGTCTCCGGGGCGGAAGCGCCACAGTTCGGAGCCGGGGGTCAGGCGCCCCGGCTCTATCCACAGAAGTTCCGCCGTCGCGCCGCCTGCGCTGACGACGCCCGACGGATCGTAGGGGGAGTCCTCCGTGACGCCGCCCAGAAAGGCGTCCGGGTGCAGTGGGCCGACCGCGCGCCGGGTGTGGACGAACGGGCCGATGGGCGCCTTGAGGATGTGCAGCGGCTCGTCGGCCGGGAAGTTCGCCTCGTTCGTTTTGCACAGGAGAAGCTCGCGCAGGCCGTCGGCGTCGCGCACGTCCTCGACTCTTGCCGCGTCGACGGCGAATCCGCAGAAATCCTCCGTCCCCTCGGAAAGGTACCTGGTGGCCTGCCAGGGGGTGACGGCCAGCTGGTAAACGACGCTCATTGGGTTCCTTCGCTCGTCGGGTTGATGTTCTTGATTTTCAGGGTTTCGCCGGCCCCGTCGAGGTCCGCCGTTCGGCGCCTTCGATTGAGGGGCTCGGTTCGGCTCGTCCGATCGTCACCGGTCCATGAGGCGACGAGCCCATTCGGGCTCTTCGTCGCGCGGAAAATATTCGAGTTCCTCCTGCCAGTCCTCGGGCGCGATGTGCTCGAGCAGGGGCGGGTGTTCGTCGGGGAAGGGGATCATCTCGGAGTTTTTGAGGTCGCCCCGGAAGACGCTGAGGGCGTAGGCGAGCGGGGCGCCTTGCCCTTGCAGGGCGTGGAGCACTTTGATCTGCGCCAGGTACTTGAGGATCGCCACGGGGAGCGAATCCACGAACTGCCTTTCGTCCTTCTCTGCGTCGATGACGAAGTGCCCTTCGCCCTTCGCCTTTCGTCCCACGAGTTGCACCACCAAGTCGCATCTTTCCCATTTCGGCGGCGCCATGCCGGTCACAAGCAGTGCCGTCTCCTCCAGGAGCTCGGCGACGTCGTAGTTGCTGCGCTCCTTCTTGCGTTTGCGGGTCACCGCGGGCTTGCCGGCCGTGTTCCACGAGAACGGGGCCGCCCGCCGGTCCACGTGTATCGGCGCCACCTCCTCGACCGTGGGGAAACACGCGAAGACGCCGGGTTCGAGCCGCGCAAAGCCCTGGCTTTCTGCATAGTTTGCGTCGATTGCGCGCGCGACCGCGAGCACTCTCTTTTCGCCGCTCTGGCCTCGCATGAAGCGCACGAGGCGCGACTGGACGCGGTTGATCGTCGCGTACCTCTGGTTTTCGTAGACGGCGTCGTCCTCGGAGAGCTCGATCCGCTTGACCCACATGCCGCTCGACACGGGCTTGAAACCCTCTTCTTGCTGCGGGTCCACGGGTGCGACCATCGTCGCGGCCACGGGTTCGCCTTTCTCGATCTCGACGTCGACGGGAAGCTGCGCCCAATCCCTCTTGACGACGGGGCCGATGAGGTCGCTGGGGGTGGAGGCGACGAACTTGCCCGTGCGCATGTTTCGCCATCCCAGGGCCGTCCCGCAGTAGATCCCGCACAGTTCGGGAGAGGGATTGCCGGGGTAGTAGCGCCACAGCTCCGCGCCGGCGGTCAGGCGCGTGGGCTCTATCCACAGAAGATCGGTCGAAAAGCCGCCGCCGCTGGCGGTCCCCGAGCCGTCGTACGGCGAGATCTCGGAGATCCCGCCGAGGAGCGCGTCAGGGTGGAGGGCCCCCACTGCGCGAGACGCTTGCACGAACGGATTGGTGGGCACTTCGAGTATGTGTATCGGCTCGGAAGGGGAGAACTGCGCGGGCGCTATGGCCCCGCAGAACAGGTCGATGAAGTCGCCGACTTCCTTCATGCCGCTCACCTGGGCGGCGTCGATCGCGAAACCGCAGAAGTCTTCTTTGCCGCCTTCGATGTAGGAACGTGCGCGCCAGGGGGCTATCGCCATTCGGTAGCCGACGTCGATCCGACAGTCTTCGTAGTTTTCGTCCACGGGAACAGCCTCCGTCCGATTGACGTCTTCACTCTATCGGGAGCGGAGGATCCCGCGTGCCGAGCGTCCAGGCTTTGGGCGGGGTGAGAGGCCCTGCCGGCCTCGTGCTTTTCGACGGCGCCGCCCTTCGCTTGCCGGCGGCTGCGGCGTTCGTCGCCCGCGGCTGTGCCTTTCGGCGTCGCGCTTCTCAGTTTTCGGCGGGAACGGCCTCGCGCTTGCGCTTGTTGGAGCGGACGCGCAGCGCAACCCACAAGGCGCCGCCGAGCAGGCAGACGACTATCGTGACCTTCGTCAGTATCCCGACGTAGCCTTCCACCTTCGTCCAATTCGAGCCGAGGGCGTGGCCGGCCCAGATGAGGATTGTGTTCCACACAGCGGACCCCGCCGTGGTCAGGGCGGTGAACTTCCAGAAGTTCATGCGCGTCACGCCCGCCGGAATCGAGATGAGGGAGCGGAAGATCGGGATCATTCGGCCGAAAAGGACCGTCCAGGTTCCCCTCCGGTCGAAGAACGCCTCGGTTTTCTCGATGTCCGAGGTTTTGACCAGCGGGAGTTTGCCCATGAGCTTGCGCGTTCGCTCCCTGCCGAGCAGAGCGCCGACGCCGTAGAGCGCCCACGCGCCGACCACCGATCCAGCGGTGCACCACAGGATCGCCCCGAGCAGCGTGAAGCTGGCGTTTCCGGTGCCCGCCGTGAAGCCCGCCAACGGAAGGATCACTTCCGAGGGGAGCGGCGGGAACAGATTCTCCAGCGCGATGAGGGACGCGGCGCCGAATCCGCCGAGGTCGTTCATAATGTCTACGGCCCATCCGGCGATGCCTGAGAGCGCCTGAGGATCGGCCGACGACGCGGCGGCAAGGAATCGAGGCACGAGGTCTCCTTGTTCTCTCTACGTTTCTTTCCACTCTATCGACCCAGCACGCTTTGCCGGCGCGATTGCACGTTGGTTCGATCCGACGGTTGCGCGGTACTCGTTCGATACGTTCGGCCTCGCTCGCACCACTCGCCGCATGAGCCGGCTCGGGAAGCGAAAGGCCTCCAATAGTTTGACAGCCGAGTCTGGGAAGCGGCTGCGGTTTGCATGTGATCTGACTCCCGTGTTGACGGAGGCGGGCGGGCCCGGGGCTGCGCGTTGACGTGGCCCTCGGGCTCAGCGCCCTCCGCTCCTCTGATCGGCTCTGGACGCTCGACGGTTCATTCGCGAGCGGCCTCCGCATGCTCGGTCGGCTCCGTGCGCCCCAAGGCATCGTCATTAGGTTGTGCAGCGCCGTCGGGGTGAGCGGCGTCCCCGGGCTGTGGCTGTGTGGCGCCGGCGAAGTGCCCCGCGCCGCTGAAGTACGCGGCGCCGTCGAGGAATCCGACCAGCCGAGCGGCCAGCCCGGTGTAGCTCGCAGGGGTCAGCGCCGCCAGGCGCGCTGCGACGTCGTCGGGCATGCCCAATGAGGCGATCGCTTCGCGCATGTCTTCGGCCGTGACCTTGCGCCCCCGCGTCAGCTCCTTCAAGCGTTCGTAGGGGTTGCCCATTCCGGTGGCGCCGCCGAGTCCGGCCGCGCGCATGGCCTGCTGGATCGGCTCGCCCAGAACCTCCCACGAGGCGTCGAGGTCCTCGGCGAGCCTTTGCGGGTTGGGGTCCACGCCGGCGAGCCCGCGCACGAGGTTGTCGAGAGCCAGCAGCGAGTGCCCGAAGGCGACGCCGATGTTGCGCTGCGTCGTCGAATCGGTCAGGTCGCGCTGAAGCCGCGAGGTGACGAGCGTTTCGGCGAGCGTCTCGAACAGCGCCGAGGAGACCTCGAGGTTCGCCTCGGCGTTTTCGAAGCGGATGGGATTGACCTTGTGCGGCATCGTCGAGGAGCCGGTTGTGCCCTGGGCGGCCAGGTTTTGGTGGAAGTAGTCGAGCGAGATGTACGTCCACATGTCGGTGGCGAGGTTGTGGGCGATGCGGTTCGCGTGGACAACGTCGGAGAAGAGGTCCGCCTGCCAGTCGTGCGGCTCGATCTGGGTGGTCAGCGGGTTCCACACGAGGCCGAGGCCTTCGACGAAGGCTCGCGAGAGGGCGGGCCAGTCGGCGTCGGGCAGGGCGGCGACGTGCGCGCCGAAGGTTCCGGTGGCGCCGTTGATCTTGCCCAGGTAGTCGGCGCTCGCGATCCTGCGGAGCTGGCGGCTCAGGCGGTGGGCGAAGACGGCCATTTCCTTGCCGACGGTGGTGGGCGTGGCCGTCTGCCCGTGCGTGCGCGAGAGCATGGGCAGATCCGCGTGCGCGTGCGCGAGTTCGGCGAGGGCGTCGTGGAGTTTGAGCGCGGCGGGGAACCACACGTCGGTCACCGCGCCCTTGATGCACAGGGCGTAGGCGAGGTTGTTGACGTCCTCGGAGGTGCACAGAGCATGGACCATTTCGGTCAGACTGGGAAGGGCGGTGTTCGGCCCGACGACCTCGGGCGCCGCCTCCATCCGGCGTTTGATGAGATATTCCACGGCCTTGACGTCGTGCTTCGTCTCGGCCTCGATGGCGGCGTGCTCGGCTATCTCCGCTTCGCCGAACTTTTGGGGGATCGCCCGCAGGTAGGCGACGTCGGCCTCGGAGACGACGGGGGCTCCCGGGAACACCTCGTTCTGCGAAAGGAAGATGAGCCATTCCACCTCGACGGCGATTCTGGCGCGGTTGAGCGCGGCCTCGGAGAGGAAGGCGGTGAGCGGGGCAACGGTTTCGCGGTAACGGCCGTCCAAGGGCCCGAGCGTAATCATGGCGTCATTCTCCCACGGATGGCGTGCGGCGCGCGGACGGCGGGCGGTTGGCCGTGTGGATGGCGGGCGGTTGGCCGTGTGGACGGCGGGGTGGCGTGCGGACGGCGGGCGGTTGCCCGTGTGGACAGCGAGTCGGCGTGCGTGCGACCGTCGAAGCCGGCGTGCTGCATTCGTTTGCGCAGCCGGGCACGGGACGGCGCTCAGATGTATCGTCGGGCTTCGTCGACGGTTTGCCGCCCGTAGCCGCCGCCGAACAGCGCGGCGTGGACGATGAGGATGTGGAGCCGATGCAGGCCTACGCGCTCGCGCCATCCGTCGGCAAGGGGCGAGGCCTCGTTGTAGGCCGAGTAGATCCGGTCGACGAAGGGCGCGCCGAACACCGTCAGCTGCGCGAGGTCGGATTCGGCGTGCCCGCCGTGGCATGCGGGGTCGATGAGGACGCCGACGACGTCGTCCCGGCGGTTCCTCGCGCTGCCCGTCTTTTCCGCGATGCCAAAGTCTTCGGCGGCTTCTTCCGGGGCGGTGAGCCCTTCGGCCGCGAGTTCCGCCGATTCGCGCGAGGCCCACATGACGTTTCCCGCCCACAGGTCGCCGTGGAGGAGGGCCGCGTCCGCGCCGACGGACGCGGGCTGCGGAGCGTCGAATTCGCCGTCGTTCAGGCGTTCCGCCAAACGTTCGAGGACGGCCGTGCCTTCGGCGCCGATGGATCCGTTTCGTCGGGCGTCGGCGAGGTAGGGCAGGAGCCTGTCTTGCGCATAGAACTCGCCGAAGCGGCGGGAGAGGCCGGGGCCGACGAGGGGGAGGGCGGCTGCGCCCATGACGCCGTCGCTCGCGGAGCCGTCGGCGTTGACAAGACCGGCGGGCGCCTGGCCGAACACCCTCGACCCCTCGGGGCAGAAGGCGTGGGTGGCGGCGAGTCGGCGGCCGAATTCCTCCGCCGCTGCGGGGGAGGCTGTGACGGCGGAAAGCCTTGCCGTGTCGAGGCTTGTGGCTGTTGCGCGGAGGAGCCGCACGACCGGTGCACCGCCGGCTCGGGCGGCGCGCGCCAAATCGGCCAAGCCGGCTGCCTCTGCGGCTGTCGCCTGTTTGCTCGCGCGTTTGGTGAAGCTCGCATTCATAGTCCGGCCACTCTACTCGCTCCGATTGAAGGGCGGGGTTTGGACCCAGGGAACAGTATTGGCGGGAGGCGCTCCATGCCAACGCCTCCCGCCAAATGCCACCGTCGAAGTGTCAAGCGGCGAAGGGAACAAACCGCTTGAGCCGGGCGGCAACGCTTGCTTGTCTGCGCATGCCGCCACCTTTCTTCGTCGGCTCACTGCACACAACACATTCATCGCGTCTGCTGAACTGACAAGCGCTGACCGTTAGGATCGCTTGCCTGTCCTGCTGACACCATCTATACAACCCTCCTATCCTTAGGCGGTCATGAGTTAATCCTGGGAAACCCCGGGGAAGCTTATGGCGCGGGTGGCGTCTTAGAGTGTCTGTGCTGCAACCCTCGGCGTGCTCGGCAGGGCTCTCTAGAGCGTTCGTTGCGGCATCCGCGCGAGCGGCAATGGCGTCAACCCGCCCAGGGCCCCGCGTGCATTGCGGTTCGCGGCAGGTTCGAGGCAGTGCCAAGGTGTGCTTTCCGACTTTGCGGACGGTCGGGCCGGCACTCGGGTGTGCATATCGGTTTCCGGAACGCTCGAGACGTCCCTCGATGTGCCCGGGTCGACATTGAGGCCGAGCCTCCTTTGTGCCGGCTTTCGATTTTGCCTTTTGAAATTTCACGACGTTTGTATCTAAATCACTTTTAAAACTCAGTTTAAGTCCAGACAACTCACAAACGTCAACGGGGAAATGGCGTGATTGGAGACCAGAGTCCTTTCTCTCTTTTCTATTGCCAAAGCCGTCGAGCTTGGGAAGACTTGTGTCACCACGCGACTACGAGAGAAGGGAAAGTTGTGGCTCAATTAGTTGTAGAACCAGAGAAACTCGAAACTGCTGCGCAGCATTCCGACGACGCTGCTGAGAAAAACTCCGAACTGAAGGTCGCCGACGACCTGTCGAAGGTGGGCGACGCCGTTCGAGGCGGCGACTCCGGTAATGCTGCCGCCAAAGCGGGAGAGCAGGTTGACACGCTGTCGAAGCGTCTGGGCGATGGACTGAAAGCGTTCAGCGAGGCAGTTCGAGCGGCAAAGAACGAATATGGCGAGACTGACTATTCGACGAGCATTGATTTCAAGGGCTTCAGCAACGCGATCGAAGGGAAGAAGTGATGGCGGTATTCACGTGGGGAACAATCAAAGACTGGAATGGCGACGATCTAAACGACACTTTACGCGGTCTGGCAGAAGATCGAAGGAAGGCCATGGACGTCCACGACAGCATCGGTGGCATTGATGTGAAGTCCGGGTGGGAAGGCGAAGGCGCCCATGCAGCAGGCGATGCGCTAGGCAGGCTCAAAGACAGTTGTGCCCACCACCTAGGGCTAATCGGCGACCTCATAGAAGCGACGTCGGCTGCGCAAGACGGCGTCAACGAGGTGAAAACTATGGTTGCTGAGATACGCTCACTGGCGGAGGGGAATGGATTGACGATCGGCGAAGATGGTAGCGTGCAGGCGAACCTTCACGCTACCGCTGAAAGAGAAAGTGTCAATAGGGTGATACTTAGGATGTTGCAGCCAATAATGAAAGAATGTGCAGAGTTTATTGAGCGTGCGTGCAAGAGGGCTGCAGAGGTTGATAGTGCCTACACAAGCGCCCTGGCTGCCGTATCTGAAGGAAGAGACTCCGATCCAGAGGGATTCGACGACCTTACCCCGGGACTTTCTAATCTCCCGAAGCAAGGAGCGAGCACTGAAGAAGTTGCGGCGTGGTGGCGTTCGTTGACGGAAAAAGAACGGAAAGCGATTCTTAAAAGAGCTAAAGACGAGATTGCCGAGGGGCATGGTCACGACGGAAAGTATGCGGCGCTCGGCAATCTGGATGGCATCATGCCGTCAGCTCGCGCAGAGATCAATGAGGCCAGGTTCCGCAAAGATTTCGAAAGTATAGAGAGTCTTAAGAAAAGAAAACAAGAGATTCTTGATAAAGCCGCAGAAAGGGGAAAAGCTATATCTGAAGTCAGCCAAGACGTCGTGGACAATTATGGGTCTCCGAGAACGTACCTTACTGGTGATGAAATTAAAGAAATTGACTCAATTGATGCGAAATGTAGTGATCTAGAGTCGATAAACGACACTTTGAAGAAAAAGTACGGAGAAGGACCAAATGGTCAAACGCATTTGTACTTGTATGATCCTGCCAATGGACAGCCGGGGCACGAAATGACACATGCTGCAGTAGCTGTCGGCGACTTGGACAACGCGGACCATGTGGCAACGTATGTGCCTGGAAAAGACACTACTGTGCATGGAAGCCTCGGTGGAATGACAGATCAGATGGCTCGACTCAAAGAGCGGTCCGAAACTGCAGCAGGTGGTAAGAGCGTCGCAACAATTGGGTATATCGGATACGACTGTCCGCAGAGCTTCCCTGAAGCAACGGAGTTGGATCGCGCGCAGACGGGCGGGCAGGCATTGACGAAACATCTAGAAGGAATTGCGGACGCCCGAGCGGCGGGGGGACAAGAGCTTCATCAGTCGGTTATAGGACATTCATTCGGATCCACCACATCGTCTTATGGTGTAAAGGATGTTCGTGATGGTGTAGTTCAAGATTATGTGGTAATGGGTTCGCCGGGGGTTGCTGGAACGGCATCAGAAATGAAGGTACCTGAAGGTCATACTTATGCTATGGGGTATAGGGCTTATGTCGATTACGAATCTACAGTTAATCCATCTGGTCGATACGATCCGATGATTCTTGTTGATGATATTGTATGCGCTCCTAATGGAGCTGATCCAGAAGGGAGCGGCGGCTTTACTAGCCTTGACCCAGGGAAACCTGAGGGAAGCGGTAGTCCTCATAGCGCCTACTTGACCGATGGCAGTCCAGCGCAAACGAAGCTAGCGGATATAATCGCTGGAAAGCAGCTAAAGGAATAGTTTGACCTCGTTTTCGGAATGTGGTGCCGGTCTTTCTGCTTCCGCTGCGAAAGATTCGTCCTACATGCGGAAATGCCCTTGGAACTAGGAGTCATCATGAACTACGGATTGTGACGTTTACCGGGCGTCCTGAGCGCGCTGAAGACGGTAGGGCGTCACATGTCCCCCGGACAGGTTCCTGACGGACCGTTCATGTGATGGCTAGTTAATCTCTCGGTCGGTTTACATTTGGCAAGCCTTAAGCATCAGCCGCCCCCATTTGTCAATGGGGGCGGCTGATTTGGGGAGCGGGGTCCTTTTCCCCCGCTGCGATTGAGGAAATACCTGGTGTGAGGAAAACTGGCTGGCGTATCGACCAACGATCAGAAGGGGGAGATGTGTCCGAACTCCGAGTTGACCCCGCCAGCCTCGAGGCTGCCGCTGGCCACTCTGACGAAGCTGCCCAGAGTAGCGCCAACTTGAATATCAGCGACGGCATGGCTGGTGTTGACCCTGCCATGAAAGGAAGTGCCTCCGGAGCCGCTGCCGGGGGCGCCGCCAGCCAGGTTGATTTGATTTCGGCAAAGATGACTCAGGGTCTGAATGCTTTTGCCGATGCCCTTCGATCCGCCAAAGAGGCATACAGTCAAACTGACGATTCTACGAAGGTAGATTTCACACGCTTCAAGAGTGCGATGGAGGGGAAGAAATAATGGCGGGAGCGAACTTGAACTGGGCAATAGTCAAGGAGTGGAAAAGCTCTGGACTGGCTCCAGTTGTCCAGGACCTTATAGAAGAACGGCGAACTGCAATGGCGGTACACGATAGTATCGCCTCTGTCGATGTTACCTCCAATTGGAAAGGCGCTGGCGCATCGTCGGCTCAGGACGCTCTAGGGAAGCTTAAGGAGACCTGTGCCCACCATCTAGGTTTAATTGGCGAACTTCTTTCCGCAACGGGTGTAGCGCAAGACGGGGTCGGCGAAGTGGAAAAGCTGGTTGCGGAAGCCGAGACCATCGCCGAATCGAATGATCTTGTTATTGATGATGCGGGTACAGTCTATGATCCCAATCCTATTTCAGCTGTAGACGCCGATGCCATCAGTGGCATAATGGCCGAACGCAATGCTAAAATCCGAGAGTGTGCCGGCAAAATCAATGAGGCATGCAATAAAGCTGTGGAGGTGGATGAAGCCTACGTTAGGGTTCTGGGCGACGTGTCGCAGGGTAAAGACGCCAATCCTGAGGGATTCAATGACTCGACACCAGGTTTGCCCGACTTGCCGAAGAAAGGTGCGAGTACGGAAGAGGTGGCTGCCTGGTGGTATTCGTTGAGTGATCGAGAGCGTGGAGAGATAAGGGAGAAAGCTAAAAATGATATTAAGGCTGGTCGTCCCACCAAGTATGAAGCCCTTGGAAACATGGACGGCATTGATGCGCGTACCCGCGGTGAAATCAACCGGGAAAGAGTCGACCGGGACATTAGAACCCTCGAGGGCAGACTCAAGGAGCTAGAGGAACAAAGAGGTAATTATTTTACGGGGGACGGGGTATATGTTGCGGAGACCGTCACGGAGAAAGAGATAGCCGATATTGAAAATCGGCTTAGCGAACTGGAGGCGATTAGAAATGCAGACAACCCAGTAGACAACCAAGACGACGTCAGCATTTACCTTTATGAGCCGGCAACGGGTGAGGATGGCCACGAAGCCACACATGCCGCGCTGGCTGTTGGCAATATTGACGATGCTGACAATGTCACTACCTATAATCCCGGAATGACCACATCTGTCAAAGGCAGTGACGGCTTGGTCGCCGATATGAAAAACCTAAAAGATCGTGCCGAAGCTGAAGGGAAAGGCAGCGTCGCCGCCATCGCCTGGGTTGGCTACGATGCTCCGCCGCACCCGGAAACTGGCGATCTTTCGGTTGTGAGCCCTCATGATGCCGAACTGGGCGGAAACAGTCTTGCGAAGCATCTAGAAGGAATCGAGGACTCTCGCACTGCTTCTGGAAAGCCGGTCCATCAGTCCGTTCTCGGCCATTCCTACGGTTCAACAACTTCATCCTATGGTGTTGCGCAAGTGCGACCGGGAGTTGTTGACGACTATGCTGTGTTTGGGTCGCCTGGAGTTAAGGACACCGCTGAAGCGATGCGTGTTCCCGAAGGGCACAGTTTTGCAATGCTATACGATGAGGGCCCTGGAGGTAAAGGTGACGTAATAACTCCCGTTAATGAAATTGGAGGCTTTATTAAGGGTACCTCTGGTGCCTTGGGCATAAATCCAGTTGATCCCAGCTCCGGGTTCAGAGTCATGGATCCGGGGGAATCGGGTGTCTCGAAGCAATCCGATGCACATACACGCTATCTGGATGAAGGAACTCAGGCACAGTCGATTCTTGCCAAAGTCGTGGCGGGCACTGCGGGGTGAGATTCTTGCGGCCCTGGGAGCTTTTGGCCCTTGGTCAAAGGCAAAGTCCGAAGGCCGGTGGCGACTGGATTCCGCCGGTTTGCGTCATGAGGGTACGAGCCGTTGAAGCTTGGTTGTCAAAGTTCGAGCCATCGAGACTCAGCTATCGGAGTCCGAGTTGTGACGGAACCCTAAACGCAAAGGAGGGGGAGTAACATGTTCGAAGTCGGACGGCCCTTTTATGACGGTTTGAAGCCGTTTGGCGAGCGGGAGGACGTCGATTCCGCCCGGCGTGGGTTGGCGGACGCGCTGGCCCGCGCACGAGAGCGCATCGACGACCTGCTCGGGCCGCGCCAGTGGACCTGGATCGATTCCCCGGCCGAGAAAGCAGGACCGTGCCATGTCGGCGACGACCGCGGCGGAATCGACTTCTCACGCCAAGGAATGACGATGGGCGTCCCGCGCAGCGTATTCGGCGAGCTCGTCGACGTCGTGCGCGAAGAGGTCGGCCCGCTCGGCTTCACGGAAACCGTCGACATCTCCGCCGACGAAACCGGCGAGGTCAACCTGTTCAACGTCGACGACGGAGGCTACGTCGGAATCGTCCTATCCGGCGGACCTCGCGCCTTCTCCATGCGCTACACCACCGGATGCCGCCCGTTTCCCAAGGACCGCCCGTTTCCCGAGGACGCCCCCGCTGCGAACGTCGGCCGCGCCGAAGCCCAGGCATCCGGTGCGCGTGGAAGCATTGGGGCCGATGCGGACGGCGTCGATGCCTTCAATCCGGGGCGGCCGGGAGGCGCGGATCGGCGGCTCGGGAACGCCGAGTCGATCGGAGCGAGCGCCGGGGAGCCGAAGGTTGGCCGACACAGCGAGGCGGCCGGGGAGCTCGGGAGCGCCGGCCGACGTCGGCAGGGGCGTCATCGCGCTAGCCTGCGGAATGGCGGCGACCCAGCTGCGCGGGACGGCAGCGATTCGGCCCAAGGGGTCACGCGCGGCGGTCGCCAAATGACGCACACCCGAGCGGAGCTGAGCGGCCAAGCCGAGCCACTGGTTCAAGCGACGCCGCACACCCAAGACGAACCGGCGCAAAGCTGGAGAATTCAAGGCGAGGCTGCCTCGCTGGACGGGAAACCCACGTCCACGTCGACCTCTCCTGATGCGACTGAACCGAAACGGGATGCGCGGGACGGTTGGACCTCGCGCTGGCCGATGGTCGACGACTGATGCGGTTGGCCGGGACTTTCCTGTAGAAGCCACGGCCAACTGCGTCAGAAGGCAACCGCATCAGAATAGGTGGCCGCCGTGTGCGAAACTTGTGTGGCCGCCTTGTGCAAAGCTTGAGTCGCCTTGCGTAAAGCCTGAGTGGCCTTGCGCAAAGCTTGAGTGGCCTCCGCATGAGGGAGGCGACCCGGATTTGAAGCCGCGAGGGGATTTGCCCCCGGGGGGCTACCGCCTGTGGGAGACCGTCCGCCTATCGGATACCGTCTGCCTGCGGAAGGCCGCCCCTCTTGGCGAGACGATCCGGCTTGGCGTCGGCCGATTGCAGATCGGCCGACGCCAAGCGCTTGGAGGACACCGTCGGCAGGGTCACTGCCACGTCGCCGTCGTCGGGTCGACGCCGTTTGCCCTCGCATTCTCGTCGATGATCGACTTCAGCCAGTCGGTGAGGCCGGGCTCGATCTTGTCGTAGTACTGGCGGAACCGGTCGTCCATGACGTACCCGCGCGCGATGAGCACGTGCTTGGAATGCGTCACGTCAAACCATGTGCCGAGCGAAGCGCGGTGGGCCTCAGCGAGCTCATTCGCCCGATCCGAGCCGGGCTCGACGCCGTCGCGCTTGGCCTCCGCCAGAGACTGTTCGAGGGCTTGGGTGTCTCTGCCGACTCTGAACCAGTCCTCCGGCGTCATCTTCGCCTTGACGGCCTCGGACTGGTGCCATTCCGGGGTGTCGCCCCACTTGGCCTGAGCTTCCTCTTGCCACGCAGGATCCCAGCCGCCGAAGTGTTCTGCCTTCTGGGCGGGGTCGAGATTCGTTCCCATCTTCATCGTCTCCATAATGTGGTCTACTGCGGAGACTTTCTGCCGCAGATGGGAGATGCGTTCGAGGAGCAGTTCGCGTTGCCTGGCCAGGTGCGCGAGCTCGTCCAGGCCCGGATCGTCGAGCAGCTCGGCGATCTGCGCCAGGGCCATGCCGGTTTCCCGGTACAGACACACGCGCTGGATGCGCTCCACGTCCTCCCGGGTGTACAGCCTGTAGCCGGACCACGAACGCCAGCTCGGCGCCACCAGGCCGATTTCGTCCCAGTGGTGGAGCGTGCGAACGCTGACGCCCACAAGGTCGGCGACCTGGCCCACGGTCAGCTCCTGCATGTTCTCTCCCATGGCTCTAGCTTCCAACCTCACGTCGCGTGAGGGTCAAACGCGGCGCGAAAACGGCGAAAGGGGCGTGTCTCGGCTTGGGGTTGCGGCGGCCGCGGGAAGGGCGCGGCCCCGCAGATGGCGGAGCATGACCGCGAGAAGCCGGAAGTTGCGACGGACTGCGACCTGGCGGGGTGCGGCCGCGAGAGTCCGAGAGCGACGCCCAGAAGGCACGCGCCGGCGGCCTAGCGCCGCCGGTACTCCTCCGGGAGCATCGCGTCGGTGAAGGTGTTGAACAAGGACAGGAGGGCTCCGCCCATAATCGCCGCTGCCCAGGTGGACACGGTCACGCCTATGTCGAACCCGGCGGTGAGGGCTGCGGTGAGCTTGAGCATTGCGGCGTTGACTATCAAAAAGAATAGGCCCAACGTGAGAATGTACAGCGGTATCGACAAGAACACCAGAATCGGGCGGACCAGGCAATTAACGACGCCGAGGACCGCCCCCGCCGCCAAAAAGTAGAGGGCGATGTCCCGATTGTTGCCCAAGCCGTGCTGGCTGATGCCCGGCACAAAAAGCACACATAGCCACAGGCCGAGGGCGTTGATTGCTGCGCGAACTAGGTATCTCATGCCGCAACTCTAAGGCCGAGCGCTGGAATTTGCCTGGGTCGTCGGTTTGATTGCGCCCTCCGCTGACCCCCGTCGAACGGCGTTTGCATTGCACCCGTCGAAAGGCGCCTGGGTTGCCTTGTCGAAGGGCGACTCGTGTCGCCGCCGTTGAAAGGCGCCTGCCTTGCCTCGTCGAAGAACCGCTCGCATTCCCCCTGTTGAATAACCGCTCGCATTCCCCTGTCGAAGAACTGCTCGCATTGCGCCGCCCGCGCGGGGCACACTAGATGCATGAGCAAGCAGCAGTGGTTCCGCCCAGAGATCCTCAACCTTCCCGCCTACGTGCCCGGCAAGAAGGGCGGGAACACAGACGTCGTCAAACTCTCGTCCAACGAGAACCCCTTCCCTGCGCTGCCTGCCGTCCAGGCCGCGGTCTCAGCCGCCGTCGGCGACCTCAACAGGTATCCGGACATGTTTGCCACCGGGCTGATCCACGACATTTCGTGGTTTCACAAGTGGGTCGACGACGGCGTCGTCGTCGGCAACGGATCGACTGCGCTCATCGAGAAGATCCTTCAGGCGGTCGTGACGCCGGGCGGCGAGGTCGTGCTTCCCTGGCGCTCCTTCGAGGCGTATCCGATCGCCGTCCAGGCTGCCGGGGGAGCGGCCGTCAAAGTGCCGCTCAACGCCGACGGATCGCACAATCTGCCGGGCCTGCTCTCCGCCGTCACCGAACGCACCCGCGCGCTTTTGCTGTGCAGCCCCAACAACCCGACCGGCGTCGCCCTCAAACACACCGACCTGGCGGGGTTCCTCGCAAAGGTCCCCGAGCGCGTGCCCGTGCTGCTCGACGAGGCGTACATCGACTTCGTCGACATGGACGACGCCGTCCGCTCCGATGAGCTGCTGCGCGAGCACCCAAACCTCATCGTGCTGCGGACCTTCTCCAAAGCCTACGGGCTGGCCGGAATCCGCGTCGGCTACGGACTGGGGCACCCGGAGATGGTCGCCGGGCTGAGGGCGATCGGCACGCCCTTCGGCGTCAACGCCCTCGCCCAGATTGCCGCGAGTGCCGCCTTGCACTCCCAAGAGGAGGTGCGCGCAAGATGCGGCGTGATCATTCAGGAGCGCAGGAACCTCGTAGCGGCGCTCGCCGCGCACGGCATCGCCGTCCCGGCATCCCAGGCGAACTTCGTCTGGCTCGCCGGATTCGGCGAAGCCCTCGAAAACGCGTGCCTCGAGGAAGGCGTGACCGTGCGCCGTTTCGGCGAGGAAGGTGTGCGAGTCAGCGTGGGCGAGACCGAGGGCTCGCTGCGCCTGCTCAGGGCCGTCGCGTCGATTCTCTGAACGGCGGGCAGGAGGCCTGCCGGGACGAGCGCTTGCAGAGGCGGTGGAACGGGGGCGCTTGCAGAGGCGGCGGGACAAGCGCTCAAAAAGCGGCTGTTGCCAAGCGTCGGTCAAACGCTTGGAAAACGGCGGGCGCGGAAAGCGACTGGCGTCAATCGCCTGAAACCCGAAGCGCTTAAAAGACGGTGGCCACGAAGGCCAGCGAGGTGAGGACTTCGCCCAGGCCAATGGCTTTGACGCCCAGTGGTCTGCCCGCGCGTCCGAGGAGCGGCACGACGACGGCGCGGATCGCGATGGCGAGCCACACGGCTGCGTGAATCCAGCCGAGCTCCCTGCGCCATGCGAGAACGAACGCAGCCGCCGCCCACAAGGCGTGCCACAGAATGGATGCGGCGAGGTAGACGTTCGATCCGCGCTCGCGGATGTTCGTTTTGACATAGAAAAGCGTTCCGGCGAAGTACCCGAAGAAGAGGGCGGTCAACAGCCAGGCTCGGGGCGAGGCGGCGAACCCGGGGGCGCCGTCGCCCGCAATGTCGAACATCACAGGGATCATGAGACAGGCGGCGACGATAGTGTCGAGGCCCGAAATCAGCGAACGCTCGTCGCGTTTCCACGCCTCCCACGCCGCGACGGCCACCAGCGGCGAAAAGACGAGCGCCCACCGCCACAAATAGGGTGCGCTGACGAGCGAAGCCAAGCCCAAAGCCGCGACGATCAGCCCGTAGAGCCGCACCGGCGGGAAGTAGCGTTTCTTGCATCTGGATTTGAGCCACACCGTGGCGCTGTAAAAAAGGAAGTATCCGACGAACCAGAGCGCGAAGACCACGATCTCGACAGGCCGAAAGCCGCCTTCGACGACGCCGACCAAAGGGGGGATCGTCACCATCGCCCACGCGCCATGGTATTGCGGAATCCACAGCCTCGCGTTGCGCCGCTTCTTTCGTTTCTTGCGCGAAGTTCCAGGCGAGGCTTTGCCGACGGTCGTGGAAGTCATGGTCAAAGTCTACCGTCCGGGACCCGAAGGAGGTAAGGCAAACCTAATCGTCCGGGTTTGGGCGGGGGCAGCCGTCCCGGCCCGGAGGAGCGTGCTGAGGGCCGGAAAGCCAGTTAAAAAGCCAGGCACGAGCCGGAAAGCCGGGCACGGCTCGGAAAGCCGGTCGGAAAACCGGTCAAAAAGCCAGGCACGGGCCGGAAAGCCGGGCGGAAAACGCTCAGAAAAGCCGGGCCGCGGCTCGCTTGAGCTGGAATCCCTTGCCGGAGAGCTCGCTGGTGCAGGTGATCCCTTGCTCCTGGGAGACGGAACACCAGATTCCGTTGTGGGAGACGGTTGAGCCGTAGGCGACCTGGATGGAGGAGTTGAGCGCCGAATTGCAGTCGGCCGTCGCCTCCTTCGCCTGGCTCAGATGGTAGGTGGCCGTTTTGTTCTCACAGCCGTCGGGAGAGGGATAGTCGTAGATGTAAATCGAGCAGGAGACGCTCTCGTCGTCGTCGTCGAACTTGCAGCGGATGTTGTGCTTCCCGGTGGTGAACTCGGTTACGTCTTTGGCGCCGCTGGGGGCGGGGCTCGCAAGATGCCACCACGAGCGGTCGGAGGCGAGGTCGGAGACTTCAGACGTGCTCTTCTTCATCTGCTTCGTCAGATCGACCGTGTACTCGGCGCCGCAGTTTTTCGACAGCGCGGACATCGCGGACGTGGCGAGCTTTCGCTCCTTGCTGAGTTTGTCTTCCTTTTTCGCCGCCTGGATGAAGACAGTCAGGCTTTTGGCGTCGTCTTTGACCGTGCACGAGCTCTTTTCCTTGAGCTGCGAGACGGCCTCGCGGGCCTCCTCCAGCGAGCCGTTGGCGTTGAGCGTGGTCTTCTTTGCGGTCGACGGCGCTTCGGCGGTCGTCGACGTCGCCTTCGGATCCTTGTCGGGATCGGCGGCGTCGCGCCCGTCGCGTATGACCTTGATGTAAAAGACGGCCAGTGCGAGAAGCAACACTCCTGCCGCGAAAACGAGGAAGTAAAGGGGGCGGCGGGACTCGGGGGGTTGCTCCTGCCATTGCGGAGAGCCTTGATCAAGCCACGGATTGTCAGGCGCAGAGCTCATTTGCCTGATCACCGTCCTTTCAGATCGCCTGCCTAGCATTTCAAAAGTAACCTACCGGGCACCCTTCTTGCTAGTTCTGTCCACTGTGAGGCGCAGCCTCCGTTTTGGACGCCGGTTCTCACGGGGAGGTTAAATCTGAAAGAATCTTCCGGGGCGAACTTCGGCTCCGGGGCCTTCTGCGCATCGCCCCGACCCTGCCGGAGGTTGCTGCTATTGTAGGGTGTGCAGGCGTCCGGTCAGAGAGTGCAGACGCCCGGTTGACGAGTTTGGAAGGCATGGCAATGAAAGAAATGGCGTCTGGCGACATCAGCGCCGCGGATCTGGCGCGCAGCGCCGATTTGCTTGAGAGGATCCACGGGACCTTCAGGGGCCGCGTCGTGGGGCAGGACGCGCTGTACACGGCCCTCGTCACGTCCTTGCTCGCAAGAGGGCACGTGTTGCTCGAGTCTGTGCCAGGCTTGGCCAAGACGACGGCCGCCACGACGATCGCCTCCGCGATGTCGGGGACCTTCTCGCGAATCCAATGCACGCCGGACCTTATGCCCAATGACATCGTCGGCACGCAAATGTACTCGTATGAGACCGGCACCTTCACGACCCAGCTCGGTCCAGTGCACGCCAACGTCGTCCTTCTCGACGAAATCAATCGTTCCTCGGCAAAAACGCAGTCTGCGATGCTCGAAGCGATGCAAGAAGGCCAAACGTCTATCGGAGGGGCCGTCTACGAACTCCCGCGTCCCTTCACCGTCATGGCCACCCAGAACCCAATCGAAGAGGAGGGCACGTACGTCCTTCCCGAAGCCCAAATGGACAGGTTCCTCATGAAAGAGGTTTTGACCTACCCGAAGCCCTCCGAAGAGGTCGAGATTCTGACGAGGACGGCGACGGGCACGTTCAACCGAAGAAGGAGCGAGAATCCGGTCACCACGGAAGACGTTCTGTTCCTTCAGAACACGGTCCAGCGGGTCTACGTCGACGACGCCGTCAAGAAATACATCGTCGCGATCGTCAACACCACCCGCGGCGGCGGACCCAGGCCGATCCAGGGGCTTATGGAGAACATCCGGGTGGGAGCCTCCCCGCGCGGCGGCCTCTCGCTCATGCAGGTGGGCCAGGCCCTGGCGCTTCAGGCGGGGCGCAACTACGTCATTCCCGACGACGTCAAACAGCTGCGGCACGCCGTGCTGCGCCACCGCCTGGTTCGGACGTTCGACGCGCTGGCCAACGACGTCACGCCGGAGGCGCTCATCGACATGGTCTTCAACGCAGTGCCGACGCCATGACTCGCACGACAGCAGGCCAGAGAATGGCTCTCATACGCGCCCGCCTGTCGCTCCCGCAGGTCAGGCGGGCGGCCGGCCTCTTCGAGGGCTCGCACACCTCGATCCTCACGGGCAAGGGAAACGACTTCGAGGATCTCACCGACTACCAGCCGGGGGACGAGGTCCGGGACATCGACTGGAAGGTGTCCGCCCGCGCCGGAAAGCCCATCATCCGCCGGTTTGAGCGCGACACCGACGTCTTCACCCAGCTGCTCATGGACACGAGCCTCGAAATGCGGGCGCTGGCGCCGTCGGGCGAGGCGAAATCGGCGATCGCCTTGGCGACGGCGGAGACCCTCGCCTATCTCGCCTCGTACCGCGGCGACAGGGTGGGCCTCGTCTACGGCAACTCGGCGGGGGCGATGCGCCTTCCGGCCCGCCACGGTTTGAGCCATCTCGATTTCGTGCTCGATCGCACCGAGCACGCCTTCGAGCAGGCGCAGGCGGAGACTAACGTCACCGCCGTCGTCGATTACCTTCTGAAGACGACGCGGGAGCGCTCGCTCGTCATTCTCGTCACCGACCAGTTCTGGCCGACTCCCGCGGCGGAATTCACCCTTCGCCGGATCCGCGAACGCCACGAACTCATGGTTGTTCGCATCGAGGACATGCCCCTGACCGCCGAGGGCGTCGCCGCGATGGCAGACATAGAGGAGAACCTCTTCCTCCCCGAGTATGTGCGCGAGGACGTCGAATTGCAGCGCGAGGTCCAGGCGGAGCGCGCGATGCGCGAGTGGGGCGCGTCCGAGCTGCTGGCCCGCTACGGCGTGCTCAATGCGTCGCTGGCTTCGTCCGCCGACATCCTGCCCGTCATCGTCGGCCTGTTGAAGAGGCAACATCATGCAAAGTAACGAGTTTTTCCGGCCCGGGACGGGCGCCGGGGTCGTCACATTGGCCGCCGGCCTCGCCGCGCTCGCAGCGATCTTGTGGTTTGTGGGCTGGCATTACGCCTACGCCAAGCGGCGCGGACTGCAGATCGAGCTCGCCCCGGTCGTTCAAACACAGCGCGAACGTTGGATTTCCACGCTCCAATCGATTCGGACGGAGGACTTGCGCGAGCTCCATCAGCTTCTTTCGCGAACCATGCGTGAGATTCTGGGCGAAAGGGCGGGGCGGGATCTGAGCACGTGGACCGTCTCAGACCTCAGGGCGAGCGGAAAGTTCACTTCGGTGTGCGGGCTCCTCGAGTCGTGGGAGCAGCCCGCTTTCGGCCCCGTGAGCCAGGCCGACGCCGAAGAGTCCGTCCGGCGCGCAGTCGAGGAGGTTTCATCGTGGTAGTGCCCTGGGCGATTCCCCTGATCTGCCTTGCGTCTGCGGCCATAGGGCTTGCCGCGTGGTTCCTCGGCAAGGACCGGCGCGCCCGGAGCGTCTCCTATGTTGCGCACACCCGCTTCCTGCGCCGGGGCGCGAGGTATCGCAGCCGCATGGCGAGACTGCGGCTGGCGGCGGCGGCTCTGGTCGCCGCCATGGGGGCGGCTGCCGTTTCCTCGGCGGTCATCGTGGCGCGGCCGTCCGAGTTGAGGACCCACTCCTCCAAATTGGCTTCGCGCGACCTTATCCTCTGCCTCGACGTCTCGGGGTCCGTCGAGGCGTTCGACGCGCAGGTTCTCAAGACGTTCGCGGAGATGGTCGATCAGTTCCACGGCGAACGGGTCGCCCTCGTCGTGTGGAACCGGTCCTCGACGGTCGTGTTCCCCCTGTCCGACGATTACGCGATGGTTAAGGAAGAGCTGGGCCGCGTCAGGAAGGTCCTCCAAGGAGGCCGAGACGTCGACGACCTGTACACGAGGACTTCCGCGGGAGACCGGTTCGCGGGCGCCTCGCTCATCGGCGACGGACTGGTCAGCTGCACGCAGAGCTTTGACTACGGAGACAAGGACCGTTCCCGCACGATTCTCTTCGCCACGGACAATTGGCTTGAAGGCAGCCCGGCCTTCAAGCTGAAAGAGGCCGCGAGCATAGCCCACAAGCGCAAGATACGCGTTCTGGGGCTGCTCATCAGCGGATACCCGCAGGGCCGAAGCGAGTTCCGTTCGACGATTCAAGGGATAGGCGGGAAGGTGTACGACGCTCAGAGCGCCCGGGCCGGCGAGCAAATCGTCAAGGAAGTCCAAGCCCAAGACAAGAAAGAGCTGGCTGGGACCGCGCAGGCCAGCGTCGTCGACACGCCGGGCCGTTGGCCTGCGCTTGCGGGAGTCGCCGTCGTTCTGATCATCGGTTTGGCGTGGAGGTACCGGCTGTGATGATGTGGATATGGCCCGTCTGGCTCGTCGCCCTCTTTCTCATTCTCGGGCTGGGCGCGTGCTTCTTTTGCTGGAACCGCGAGAAGGCATCGCACAAGGGCGCTTGGAAGGACTGGACGAGGCGTGGGCTCATGGTTGTGACGGTCGCCTCCATCGGCGCCGCGCCGAGCGTGGCGCTTCCCCAGGAAAAGACGGTCCGAGGGGCGAATGTCTTTTTCGTCGTCGACACAACCGGCTCGATGAACGCGGAGGACTACGACGGCAAGAAGCCTCGCCTGGAAGGCGTGAGGGCGGACATTCGCCAAATAGTCTCTCGGATCCCGAACGCCAGGTACTCGATCGTCTCGTTCAACTCCGGGGCCACCAGAGAGCTTCCGATCACCACCGACGCCGCCGCCGTCGAATCCTGGGTCCAAACGGTCAAACCCGAGCAGTCGAGCTATTCGAACGGGTCCTCGGTGTACCGCCCAGTCGAGGTTCTCAAGCGCGAGCTCAAGCGCTCCCGCAGCAGCCACCCCCGGTCCGTGCAGCTCGTCTATGTATTCAGCGACGGCGAGCCGCGCGGCGCCAAAGGACAGGAGAAAACTTATGACCAGGTTCGCGACCTCATCGACGGCGGAGGCGTTCTCGGATATGGAACGGCGGCCGGCGGCCCGATGAAAGAGACCGGATTCTCCGGGCCGGGCAAGTATATTCAGGACCCCCAAACCCGGCAAACGGCCATTTCGAAGATTGACGAGAAGGCGCTCAAAACGGCGGCGGGCCAGCTGAAGGTCAATTACATGCATCGCACGGCGCCGGGCCAGACGATCGACGTGCCCAATGTGTCCAAAATGGAGCAGCGCACCAGCGACGGCCGCGAGGAGCGCAGCCCGGTGTTGTGGCCCGCCGGCATCGCGCTTGCGACGCTTGTGGCTTGGGAGATCGCTGCCACGATGCCGCGCATCCGATTGAGAGTGGGGCGAAAGTGACCGAGAACGGGACGGCTGTGTACGGCGGCGGGCCCGGCCGGGGCCAAGCGGGGCCGAGCGTGGGCGAGAGCCCGCCGATTGCGGGCGGCGACGGGCTGGCGACGGACGACGTCGGCCTGATGCTGGGCGGCGGCGTCAACCTGACGGAAGGCGAGATCGCGCCCACAACCTTGCGCAGGATGAGAGCGTGGAAATGGGGCGGCGGCGCGGTCGTCATTCTGCTGACGCTGTGGTGCGCGGCGATGTTCCTGCTTCCGCGCTGGGCCCGCATGGCCTATGACTCCGACCCCGAGGCGTCCGCGGGACGCTACCGTTTGGCGATGAACATCACGCCGAACTTTCTGCAGGGCTGGGAGGCGCGTTTCAATCTCGGCACCGCCTTGGCCAAGGGCAAAAGGCACTCGGAAGCCATCGGCAGCCTCTCGATCGCTTTGGACAGGGTTCCGAAGTCCAAGAGGACCGGCAACCAAATCGCCGAGGCGGACGGACCCGAATGCAAAGTCAGGCGAAACCTCTCTCTCGCCTACGAAAAACGCGGAGATCAGTCCAAGGGCGCCGGCCGCAAGAACGCCGCCAAAAAGGACTACGCGAAAGCCTCCTCGACGATGGCCCCTTGCTCGAAAAACAACGACAAGAACAAGCAGTCCAAGGACCGCCAGGACAAGAAGGCGAATCCTCCCTCGCCGAGCCCCACTCAGAATCCGAGTCAGAACCCGGGCCAGAATCCCAGCCAGAATCCGAGTCAGAGCCCCGGCCAGAATCCGAGTCAGAATCCCAGCCAGGATCCGAGTCAGAGCCCCGGCCAGAATCCAAGCCAGGATCCGGGCCAAAGCCCGAGTCAGAGCCCGGGCCAGAATCCGAGTCAGAGCCCGTCGCAGTCGCAGAGTCCGAACAGCCCGGGCCAGGATCCCAACCAGAACCCCGGGGGCGCTTCCCCGACGCCCGCACCGCCGTCGAACGATCCGAAGACGGACGAAAAGGAGAAGAAACTCAAAGAGAGAAACCGCGAAGGCGACGAGGATGCCCGCAAAAAAAGGAACGGCGGAGGCTACAAAGTCGATTGGTGAAAGGCTGCAGGGGCCGCCGCACGTCACGGCCGCCCGAGTGAGCGCATGAGCCGGGCAAGCGGTGAAAGAATCTGCAGATCGCCCTCGAGCCAGGGGACCGATTTCAGGTCGCTTTCCCCGAGCCACCGGAGTGCCGTGTGGCTCGGGCCGAGGCGCGGCTCGCCCTTCGCATACGCCGCCCACAGCCGCATTCGGCGTTCGCCGGGCAGGGGCCAGTCGCCGTCGGGCCCCGCGACGAGGCCGACGTCGTCCGCGACAGACACCTCGATCCCGAGCTCCTCGCGCAATTCACGGTGCAGGGCGCTTTCTGGGTCCTCTCCGGGTTCGACTTTGCCGCCGGGAAACTCCCACAGGCCGGCGAGCTCTTGCGGATACGAGCGTTGGGCGGCCAAAACGCGGAGCCCCTGAGGAGAGCGCGCGAAGATCGCCGCGGCGACGATGAGTGCTGACATCCCGTTCACGATGTCAGAGGAGAGGGCGCCGTGCACGACGCCGCGCCGCCGAGCCTTGGCGGGAAGCCCGATGCCGAGGGCTGTCGGGGGATGCATGCGGTTGAGGACCGGCGGAAGCCTCCCCGCGGAACAACGGCGGCTGTCTTGTGAAACACTGGAGTGCATGTTGTACGAGCACGGACTTCGCCAGATCGACTGGGTGGCACAGCACGCGTGCCTGTGGACGTGGACGGTGCAGGAGCGGTTCTTCCGGTGGTTGAAGGAAAATTACGCGGAAAATTACAGGATGGGACTCGACCGGAAAACGAACCGGGTGACCGTTGAGTCTTCCCGCGGGCTCCTCGTGATGCGCGGCGCCATAGTCGCGTCGGTCGCGTCGCTGCCGACCACGCTGATGTGGGGCTGGTGCCCCCGGTTCAACGAGGAGACGGCCGCCCATCCGATCGCCCTCGCCATGAAGGAATACGGGGAGAAACAGGGGTTTGACGAATTCGCGGCGGAAGAGGTCGAGTACCGGTCCGAGGCCGGCCCGTTCGGCGTCGTCTCAAAACTGGCGGAAGACGTGGCCTGCTGCGTGAGCGACATCTTCGGGCCTGACTACCGGTTTTACATGCCCTCGATGAATGTGTTCGGAAATCGGGTGACGATCGCGATATGGGGCATTCCGCGCGAGGCGCTGTCGGTGGACTTCCTCGAAGCGATGGCCAGGGTGCGTCAGATGCTGCGGAACGTCGCAGACCCGGCGTGGTCTCTTGACGGTTTCGCGCGCCTCATGGGCGCTCAGCTCATGGAGGTGGGCCTCGACTGGTGGCGTTTGACCAAGGACGACGAAGCGGTGGAGCTCGCAGTCAAGCGCAATCGCTCCGGCTCCATTTGCGACGTCGCGATGCGCAGGCTCTCCGCCGGCGTCGCCAAGAACCTGGAGATCGACCCCGGCGGGTTTCCCTGGTGAGAGCGCGCGCCGTCTGTCCCGTCAGCCGACGCCGGCGGCCCTTTTCCATTTTCTGACCTTGGCGCGAAACGTTGTAAAGGGGGCGACGGTGTTGATGTGAATCCACTTCCACACCGGCCACGCGGACGGCGTGGAGGACGCCCACGCCCGCCGCTGCTCGCCGAACAGGTCGCTTTCGGAAAGCGAGCCCGCCCAGTCGCATACGGCGTCGACTCGCTCATCGAATGCGGCGGCCAGCTCTTTCGGCGAAGCTTCGGCCCAAGCGGCGTAAAATCCCTCGCAGAGGCCTTCGAGCCGATTCCACTTGAATCCCGGCGCGGGGGTGACGACGTCGAGGCCCGCCTGCTCGTCGCGTTCCCATCCCAACAGCAGATCCATCCACCCGAGCTGATAGGCGATCATCTGGCGCGGCGATCGATCCGCGCCTTCCGGGACATCGTCCCAAGAGCCTTCGGGAATGCCTTCGAACTCCGCGGCGAACAGTTTGGCTCGCTTGCGAATCTCGGCTGTGAGCTCGGCGGAAGACGCGTACGAAGGCATGAACGCTCGCTCTCGTCGGTGGATGGAACCGGCAGACGCCGTGCATCGGATGGAGCCGGGCGTGTCAGGCTCGCACGGCGCCGGCCGCAACCCGGCTCGAATCCGGGGCGGCAAATGCAGAAAATGGAGCGGGCGACGGGAGTCGAACCCGCCTCTGAAGCTTGGGAAGCTTCCATTCTACCGATGAACTACGCCCGCATGACGCGAATGAGATTGTATCAGATGGAGCGGGAGGCCGCGCCACCCGAGGCTCGCTTTCCGCGGCGGCGCCCGTACCGAACCGGAACCCGCGGAGCGGCGAGGCTTCGGCGCGACGGCTCTTTAGATACCCTTGAACCGTGCTTCTCTCCGACCGCGACATTCGCTCCTGCGTCGATTCCGGCCGGGTCCGCCTGGAACCGTGGGACCCGCAGATGATCCAGCCGTCGAGCGTCGACGTCCACCTCGACCGTTTCTTCAGGCTCTTCAACAACCATAAGTATCCGGTCATCGATCCGGCGGCCGACCAGCCGGAGCTCACACGCCTCGTCGACGTCTCCGCCGAGGGGTCCCTCATTCTGCACCCGGGCGAATTCGTCCTCGGTTCGACTTACGAGAAGGTGACGCTCGCCGACGACGTCGCCGCACGCCTCGAAGGCAAGTCGAGCCTGGGGCGGCTGGGGCTGCTCACGCACTCGACCGCCGGATTCATCGATCCGGGGTTTTCGGGCCACGTGACCCTCGAGCTGTCGAACACGGCGACGCTGCCGATCGTCCTCTACCCGGGCATGAAAGTGGGGCAGCTGTGCTTCTTCCAGCTGTCCTCGGCGGCCGAGAAGCCCTACGGCTCGGGGGCCAGCGGGTCGAGGTACCAGGGTCAGCGCGGGCCCACGGCTTCGCGCTCCCATCTCAACTTCCACAGGATCGACATCGGCGAGGCGCCCGTCGAATGATCGACGTCGCGCGGCGTTCCCATTCACGCGATAATATGACCAGCGACAAGAAGGGAGTCCCCTATGGACATCGGTTGGAAGCTCGTTAGTGCGGGCGCGGGCATCGTTTCCGGAATCATTGCGAACAAGGCCGTCGACGTCGTGTGGAAGTCGGTCTCCGGGCGTGCGCGCCCGGAAGAGGACGACTTCTCCGAGCCCTTGCGCACGGCCCTGGTCTTTTCGGTGGTCTCGGCCGCCGTGGGCGCGGTCGTCAACGAGCTCGTCATGCGCCGGGCTGCGCGCTGGTACGGGCTGGGCGACGCGGTCGACAAGGGCGTTGCGGAAGGTTTGAAGAAAGGCTCTTCGACCTCGAAGTGACCTCGCTTCGGAGTGCCTTGGCTTTGAAGCGGCTTGGCTTTGAGGCGGTTTGGCTCGTAGGCGCCGCGACGTCGTTCTTCGCCGGTTGCAAGCGCGGCGCTGCTTGGAAGCTGCCCGGCTTCGAGGCGCCTCGAAGCGCGAGCCGTGCCCCTGAGGTCGAAGCAAGTTCATGTGATCAAGCTCGGGCTGCGCATTCGGATGGCTTTTGATCGTCCAGGGCGCGCTCTTGTAGCATTGATTGCGCGACAGGGGAGCGCCACAAGGGCGCTGAGAGTGCGAAAAGCAGACCCTCGAACCTGATCCGGTTAGCACCGGCGAAGGAAGTCGAGCTCTCCCCGCCGAAGACGGCGGGCCCTCCTGAAATGGAGGAAGCAATGACACGCAACAGACTTCGCTCCGTCGCCTGCCTCGTCGCGGCGCTCGCGATGGCAGGATGCTCGGGTGAATCGACCGATTCGAAAGGCGGCGGGGACTCTAAAACAGTCACCGTGCTCACGCACGACTCGTTCAACCTTCCCAAGGAACTCGTCAAGGAGTTCGAGTCGAAGACGGGATACAAGCTCGTCACCACGCCCGCGGGCGACGCCGGCGTCGCCAACCAGCTGGTTCTGACGAAGAAATCGCCGAAGTACGACGCCGTATACGGGATCGACAGCTACACGGCCGCGATTCCCGCCGGCGAGGGGCTGTTCGTCGACTATGCTTCGCCGGCTCTGCCGCAGTCGGCCAAGGAGTATGAGATCAAGGGGATCAAAGGGCTGACGCCCGTCGACCGCGGCGACGTGTGCATCAACGTGGACCACAAATGGTTCAAAGAGAAAGGCGTCAAAGAGCCGACGGGCGTGGACGATCTCGCGAAGCCCGAGTACTCCAAGCTCCTCTCGATCATCGATCCGAACGCTTCGACCACCGGCTTCGCCTACCTTGCGGGCGTGAGAACGGCGAAGGGCGAGGATGCGAAGGGGTATCTGAGCCGGATGGCGGCGGGCGGCGTCCACGTCGCATCCGACTGGACGAACGCCTACAACGTCGATTTTTCGGCTGGAGAGGGCAAAGGCAACTATCCGCTCGTTCTGTCCTACGCCTCGTCGCCGGCGTTCGCGAAGGACACCGGCGTGATCGAGTCGACGTGCGTGCGGCAGATCGAGTACGCCGGAGTGGTCAAGGGAACCGACAACGAGAAGGGCGCGAAGGCCTTCGTCGATTTCATGGTTTCGAAGAAGGTTCAAAGCGCGATTCCGACGTCGATGTACATGTATCCGGTGGATTCCAGCGTGCAGCTGCCCGCCGAATGGGCCGCCAAAGCCAAGCTGGCGGAGCACCCGATCGTGCCCGATCCAGAAAAGGTTGCGGCAAACCGCGACAAATGGCTCGAAGACTGGGCGGCGGTCGCGAAATGACGGATCGTAGAAGGACGCTGCCATTCTGAGGGCGAGAGCCGCCGCGGCCCGGACCCGGGGCGCGCGTCCTCGCGCCCCGGGTCCGGGCATTGCCACAGCGGCCTCCGTGGCGGTTCCAATGGCGCTCCTGGCGGTCTTCTTCGCGTGGCCGGTAGGGGCGATGTTGGCCCGGGGCGTCGCGCCTCGCGCCCTCGAAACGCTCGGTTCGCCGCGCACGTGGGATCTCGTTGCGACGACGCTGCGGATGGCCGCCGCCGGAACGCTCGGCTCCGTGATCCTCGGAATCCCCGGGGCCTACGCCCTTTATGTATGCCGCTTTCCCGGGCAGCGAGCCCTGCGCGCTGTGGCGAGCGTGCCTTTCGTCCTTCCAACCGTCGTCGTCGGCGTGGCTTTCCGCTCCCTGCTCGGCAAGGACGGCGCATACTCCTTCCTGGAGCTCGACGGGACCGAAACGGCCGTGGTCGCCGCGATGGCGTTCTTCAACTTTTCCGTGGTCGTGCGAACGGTCGGCACGATGTGGGCGGGCCTCGATCCGCGCTCGGCGGACGCCGCGCGGATGCTCGGCGCCGGGCCCGTCCGAGTCTTCCGCACGGTGACGCTGCCCGCCATCGCGCCCGCGATCGCGGGCGCGGCGAGCCTCGTCTTCCTCTTCTGCTCCACCGCCTACGGGATAGTGATGACTCTGGGCGGGGTGTCCACTTTGGAGTCGGAGATATGGGCGCGCACCAACCGGCTCAACTTCGACGTCGCCGCCGGCCTCTCGCTCGTGCAATTCGTCATCGTGGCGCTCGCCCTCATCGTCTCTTCGCGCTTCTCCCGCTCTGCGGCCCTGCGCATGGCGCGCCGCAAGAGAAGGCTGCGCCTGGCGGACGCGCCTGCCGTCGCGCTTACAGCCGTCGTCATTCTGGCGCTGATTCTCGCCCCCATGGCCTCGCTCATCGCCCGTTCGCTCGTTCACGCGGATGCCTGGAGCCTCGAGAACTACCGGCAGCTGGCGACGTCCGGCTCGGGCTTCACCGGCGGCGTGACCGTGATCGAGGCCCTTGGCAACTCGTTGCGCGCCGCCGCATACGCGACGCTCGTCGCCTTGGCCGTCGGCGTCCCGTTGGCCTTCGCGCTCTCGCGGCCCGCCAGAACCAGGCGGGCGCGCATCGGCCAGTCCCTCGCGGAGGTTTTCGCCATGGCGCCGTTGGGGGTCTCGTCTGTGACGGTCGGTTTCGGCTTTCTCATTGCGCTTCGAGGCCCGCCGCTGGAGCTGGGGAGCGAGGCCGTGCCTTTCGCTCAGGCGATTGTGGCCGTGCCGATGGCCCTGCGCGCCCTCCTCCCGATGCTGCGTGCGATCGATCCGCGCCTGCGCGAAGCCGCCGCGATGCTCGGCGCAGGCCCCGCGCGCATTCTGCGGACCGTCGATTTCCCCCTCGCCGCCAGGGGACTGACACTCGCCGCAGGCTTCGCCCTTGCGATCAGCCTGGGCGAATTCGGCGCCTCGAGCTTCCTGGTCAGCGGAGAAAACGACACCCTTCCCGTTCTCATCTCGCGTCTGCTCAACCGGCCGGGCGCCGGCAACTACGGAATGGCGCTCGCGGCCAGTGTGATTCTGGGGCTTCTGACTGCGCTCGTCATGTTCCTCTGCGAGCTGCCGGCAGGGCCCGATGCGCGTATGTCCGCAGCGGAAAAGGCCGCAGAGGCCGCGTCGGCAGAGAAGAGATCAGCGAAATCAAGAATCGAGGAATCGAAGGCAATGGCAAGAATCGAGGGAGCGAAGTGAGCGAGGCCAGTGCGCCGCTTCTGCAGGTCGCCGATTTCAGCGTGGTCTATCCCGACGGGCACGTCGCCGTCGACGGCGTCGACCTGACCGTGGCCGAGGGCGAGATCGTTGCCTTGCTCGGTGCGTCGGGCTCCGGAAAATCCAGTCTTTTGCGCGGAATCGCGGGGCTGGAGTCCGCTCGCGGCGAGGTGCGCATCCGAGGGGTCGACGTCTCGCGGGTGCCTCCGCACAGGAGAGACTGCGGAATGGTCTTCCAGGACAGCTTGCTCTTCCCGCATAGGAACGTGGCCAGAAACGTCGCCTATGGAATCGAGAGCCTCGGGCGCGGCCTGCGGGTTGACGGCCTCGGGCGCGGCCTGCCAATCGAGGGTCTGCGCGCGGTCCGGGAGCGCAGGCGCGCCAGACGCCAAAAGGTTGCCGAGCTCCTCGAACTGGTTGGGCTTCCCGGATACGAAAGGCGCGAGGTCACAACGCTTTCGGGAGGTCAGGCGCAGCGGGTCGCTCTGGCGAGGTCTCTTGCGCGATCGCCCGCGCTCATGCTTCTGGACGAGCCCCTTTCGGCCCTGGACCGCGACCTTCGCGAGGCGCTCTCGCTGGAGCTGCGGAGGATTCTGACCGGAACCGGGGCTTTGACGGGGGCGGACGCCTTGACTGGGGCGGGCGATTCGACGGGAATCGGCGCCTTGTACGTGACGCACGACCGCGAGGAGGCCCGGCGGGTCGCCGATCGCGTCGTCGTCATGAAAGACGGGCGCTTCGTGCCTGAATGACCGCGCTTCGTGTCGGAATGACCGCGCTCGTGCGGGCGGCTGGTGGACGGCCAAGAAATGGCGCCCGAAGCGGGAGCGGCAGAAGAGGCGGGAGCCCGACCGGGCAGGCGGCAGGCGCCGGGAAAAGATGAGTCTCGCCCGCTCCATTCGCACGTGCTCCCACAATCGATGAAAATATGGGTCACACGTCCTAGCGGCAATAGAATTGACGGTATGCGCATCGCCGAGATTGCCCCCGCCGAGGTGGGGCCGTGGTTGCCGCGCGCAGTCGAGCACATGGCTCGGGTGCGCGCGGCAAGCGGCGCTCTGCGCGAAGGGCATCTCGCCGAGTACAAAACGAGGAAAGCGGCCATGTTTCGCGTCGGGGTGCCCCGCGATTCCCGCATTTTCACCTCGGAGACGGGCGAATGGATGTGGCTGCGCCCGGGCGACGAGCCGGAGGTTGTGGCCTCGCGCATAACCGGCGACCCAGCCCCGTGGGTGCGCAAAATCTTTGCGGCGTGCGACGACAGGCCGGTGGCGATGAAGGTATTTCCGGGGGAGCGCGGCCTCGCCGAGCTTCCCTCGCGCGAGATATCGGAGAGGCTTGCCGTGCCCATCTCCGACGTCCACCTGACCAGCACGTACGACGACATCCACGTCCGATCGATGACGGCGGCCGAGCTCGACACGTTCCTGGAGCGAACCATGCGTTCGGCGGACCGCCATCTTGCGCTGGCGTCCGGCTCGTGCCCGATGCGCGGCTCGTGGGACGTTTTGATGAAAGCGAGGGAGCGGCTCTCCGACGGCGTGGCGACTCCCGGGCACGCCCTCATGGCGATCTGCGTCGATTCGACGACGATAGGCGGAATATGGGTGGAAATCGACGGCAAGGACGCTCGCATCTGGGACCTTCACGTTTACGAGGGGTATCGAGGGCACGGCCACTCGAAGGCCGCACTGCTCGCGATGGCCGAAGGGCTCAAACGCGAGGGAGTCCACTTCCTCAATGTCACGGTCATAGCCCCGAACACCGGCGCAATCGACATCTACGAATCCGTCGGCTTTCGAGTGACGACGCGGCACGTCGTGCTGGAGCTGCCCACTTTGGCCGGCCTCGTCGAGCTGTGACTCCGCGGCCCTGGCCTTGGCGGTGAGTTGCGCCCTTGCCCCTGGCTCCCGGGCTGCCGCGCCTCCGAGCGCCGGGGTTGAACTTCGGCTTCGATTTCACGCCGAGTGCAACGACGCGGACGGGGCGGGCCCGGCCCATGGGGAAGGGTCCACGCCAAGCGAGCTGATTCTTGCACGGCGCTCCACATACACTTGCGATTGTCGGCCGACGGTCGGCAATCCGTTCACGCGGACCGGACCAAGCCCGGGTTACGAAAGAGAGGACTCGCATGAACCCTTTGTGCGCCGCGAACAGAGCTTCGAGCCTTGGCTCTCTCACGCACGCGGCGGCCTCGCTCCTCTTTGGAGTCCTGGGCATTGTTCTGCTCATTGTTTTGTGCATCGGCATCTTCTTTTGGTGGAGGAACCATCGCAGCGACGTCAGGAAGAAATGGGCGGCCTCTCACGGATTGCGATTCGTCAAAACCGACAAGGCGCTGGGCAAGCGGACTCGCGGCGTTTACGGGCTTCCGGGCATGAGGCACACCGGCCGCGACGTGATCGTCGTTTCCGCGGCGGCCGGCAGTGCGCTCTACTACGAGGTCACGTGGGTTGAATGGCACGGCGACAACGACGTTGAAACGAAGAGATGCTCCTTCCTGCGCTATCCCTTGCCCGGGTTCTTTCCGCGCATGCACATCAAACCCGAGGGCGTGTTCGGCCTTGCGAACAACGACGTCAACACCGAGTGGCAGGCGTTCAACAAGGAGTTCGACGTCAAATCGGAGGACGAGCGCGCGGCCCATGCCTTGCTGACCGGGCCGATGCAGGAGTTCCTCATGGCTTGGATGCGGGGGCTGCACATCGAGTTCTCGGGAAATGAGGCCTTCATCGCCCTCGGCAACTACAAACCGGAGAACTCCGTCGCATACGCTGGCCTCATGAAGGAATGGCTTGCCGTGGTCCCGAGGTTCTTCTTCAGCGCGGCGCCGACCCGTTGACGTCATCGGATCATGGTCAGTCAGTTTCGTCGGATCCCGGTTAATCAGACATTCAATCAATTGGGAGAAACGGTCAACCCGGCGGTTGTCTGTGGACAGCCAGTTATTCGGTCACTTAGTTGGAGTGGCAAGTGGAGACAGCTGACCAGGCAAACGGTCGGCGGTTAGGAGAATGATGAGTTTCAATATGTTTGCGAGCATTGCCGCGAGCGACGCCGCCAGCAATGCATCGACGTGGTCCAGTTCTTCGATCGGGGTCAAAATCCTGGTGGGAGCCGCCGTCGTCGTAATTATGCTCGTGGGAGGATGGCTTGCAATTCTGCAGCGGATGCGACGTCAAAAGTGGGCTGAATCCCAGGGATTCCGCTACATCAAAGAGGATGTGGACCTGGGAAAAGCCACCCGCCGCGTCTTCAGGCTTGCCGGGAGGAGGCACGTTGCCCGCGACGTCGTCGTCATCCCCTCGGCGGCCGGAACCGCGCTCTATTACGAAGTCACATGGGTTGAGCAGCACGGTGAGAACAAGGAAAAGAAAAAGCGCACGTTCATGCGTTACTCTCTGCCTGGGCCGTTGCCGCGCATGCGTATCAAACCGGAGGGGATGCTCGGCTTCGCGAACGACGACATCAACACCGAGTGGCAGGCGTTCAACAAGGCGTTTGAAGTCGAGTCCGAGGATGAGCAG
>ERZ772968.46-NODE-46-length-50709-cov-6.599814_pt1 | contig 50709 bp, 40 predicted proteins | sample MGYA00580674_ERZ772968 | MGnify/ENA primary metagenome ERZ772968 (study PRJEB29015, sample SAMEA2737940) | human oral metagenome | biome: human oral; feature: human-associated habitat; material: dental | place: China | collected 2138 ...
CGGGAGCTAACAACTTCGTTGCGGGATCGGCCGTCTACAAGGCCGACGACGCCGCCGCGGAGGTCGACTTCCTGCGTTCCCTGGCGGCTAAGCACGTCTGCTGAGCCAAAGTTTATGCTCCTGGTAACAGCCCGCGTGGAATTAAGGAGCAGGACTCGGGGGATACATCCACGTCCAACGTGTATGCGATCATCCAGTGTGCTCTGTGGCGTAAAGGCTATTCCACCGGATCGAATATCACGACGCATTTCTATGGCGGCACCGGCAGCGCGAACCCAAACTAATGAATCGTCGGACCAATCGTCTGTATTTCGCCCTTAGATGCCCGCGGGCACTCGATAGCCTCTGAGGCGCCGCGCCGCTCCATGCGAATCGTCGGCATGCTTGCTGTCTCTCCAATTTCGCCGGTGGGCACGAAGCCTTTCTTGCGATAGAAGGCGACGGCTCGCTCATTGTCACGGGCCGTCCATAGGGAAGCCGGGCCGTTGCCAAGCGCCGCATCCACAAGCATGTCGGCGGCTCCGCTGCCGTGTGCGCAAGCCAAAACATAGATGAGATCAAGCTCCGCCCAGAGGCAATTGCCGTGGGCGAGGGCTATGCCGACGGGCGTTTGGCCGTCGTAAGCGATTCGCGCACGCGTCCACGAGAGGTCGGTCGCGTTGGCGACGTCTTTCGCGCCAGTTACCTCAGCGATGCCAGCGCGCCGCGGGTTTTCACGCCCGCGGTTCGCGTCGCCGGCGCCGGAAGCGGAGCTTTGCCCAGGACGGCTTAGAGTGGCCTGGCCGACGCCGCCGTCGGCCAGCCGCTCGAAGAAACGCCGCGTGTCGGCGATCCGGGCTTCACGGCTTGCCTCGCGCTCGACGAAGACGGATTCCTCAACGAGGCCCGAGTAAGCCTCCCGCCAGGACGCCAAGTGAATGGCGACCCACGCTTCGGCGTCGTCCGGCGACGCGGGGAGAACGGAGAGCCCAGATTGTTTCATGGGCGTTACGATACCAATCGGCGCCTTGACGTCGGTTAGCATTGCGGTGTTTTGTCGATGGCGTGGCGTCCGGCGTTCGCCGCATCAGCTCGCCGCTGACGCGTTCGGCCGGACCTTCGAAAAGGCAACGAGGCACGCTGCGGCGGCGCCGAGAATCGCTGCGCAGCAGAACATCAGCGGGCGAAAGGCGAGGCTGCCCGCAAGAAGCGGGCCGAGGCTGGCCCCGATGAAGAGGACGAGTCCGTTGATCGCCATTCCGCTGGCTCTATGGGGCGCACTTACCTCGCCGAAAAGCGTGATCATGGCGGGAACGGCTAGAGCAATTCCCGTGACGAACACGAGGCTTGCAGCTGTGAGGGCGAAGGCATTGGAAGAAGCCAGCGCCTCTAGGATGAGCCCGCAGGCGGCCAGGAGAAATCCGGCGCGAGCCAGTCCGGGGACCCCGCGCCTGCGAGCCAGCGGGCCGGCGGCCAGTGCCGCGAACATGCACGGAAGCCCACATAGGCGGATCCACATGAGCGCCGAGTCGGAAAGCCCGAGCGAGGCCGTGTGCGCCCCGAGCGCCGTGTACATCGCGATGAAGCACATGAGAAGCGTGACGTGCGCGGCGCACAGGGCTGCCATCGACGATGAACAGATCAAACGGCCGATCTGCTGGAACTGGCGACCCAGGCTCAGGCCGGGTGTGTGCCGAGGTTCGCGTACGAGAATGACAATCGCCGCTCCGCAAGCCGCGAGTACCGCCGCGCTGACGAGGAATGTCCCCTTCCAACCCAGCTTCGTGGACAATGCTTGGGAAACGACCTGTCCCACGATTCCCGCAGCCAAAAAAGACGTGGAAATCGCCCCTATGGATAAAGCGCGCCGCCGAGGTTCGACGGCCTCGGTGATATAGGCAAGAGCCACGGGCGCGAAGCTTGACGTCGTGATTCCCTGTATTCCGCGCAAAACTGCGAGCGCGGGAATGGACTGGGCCGCTGCGCATCCGGCGGTCGCCAGCGTGAGTGCGGCCATGCCGGCAAGCATCGTGCGACGTCGGCCGAAATGGTCGGCGAGAGGCCCCCACAGGACGAATCCCAACGCGTACGTCAGGCTGAAACACGTGGACAGGGCAAATGTGGCATCGCCCCCAAGTGAGACCCCGACGGGGCCCGCCAGTGGTATTGCCGCGTAGAGCTGGGAAACCACTGCTAAGGCGGTGAACACGAGGAGGCTGACGGTCCCTGCGCCCGCCGGGAACTTTGAGGCAGGGGCGTGTTGGCTGGGGGCGTTCCGGGGAGACGATCGGTTGATTGAAGGCGACATGGAGAACCTCTTTTCCAACGAAAACGTTGGAAATTACCGTAGTACTCTTGACTTCGGAATGCAACGTTCACGTTGGAGATGGTGTGTGACGCCTCGTGCGGTGTGCTCCGCTTGGCGTGCGGGGTGCTCCGCTTGGCGTGCGGGGTGCTCCGCTTGGAAAGGAATGGATCGACATGGCTTGGGACACCGAGGGGACCAAAAGGAAGATACTGCGCGCAGCCGCCGACGAATTCGCGGCCCACGGGCCCGACGGGACGACGATTGAGCGAATTGCCAAGGCCGCCGGGGTCAACAAGGAGCGCGTCTACAACTATTTCGGCGCCAAACGCGAACTTTTCGCCTATGTGTTGCGCGAGGAAATGGCCGAAGTGGCCCGAGCCGTTCCGATAGGGTCCTTCGCCAAAGACGACGTCGGCGAATATGCCGGGCGCGTTTACGACTACCATCGCGAGCATCCCGAGCTCAATCGGCTGCTTCTGTGGGAAGGCCTCGTATTAGGCACGGACATTCCGAGCGACGACGATCGCCTGGCCCGGTATCGCGAGAAGACGTCGGCCGTCGCCGAAGGCCAGGGGCGCGGGTACGTTACCGAGGCGATTGACGCTGATCATTTGGCTTTTCTCATCCTTTCCCTTGCAGGGTGGTGGTCGGCCGTTCCGCAAGTCGCCGAGATGATCGCCAAGCCGATCGACGAGGAGGAACATGGGCGCAGAAGAGCGTCGGTCATTGAGGCGGCTAAACGTCTCGCGGCGCCCGACGATCCTGGGCATCTGGGCGGCTGATGCCGCATCTCGAACTTGCGCCTGCCCGCGCGTGTGGCATAATCACTACGAACACAAACGTGCTCCGGGGTCAGTGAAAGTCTGAACCGGCGGTGACAGTCCGCGACCCGCGCAAGCGGTTGACAGGGTGGAATTCCCTGACCGACGGTCAAAGTCCGGATGGGAGGTGCACGGCCGTTCACGATGCCGTTGAGGTTTCGCGAACCGCGCTCATCCTTGCCCCGGAATGGACCGGAAGGCAAGGGATGGGGAAGAAAAACGCAGTGGCATCGGCGGTGCTCGGCGTGCTGCTTCTACTGGCATGGGATGTAGCCGTGCGTTTCGGTGCGGTGGACTCCGCCTTCCTTCCAGCTCCAGCCGAGGTCGCCAAACGCGCCTATGAAGGACTGCGCGACGGATACCTTGCCACCGCCACATGGACCACTTTCAAAGAGGCGGTGTTGGGCGCATCGCTGGCAGCGGCCGTCGGCGTTCCTTTGGGATACGCTTTGGCTAAATGGCAGGCCTTTGCGCGAACCGTCCAACCCTACGTCGGAGCTTCACAGGCGATTCCCGCAGTCGCCGTTGCGCCGTTGCTGACGATCTGGATCGGCTATGGGACCCTGGCGATCGTCGTCCTGTGCGCGATCATGGTGGTCTTCCCGATGATTGTCACGACCGCGGCGGGCATTGCCAGAGTCGACGCCGATGTGCTCGGCGCAGCCAGACTCGACGGGGCTCACGGTCTGAGGCTGGCCCGCAGCATCGAGCTTCCCATGGCTGTACCTTCGATCCTGGCGGGATTGCGCACGGGATTCACGTTGAGCTTCACGGGCGCCGTCGTCGGTGAAATGGTGACCGGGGGAAATGGCTTGGGGCTCACCCTCACATCGGCCCAGCACTCGGCAGATGTGACGGGAATGTTTGCTGCAATCGCACTTCTGGCCGTGTGCGCAATGTTTGTCTATACCTTTTTCGGTCTGTTCGAACGTTGTGCTGGAGCACGTCTCGACGGGGAGAGAGCCGTGCAGCGCAAGGCTAAACAAATTCGGCCGAGCCGAACGATAGAACATTGAATGGAAGGACAACCGATGAAATCCACGAAGAAGAGAATCCTCGCTCTTTTTGCCGCGGCCCTCTTGTGCCTTGCGGGATGCGGCGGGAGTGATAAGAATTCCGCGGGAGAAAAGGTGACGATCGGCTTGACCTATGTGCCTGACGTCCAATTCGCGCCTTTCTATGTAGCCGAAGAGAAAGGCTACTTCGAGGATGAGGATGTGAACGTCACTATTCGCCATCACGGGGCCCAAGAGTCGCTTTTCGGTGCGCTCAAGCAGGGGACCGAGGACGTCGTCGTGGCCGGCGGAGACGAGATGCTGCAAAATCGGTCCAACGGCGTCAAAGTGTACAACTGGGCCACGATGTATCAGACATATCCCGTCAAAGTCATCGTTCCACGCAATTCGACTATCCGCTCGGCGGCCGACTTGAAGGGAAAGACTATCGGCCTGCCCGGCAAAGCGGGGGAGAACTATTTCAGCCTGCAGGCCATGCTCAAGGCGAACGGCCTGACAGAGTCGGACGTGAAGATCCAGTTCATCGGGTACACGCAGACGGCCGCCCTGACCTCGAAGAAGGTCGACGCCGTCATCGGCTTCGTCAATTCCGATGCCGTTGCGATCGAAGCGCAGGGAGTCCCGGTTCGCACGATCGACCCCGTCGACGGTGGAATGCCGCTCGTCGGCGCCGGCCTCGGATCGCTCGACTCGTTCAAGAAGAAAAGCTCGAAGAAGGAACGCAAGATCCTCGCGGCTCTGACTAAGGCGGTCGCATACATGCGAGCCCATCCCCAAGAGACGCTTGACATCGTGCGTAAGCGTGTTCCCGCGCTTGCCGACAAAAAGCAGCGCGCCACCGCCGCCAAGGTCCTTTCAGCATCGATAAAGCTGTACGGAACGGGCAAGTTTGGCGCGCAGGATTCCGCCAAGTGGTCAAAAATGGCTGATTTTATGAAGGAAGCAGGCCTCATGCGCAAGAATGTCGAGATTTCTGAAACATACGTTTCTATCGACTGACAGGCATGTTTGTCCTGACGGGGCGCGTGCCTGGCGATGCGTCAGGCTGGCGCTGCGGCATCGCACGTCGTTCGTGATGAAACTTGCCGCGGCGCCGCGCGGTTTCGATAAAATTATCGCGTTCGGCACACGGCCGGACGGTGGGCGCAACGGTGCGTCCGCATATGCGAGACGTCGCCACTCCGTCACGCAGGTGTGCGATGTCGGAAAGGAAACCGTGTGAAAGCTTATATGTTTTACGGTCCTGGCGATCTGCGCCTGGAGGACATTCCAGTCGAACACCCCGGCCCGGGCGAGATCGCCGTGGACATCAAGGCCGCCGCCACGTGTGGGACAGACCTGAAATCCTACAGACGGGGGCATCCCACGCTATTTCCCAACTTGCCCGCGCGCTTCGGCCACGAGTTCTCCGGAATCGTCTCCGACGTGGGCGAAGGCGTTACGGATTTTGAGGTTGGCCAACGAGTTGTCGCCGCCAATACCGCGCCGTGCGGCCACTGCTGGGCGTGCACGATCGGGCGCGAATCTCTGTGTGAGAACCTCCAGTACCTCAATGGCGCCTTTGCCGAACAGATCGTCGTCCCGCGGGCTATCGTCGAACGCAACACCTACATCATTCCGGATTCTCTGGCCTTCGAGGCGGCTGCACCGCTGGAGCCCCTGTCCACCGTGGTGCATGGAATGCACGAATCGGGGATTGCCCTTGGTGACACCGTCGTGGTCAACGGCGCCGGCCCAATCGGCCAGATGTACCTGAGGCTGGCACAGCTGCGCGGAGCGACGGTCATCGTGGCCGACCGCTCGCAAGGCCGCCTTGCCCAAGCTGAGGCCGCGGGGGCCTCCGCCGTGGTCGACCTGACCGGTTTGGAGACGCCCGAGGAATGCGCGGCCTCGATCCGCCCGTTGACGCCCGGCGGACGCGGCGCCGACGTCGCCATCGAGGCCGTTGGGCTGCCAAACGTGTGGGAACAGACCGTTTTGTGCCTGCGCCCCGGCGGGACGGCCGTGCTCTTCGGCGGAACCCCAAAGAACGCCCCGTTCCAGGTCAACTCCTCGGACATGCATTACAAGGAATACACGCTCAAAGGCGTTTACCACCATCAGCCGCGCTTCGTTCAGATCGCGGTGGAGCTGCTCTCGTCCGGCAAGTTCGACGGGATGACCCTGTGCACCGAGGTCCGCCCGCTGGAGGCGCTCGTCGAAAGCCTTGAGGACATGGCACGCGGAGTTGGGTCGAAATATATCCTCACACCGTAGTCAGGGCTGTGGCGGCCGGGTGCTGATGCGGCCCGTCATAGCGCGTCAGCCGCGGCATACCCGGCGACTCCAGCCGCGAGGAATGCGAGTGGGTCCTCGGTGAGCCCGCGCCCCATCGTCCGCAGGGGGACGGGGGAGGAGGCGAGAATCTCGTCAAGGTCGTCCGTCGGCAGATCGAGCCTTATGAGCCTTTCGCATTCGAAGAGGGAATCGAGTTGGGCGGCCAGAAGTTCCCGAACATCTGCCCCGACCAGGCTGGAAAGCTCCGACGGTTCCGGGAGCTCGTTCCCATTTGATGCCCCCGCGCTCTGTGACTCGTCCGGCCGCTGCGATCCGGCGAGAATGGGGCACGGACATAGCGTGTCGACCATCGCTACGCGCGTGAGCGCCGTATGTGTGTGATGCGACAATCCGTAATGCCGTCCACGAGGATCGGCGTTCGACATGCGCAGGAGGGCGATGGGCTTTCCGTCGAGGACGGCCGCCGCATTGAGGGCTTCGCCGACTTTCGTCCCGGAAAATCCCCACTTCGTGCCTGTTCCGAGGTTGCCGGGGCCTTGAGCGACCACTGCGACGTCGGCCTTCCACACGATCTTTGCCGCAAGCAGAGCGGTGTGGACGTTGACGGTTTCGAGCTGTCCCCCAAAGGCCTGGCCGCAGGAAATGGTTCCCAGGATGTCCCCGGATTCCCGCAAGGCGGCTGCGGCGCGTGAGAACCATGCGGGTAGCGATGCGCCGTCGTCCATGATGTAGGCGATGCGGACACCGGGCTTGCGGGCGCGCATCGCCGCGACGGCTGCGGGAACGGCCGAATGAAGATCGGCAACCACGACCGGCATCCCTTCGATCGAGTCGGCGTCGCGAAGGGCTTCGTGCCACTGCGATTCCTGCTCGTCCGCACCCAGGGTCATGTATTGGAGCGGGGTGTACCGGGCTTTGACAATATGGCCGGGGTTGGGGGCAGGATCCGGCGGCAGATCGTCGGGTAGGGCGACGATCATGAGATATCCGCCCGTGCCCAAGCCTCTGACGGCCGCGGATGCGGTGAGGATCGCGCGTTGGCCGATTCGGGGCTGGCCGACGATGTGCTCGTAAGCGAGCGCCCGAGCCTCCTTAGCCGCAGATTCTTCACCTCGTTGTGGGTCTAGGCGCACTCGGCATTCGACGCACCCGTCCCATGTCTTTCCAAGTGAGACTATCTCACCGCTTCGCCACATCATCACGCATTCAAGCCTACCCTTCGATTACCCTAGGCATGTGAGTCAGCAATCGGAATACCATGCGGGTGAGCGCCAGCTCTCGCTGCTCGGCGCCATTTCGCAGCGGGGGCTGACCCGAGCTCAGGCCCGTCGGAGAATCCCGGCGTATGGGGCTTACAGCTCGCACGATTCCTTTCAACGCGTTTTCGAACGCGATATATCGGCTTTGCGAGCCGCCGGATATCCGATTGCGGTCGACGAAGAAGGAGTCTATAGATACGACCGTTCGGCGCCTATCATCGCCCCGCTCTCGGCGCTCGACGTCGGCCTTGTGCGTTCTTTTCTCGCAGGTCTCGGCAAGGGCGGCGGGCTCGTCGGCGCAGCGCATTCGGGGATGTCGAAAATCTTGGCCACGAGCGAAGCGGACCGTGCGGCGCCGCGATATTTGCGGGCCTCGGTGCCCTCCGGGGAAGATGTCGTTCCAATCGCCAGAGCACTTCAGTACCGACGTCGGGTTTCCTTCGCCTACGAGGGCCGCGGCCCTGAGCCCTCTCGATATCAGCTCGAGCCCCATAGCCTCGCCCAGCACTTCGACGCCTTCTACGTCACAGGGGCGGCTCGCGCCGAGGAGTCCGCGGCTTGGGCAACGAAGACCTTCCGCATCAGTCGCATCATCTCCGGTTCGCTTTCCGTGGACGGCCCTGCCACCGAGCCTACGTTCGCTGACCCTGCCGACGCCTTCACCCCCGTGCGGGCCGTACTCGCCGTTCGGCCCGGCGCCGCCGCTCCGCTCCTCGCTCAGGGCCGCAAGGCATCTTGGAGTGCGCAGAAAGACGGCTGGGACGTCATCGAAATAGGCCCGGTCAATCGTCAGCGCATTTTCGACATTCTTCTCTCATACGGAAAAGATGTGCGTTTACTGGCCGATGAGAGCCTTCTCCGCGAATGGCGCGAACGTCTTCAGCATCTTGTCGATCTGGGAGCGGAAGCATGAGTGGCAAGGGAATAGTTCAAACGAATGCGCTGCTTGTCTATCTTTCGAATCGCTCCGAGGGATGCGCGAGCCTTCGGGAACTTTCAGCGCGATTCGGCATTGAATGGAAGCGTGCATTGCGTTTGCTCTGGGATGCGTCTTTGGTGGAGATTGAAGGGTACGGGCTTCCCTTCAATCTCGAATTACCGCCGAATCCCGGCGAAGAAGATGAGGGAGAGGAAGCGACGACGCCGGATTCTCTCGTTTTCTTTTCCGACTCGGGGGAGTTGGACGTTCCCGATCTGGCGATGACCCTCGACGAGGTGATCGCACTCGTGGCCGTTATCGATTCCATCGCCGAAATTACGCCGCCCAGCGACGTGGCCGACGCTCTCGCACACGTTCGCGAGACCTTGGTCGAAGCCGCAGATCGCGCGGGATTCGGCGCGGCGATGTGGGACGGCCCGATGCCGGTCATCGGTGGCGAGGCGTTCGCCGCCGTCGAAGAAGCTCTCGCCTCGGGCCGGTCGATCGAGTTCACCTACCACCGGCCGGGGCCGGATTTGGCGGAAGTCGTCTCGCGTATAGAGGCTCTTCCCGTCGCGGTCCAAGCCGCTTGCAACCCCCTTCTCGCGGCTGTGACGCCAGAGGGTCCGCGATCCTATCGCCTCGATAGGATCGGAGAAGTGCGCCTCGGGCGCAAAGCCGGTCGGGCGGAAAGGGCCAAAGCGCGGGCCGCTGTGACGGCCGCGGAGGCTAAGGAATGGAGTCCCGACGGGCAGGCCGTGACGGTCACCGTCGACTCGTCAGGGCGATGGATCGGCGAAGCTTTGCCCGGGGCTCAGACGAAGCGAATGAACGAGCTCTACGAGGTGACATTTGCCTCGACTTCTGACGAATTCCTTGCCTCGCTTCTCGTCCAGCTCGGCCCTGCCGCTCGAAAGGTCGAGCCTCGTCAAACGGCCAAGCGGCTAGCCACTCGCTTTCGCACGTTGGCGGAAACGGCATGAGCGCAAAGATTGGCCTTCTCATCAATCCCACAAGCAGGCGCGGATTGGGCGAACGCGACGGCATCCACGTGACGCGTTCTTTGCGGGCATTGGGATTTTCCGTCGTCGATCTGACAACGCGTTCGGCTGAGGAGGCAGCCGCCGTGAGCGCGCGAGCCGTCGCTTCGAAGAGCCTTGACGCACTCTTTGCCGTGGGCGGGGACGGAACCGTGGGAATCGCCGTCGACGCCCTCGCCGATTCTCGGATTCCACTGGGGGTTATCGCGGTGGGGACGGGCAATGACACGGCTCGGCATTTTGGGCTTCCCCGACGCGATGTCGATACCGCCCTCGCACAAGCGGTCGATGCTTTATCATCGGGGCGCACTCACGCGACGGACGTCCTCGAGGTCTCGTGCATCAGCGGGGCGACGATAGTTCGAAAACGGGTAATATCCTCCGTTTCGGCAGGTTTGGACGCCGACGTTAATCTGCGTGCGAATTCCTTTCCTTTTCCACGCGGGGGAGGCCGCTATGCCAGGGGGATAGCCTCGGCCGTTCGCCGCTTTGCTCCCTACGGTCTGCGACTCGAAATTGATGGGCGCGCCTGTGCTGGCCCGGCCACTTTGGTCACGGTCGCCAACACTCGCTTCTTCGGGGCGGGGCTTCCCATCGCGCCTGCGGCCGCGGCGGATGACGGATTCGCCGACGTCATTTTCGCCGCTGGAATGCACCGTTCACAGATCCTCGGCTTACTGCCGCGTTTGGCGCTGGGACGTCATCTGAGCCACCCTCTTGTCCACCGCCTGAAGGCACGCCACATTCGCATTTCATATGAACCGGATGCGGGAAACCCACCGCCTCTCCCCATGGCAGACGGCGATAGGCTAGGCTCGCTTCCCGTAGACATCAGGTGCCTGCCAGGCGCCCTGGAGGTACTCATATGAATCGCGTGATGTTGGATAATTTCGTCGGAGAATACGAGGCTCGGGGTATTGTCCTTGACGGTTTTCAGGTCGAAGCATGCGAGCACATCGCGCGTGGAAACGATGTACTTGTGTGCGCACCGACGGGCTCCGGCAAAACGGTCGTGGCTCATTTCGCCGTCGAATTGGCCTTGGCTACGGAAAAACGCTGTGTCTACACCGCGCCGATTAAGGCCCTATCCAACCAGAAGTACTCCGAGCTGGCGGAACTTCACGGCGAAGAGCATGTGGGCCTGCTTACCGGCGACGTCTCTGTCAATCGCGAAGCGGACATCCTCGTCGTCACCACCGAAGTCTTGCGCAATATGCTCTTCGCCGAGTCCGCCGACGTTGCCGACGTCGGGTACGTCGTCCTTGACGAGGTTCATTACTTGGCCGATAGGGAGCGCGGTCCCGTATGGGAAGAGGTGATCCTCACTCTGCCTGAGCACTGCCGCCTCATCAGCCTTTCGGCCACCGTTCCCAACACCGAGGAGCTCGTCGGATGGTTGCGCTCGGTGCGGGGTAAGACCGAACTTGTTCACAGCGCCGTCAGGCCGGTTCCTCTCGAGCAAGAAGTTGCGGTGGGCAGAAAGATCTTCCGGCTCTACGGCAAAGACGGCGGCCCGCTGGGAGCCCTCGTCTCAGCGATTGCGAAGATGCCGGGGGATGCCCGGGGGCGCGTATCCGACCGGGACAGGCGGCGAATGATCGACGTTCTGGCCGAGCGCGATATGCTTCCGGCCATCGAGTTCATTTTCTCCCGCAAGGGGTGTGACAAGGCGGTCGAAGCCCTCGTGCGGCGTGATGTCACACTCACCGACCGAACTGAACGCGCCCGGATCGCCGCAAGGATTGAGGAGGTGCGCAAGAGGATAAGCGAAACAGACCGGCACGCCATCGGCTTTGAAGCTGCTTCACGCGCGCTCATGCGCGGGTATGGGGCTCACCATGCCGGCGTCTATCCGGCGGTCAAGGAACTGACGGAAAAGCTTATGGAGGAGGGGCTTTTGCGGATTGTTTATGCCACAGGCACCCTCGCTTTGGGGATCGACATGCCCGTGCGAACCGTCGTCGTCGAATCCCTGCAACGATGGGACGGCGACGGTTTCGTCGACCTGAGCGCCACCGAATACACTCAGCTCATCGGACGCGCGGGGCGCCGCGGAAAGGATCGGGTGGGGCACGCGGTGGTTCTCGCCGAACCTGAACTTGATCCGCACGCTCTAGCCGAACTCGGGTCGGGACGCGTGGAGACCCTTCTTTCGGCCTTCATCCCTTCGTATAACACCGTGGTCAATCTTCTCGCCCAAATGCCCTACGATCGAGCGCGGGCCATGATGGGGCGCAGTTTCGCCCAATACCAGCGAAACGCGGACCTCGCCAAACTCGAAGCTCGCCTAGCCCGAATTCGACGCCGTATTGCCGCGGAAGAAGAGAATCTCGAATGCGATGCGGGAGACATCGTTGAGTACGTTCGTCTGCGCGCCGCATCCGGACGTGCGGCAAAATCTGTGCGCAAGGCCGCCAAACGGGAATACCGCGAGAGGGTGTCGCGCTCCTTCGCGAAAGCCAAGACGGGGCGCCTGTATGCGGTCCACCGTGCGGGCGACGTCGACTATGTCCTCATCTTGTCCGTGAATCGCGAAAAACTGCGTGTCATCGACTGGTACGGAGAGGTTTCCTGGCTGCGTGAATCCGATTTGGGATCGGAGCTGCGCGACGTCGGAGCCATTCGCTTACCGACGGGGCGAAGCTTGAAAGACAGATCTGCGAGGGAGGATTTGGCGGATGCGATCATCGCGCGGGTCGAAGAGCGTGCGGACCTGGGCGTGGACCGCGACCTGCTCGGATCGTGGTCCCGATTCGCCGTGGGCCGAGACGCGCGGCTGGACCGCCATCCGTGCTCAAGTTGCCCCGATCTTGCCGCGCATATGAGGGATGCCGAAACCCTCCTCTCTTTGGACGAAAGGGCCGCCGAAATCGAAAGGACGTCCGCGGGCTTCACCGATTCGGTGGGGCGCGAGTTCGATTCGACCGCCGCGGTCCTGGCCGACGTCGGATTGTTGCGGCACCATGGCCGCATTTTCGAGCTTGGCCCCGGGGCCCCGATGCTGCGCAAGCTCCACCTGGAAAATGACCTTTTGGCCTACCTGTGCCTCTCAGGTCTTGCGGAGGGCCTGACGGCGTCGGAGTTTGCCGGATGGGCGTCGATGTTCCTCGCCGATGACCGCCTTGGAACGGGCTGGCCGCGCTCGCCTATTTTGACCAAGTTGGCGAGGCAAGCGTATACGGAAGCTGACTATCTTCGCTCGATCGAAGAGAACCACGGTATCCGCCGAACGAACGATGTCACACCCGGGTGCGCCGATATTTTCGCCGCGTGGGCCGACGGCGCGAGTCTCGAATGGTGCCTGCGCACATCGAGGATGGCTGCGGGTGACTTCATCGCCGCCGCTCGTCGGCTCATCGATTTGCTCGGTCAGATCGTCCTAGCGGGTGAGGGGACGTGGATCGCCGACGTCGCGCATAAGGCTCGATCGAATGTGCGCAGGAGCGAGGTCATCATATGATGAAATGGTTGAGGCTTCCCGCTGTGTCCGTCGCAGCGGGGGTCTTCCTGTGGGCGTCTTTCGCACCGCTGCATCTGTGGCCGATGTCAATCGTCGGCATCGCTTGTCTCGTTGCCGAGATCCGCCGCCGCGGCTTTGGCGGGAGCCTCGCATGCGGTTTCATCACGGGCGCCGTCTTTTTCGGCCTGCTGTGCGATTGGGCTGCCGGCGCTGCGGGAACCTGGATCGCCAGAGTCGGACTCGGGGGAGTGCTGGCGCTCTACACCGCCGTCCTAGCTCTTGTGTGGAAGGCTGTGATTCTCGCGTGGGGGGAGTCGTGGAAATCGGTTCCCATTCTCGCTGTCACGTGGGTGGCCATTGAGGACTTTCAGGGAAAATGGCCCGAGGGAGGAATGCCGTGGGGGAAGCTCGCGTTCGGGCAGGTCGAGGGGCCGATCGTGCACCTGGCGCCCTACGGATCGACGGAGCTCGTCAGTTTCGCCGTCGTCGTTCTCGGGGCGGGACTTGCGTATGCAGTACGCAGCGCGAAATTGGCCCCGCGCTCATCCGTGATCGGCGTGGTCTGCGCTTGTCTCACGCTGGTCGCCGTAGCGGCTATACCTTTGGGAAGCCGCTCCGGGGAAAGCCTCAAGGTCGGTTTTGTGCAGGGAAACGTTTCGAGGGATAAGAAACTCACCGGGTACGCTCGAGCTCTCACGGTCACCGAGCGTCTAGCGATCCAAACGCGGAAGATCGAAAATAAACATGCAGAGCTCGTTTTGTGGCCCGAGAGCTCATCGGACCTTGACCCGCAGGAAGTCGACGAAACACGGGAACTGATTGAAGGCGCCGTCTCGCGTTTGAACGTCCCCTTGCTGCTGGGCATCCAGCGATACCCAGAGGATTACCGCTACAACGAATACACGATGTGGCTTCCGGGAAAGGGGCAGGTATCGAGGTATACCAAACAGCATCCCGTCCCTTTTGGAGAATATATACCTGCGCGAGGCTTCTTTCGATTCTTCACGAAAGCAGTCGATCAGGTTTCCACGGACATGCGCCCGGGGAATGGGCCGGCGATTCTTGACGTGCCTGTGCGCGGACGCACGGTGCGCGTGGCCGCCCCGATCTGTTTTGAGATCGCATACACCGAAATCGTCTCCGAGTCCGTTCGAAAAGGCGCACGCATCATCGCGGTTCCCACTAACAATGCCTCATTCGGCGACTCGGCGGAATCCCGCCAGCAATTCGACATGACCCGATTCAGAGCGATCGAGACCGGGCGCACAGCGATCCAAATATCAACCATGGGAGTTTCGGGCATCGCCGATGCCGACGGCACGGTGCGGGAGACCACCGACATGTGGACGGCCGATTCCCGGGTGGCCGACGTCGATCTGCATTCTCACCTCACCCCGGCCGTCCGCTGGGAAATCTGGATCAACCGAGTCAGCGCTCTCACCGCTGTGGCATTGGGCGTATTAGCATTGTGCAAGACGCTTCGGAAGGCGCCACACTCACCGCGGCGCCTCGAAGTCCGCAACTGCAACAATGCTGCGTCTAAGAGCGGCGAAGCTATACGTAATGAAACCGCGCGCAAGCACAGCAAAACCACCTGCAGCGAAGCCGTCGCCGCCACGGCGAAACAGCCGGTGGCGAAGAAAGCAAGGAGCAACGATGAACGTCGTCGTGATCATACCGACCTATAACGAGATCGAGTCATTAGAACCGATTGTCCACAGAGTCAGAGCCGCCGTCCCCGATGCCGACATTCTTGTCGTCGACGACGATTCTCCCGACGGAACCGGCGATCTGGCCGATCGGTTGGCAGCCAAAGACTCTCACGTTCTGGTCCTCCACCGCGCGGGCAAAGAGGGGCTCGGGAAGGCCTACATCGACGCTTTCGCCTGGGCAATGAAAAGAGGCTACACCCACCTTGTGCAGATGGACGCCGATGGCTCCCATCGTCCCGAACAACTGCCGCTTTTGCTCGAACGGGCGGGGATGAGCGATCACCCCGATCTGGTCATCGGCTCACGCTACGTACGCGGGGGAGAACTGGAAGGGTGGCCGAAATCGCGGGAGTTTCTCTCGCGCGCAGGAAATTTCTATATCAGGGCGTGGCTTGGCCTTCCAGCCTCCGATGTTACCGCGGGATTCAGGGTGTACAAGGTTGGTTTCTTGCATCGCCTGGATCTTTCCAGTGTCGAATCCGCCGGATACTTCTTTCAGACGGATATGACGGACCACGTTCATCGCTTGGGGGGATCGATCGCCGAGATGCCGATCAGCTTCGCCCAACGCGAGGCGGGGGAGTCGAAGCTATCAGCCAACATCTTTACGGAGTCACTCAAACGCACGACGTCAATGGGCGTTAAACGTCGCGGGCATCAGCTCACAGGGTTGGCGCGTCGCGCCTTCGGCAAACTCCGGGGAAATGACTGATGTCTCCAAGAAGAAAAAAGCGTCCCGGTGTGAAAGTGCCTGGCCGCAACGCAACCAGTCCGACCCTCAGTCGTGGTGCCTGCGAAGCCGCAATTTGCCCGCGCGCAACAAATCGAGTCGTTCCTGAAGAAGTTCTTTTAATTCTTCTTCGGTGCGGCGCTCAAGGAGCATGTCCCAGTGTGTGCGCTGCGGCTTGAGGGGTTTCTTCTCATCCGTCGTTGGTTCGTCGCGCAGCAGTCCTTCGGAGCCGCAGCGGCATTCCCACGTCGCCGGCGCTTCTGCATCCGTGGCCATGGCCACGCCGAACTCGTGTCCATTTGGGCAGGCATAGATAACCTGCTTGCGTTCGACGAAGGCAACGCCTTCGTCTGTTTCTAGCGAATTGGCGCCAATCTTCATTCCTCGAAGCGAGCGTTCGGCCATGGGTTTCCTTTCTTCACGTGGCGACTGGTTGAGGTGTCGCGAACTCTATGAGTTTAACGAAAGCTGCGGAGCATTCGGCTGCTGCCTGACTTTTTCCTTGCGACAAGCCGCTTTCAAAGAACTCCCACTTTCATCTTCGATCCGATAATGTACATTATGTCAGAACTAGAGAACGCCTCTCTTCGTCCGTGCTTCGCCCGTGAGATATTCCCTCATCGGCGCGGATTGGCCCACGAGCGCGCAAAGATGAAGTAATCTCGCACCATGAGACTCGGAATTGACTTTGGAACCACGCGCACAACCATTGCTGTCGCGGATCGCGGCAACTATCCGCTTCTCGCTTTTCCAGATCGGAATTCGGATGCTCGGGAGTACATCCCTTCGATTGTCGCGTTGGCCGATTCCGGCCCGGTCTACGGTTTCGAGGCTGCGAGCCTCGCGCTCGCAGGCGCACCGCACCTGCGCTCGTTCAAAAGGCTGCTTTCGCGTGCCGACGTCAGCCCGGTCGCCGAAGTCGAGCTCGGCAACCGCAAATTTCCGCTCATCGAGATCGTCTCCGGGTTTCTCATGCACGTCGCGCGATCCATCCGAACAGCGGCGAAGCCTCTCAAGGGCAAGCTGGAAGCAGTCGTCGGAATTCCGGCGCATGCGCACTCCGCTCAGCGTCTGCTCACCCTCGAAGCTTTCAGGCGCGCTGGAATCGAGGTCGTGGCGATGATCAACGAGCCTTCGGCCGCGGGTTTCGAATACACACACAGGTTGACGAAGTCGCTGAATTCGCGGCGCACGCGCATTCTTGTCTACGACCTGGGCGGAGGAACATTCGATGCCTCGCTTGTAGCCGCCGATGGCAAGAGCCATGAAGTCCTCGGCTCGCGCGGAAACAACAATGTGGGAGGCGACGATTTCGACGTCGCACTCGCCTCTTTTGCCCTCGAACGCTCGGGGCGCGGTGAGCTTGCCGAAGACGAATGGCAAAAGCTCATCGACTCGGCCCGCCAAGCCAAAGAATCGCTGTACCCGCAGTCTCATTACGTCACGGTAGACATTCCTGGGAGCCCCTCCCCTGCATCCATTCCCGTCAAGGAATTCTACGATTCGGTGACGCCTCTTATCGAGTCCACCCTCGCCACGATGGAGCCGCTTTTGGCTCGCGGCGCGGACGGCACGTCGAAGCTTCCCGATGACGTCGCCGGCCTGTACGTCGTCGGAGGTGGATCCGAGCTGCCCGCCGTCGGCCGGATGCTGCGAGCGAAATACGGCAGGCGAGTCCACCGCTCCCCTTACACCGCCGGGTCCACGGCTATCGGCTTGGCCATCGCTGCCGACCCCTCGGCCGGTTACACTCTCACGGACAAGCTCGCCCGCGGAGTGGGAGTGTTCCGGGATCGCGAGGGAGGATCGGTCATTTCCTTCGATCCCCTTCTCGGCAGCGAGCAACGGGTGAGCCCCAGCGAAGCCGTGACGGTTATCCGAACATACCGTGCCGCGCACAACCTCGGCTGGTACCGTTTCGTTGAGTACACGCGAACGGATGCTGATGGCGTGCCGCGCGGCGAAGTGGTTCCCTGCGGCGCCGTCGCCTTCCCCTTCGATCCCCGGTTGCGCAATGACGATGTGGACCTTGAGAGCGTCGATGTTCAACGCACGGGCGAGGGTCCGCTCATTGAGGAGCGTTACACCGTCGATCAGCATGGAATCGTCTCGGTCGCCATCCGCGACGTCGAAACGGGGTATGAGGTTACGCGCTCACTCGGGGCTCGCTGACGCTTTTCGGGGTATCGAGAACGTTCTTCGTTCACAATCGTCTCGCTTAGTTTGCAATCGTCTCATCTACCGGCCCTCTCTTTTGAAGCCTGTGATTCTTTGAGACTATCGACGAGTGGCTCATCCAGTTGACCGGGTGCCCAGTGCACCCAAATTAGCCGTTCTGTCCATCCAACACGTTCTCGCCTTCTATGCAGGCGCCGTCATCGTCCCGTTGCTCATCGCCGGCGGCATGCATTTGAGCGCGGAGACCACCATTCATCTCATTAACGCCGATCTTTTGACCTGTGGCATGGCCACGTTGATCCAAAGTGTCGGGATTACACGATTTGTGGGCGTACGCCTGCCCATCATCCAGGGTGTTACCACCACCGCTGTTGCTCCGATCATCGCGATAGGGCTCGCTTCGGCAAAAGGCGGCGATCCGAATTCCGCTCTCCCCACCGTTTACGGCGCCGTCATTGTCTCGGGGCTGTTTACTTTCTTCGCAGCCCCCTATTTTGCGGCGCTCATACGTTTCTTTCCGCCCGTGGTCACCGGTACGGTCCTCCTTGTCATGGGAACGACGCTGCTGTCCGTCTCCGCCTCAGACTTCGTGGGATACGCCAACGCGAAATCGTCTGTTCCCTCGGGCAAAGGGATCGTGCCGTTGCAGTCGACGTCGCTGCTCTATGCCTTCGGCACGCTTGCGGTCATCGTTCTGGCACAGCGTTTCCTCCGGGATTTTCTCGCAACGATTGCGGTGCTCCTCGGGCTTGTCGGAGGCACGGCCGTGGCTGCCCTCTTGGGCCACCTCGATCCGAAGGATGTCGAAGCTTTTAAAGATGCCGGCTCCTTTGCCGTGACTACGCCGTTTTACTTCGGAGCGCCGAGTTTCGCAGCGGGAGCCGTCGTCTCCATGATCATCGTCATGGCTGTCACGATGGTCGAGACGACGGGAGACGTCTTCGCCACGGGTGAGATCGTCGGAAAGCGCATACACAAAGCGGACATTTCCGCGGCGATTCGCGCTGACGGCCTGTCCACCTTCCTCGGCGGCGTGATGAACTCTTTCCCCTACACGTGCTTCGCTCAGAACGTCGGCCTCGTACGCATAACGCGGGTCACATCGCGTTGGGTGGCGGCCGGCGCCGGAGGAGTCATGATCATTTTGGGGATTCTGCCGAAAGCGGGCGCCCTGGTGGCCATGATCCCCTCTCCCGTGCTTGGCGGCGCCTCCCTGGCGATGTTCGCCAATGTCGCTTGGGTGGGCATGCAGACGATAGCGAAGGCCGACATGCGTGATGCCCGGAACTCCGTCATTGTCACGACGTCGCTCGGCTTGGCCATGCTCGTGACCTTTAAGCCCTTCATCGCCGAATCGATGCCCTCGTGGGCCAGGATATTCTTCGCCTCGGGCATGACAATGGGTGCAGTGACGGCGATCGTCCTCAATGTGCTTTTTTTCCACATTGGGCGCGGCGACGGGTCGCCGGTGGTTTCGGCTCCCGATGGACGCGCACTCACGATCGACGAGGTCAACGCCATGGATCGCGAACAATTCGTCGATGCCTTCTCTGCGCTTTTCAATACGCAGACATGGCCTTTGGAGCGGACGTGGGAGAGCCGGCCTTTCGGCGACGCCGAGGAATTGCGCGGCGCCGTCCAGAGGGCTATTCTCACCGCCTCATCGGAGCGTAAGCTCCACCTTTTGCGCGATTACCCGGACATCTTCAGCCTTCTGGGGAAGGACGACGCCGCGGCCCGCGAAGTTTCACGGGACATCGGCTCAACGGCTCTCGGCGACGCGAGCCCGGAGGATCTCGAGCGGCTGCAAACTTTGGCCGAATCTTACAGAGAGCGTTTCGGTTGGCCGCTCGTGGCCTACCTAGGCCCTCTCGATACGCCTGAACGGTTGATAGAGGCCGGGGCACGCCGATTGAGCCATTCCCCTGATCACGAGCAGATCCTCGCGCTGTCGGAGGTTATTGATGTGGCATCTGACCGTTTCGACATGCTGCTGGCCGACGCGAATCCCGTGCGCACGGCGTGGGAATCCAAGTTCACCGGCCAGTGAGCACGCTGGCTCCCGAGCGGGAACAGGGATGCGTGTGCTGCGCATCGCCCGTTGGCGCTGCAAGCAGCGCCAACGGGGTGTGACAGCTTTGCCGATGTGAAAAGGCGTCCGGAGGGGCATCCACCATGCCAGCGCGGGTGCCTCATTCCGCGCGACGTCTTAGTTCACTGAGTTTTCGCGTCCTAAGCCTTGCGCTGCTTAGCTGCGCGACGCTTAGCGAGCTCGTCTTCCACAACTACGGCGCCGGCTTCTTCGGCCCGCTCCGTTGGCAGCTCGCCCAGCGTTCCCTCTACTTCCCGCCACACGCGGCCTACGGCTATACCGAAGACACCTTGGCCGCCCTTGACGAGGTCGATAACTTCGTCGTCGGACGTGCACTCGTAGACGGAAGCTCCGTCGGACATGAGGGTGATCTGGGCCAAGTCCTCCACTCCGTGCGACTCGAGTTGCGCGACTGCGAGTCGAATTTGTTGAAGCGATACGCCCGTGTCCAAGAGGCGCTTGACGATCTTGAGTACCAGAATGTCGCGAAAAGAGTACAGGCGCTGGCTGCCCGAACCCTGTGCATTGCGAATCGATGGCGAGATGAGGCCCGTCCGATCCCAGTAGTCGAGCTGCCGGTACGTGATGCCGGCCGCGCGACATGCGATAGGGCCGCGATAGCCCGTCTCGTAGTCCAGATCTGGGAGCGGATCGCCGAAGAGCATTTGCTGAGCACGTTGCATCCTTGCGTCGTGCGCGTGAGCTTCGCTCATGGTTTCCTCCATACTTTCGTGAAATAGACGGGGGTGCTCCGCCTACACAGGCAACGATATAGCAGGAACGGCTCTCAATGGTGGTACGGCGCGTCTAAACTTCGAATCAACCGCGAGAACTCCCCTATAGACATTCAGATGGTTGAAAATTCGATTTTATTGCCTAACGCAGCTCGACTTCGATGTTTTCCGTTAGCAGCGCGCGATAAAGCTGGGATATGACGGTTGCGTTTTCCGTCGCCGAGGCGATGGCTCTCTCGCGTGCAACGCTGGATTTGCGGGCGCGTTCGGTTGCGATGGAGTTCGTCACTAGAACGGCGTGGGCGTGTGCGGACGTCCTGACGCTGCGCACCTGCCGCAGGGTGAAGCCCGCGCCCAGCAGCATCGTTGCGAAACGAACGATGTCCGGGGCCTGGGCGGTCAAGCGCCCGCGCGGGTCGGCGGCGAGGATGCCTGCGTCGACCATCTCTTCGACGTCGGAGACGGAGACGCCGGTGAGGTCCGCGACTTCGGACAGGCGCAGACGTGTGCCGGGCTGGGGGCGCTTGGCGACGTCGTCAATGAGGCGAAGCCGCCCCGGATGCGTGCCCTCGGGCTGTTGCCCCGCGTCGAGCTGGCGAAGAAGCTCCCGGATCTGGTCGAGCGGAAGATACCGGTCGCGCTGCTCGCGCAGGATGAAGCGCAGCCGCTCGCAGTCCGCGGGTGAGAAGAGTCTCTGATTCGAAGCCGTCCGGTGGGGATGGACAAGCTCGATCGACTCGTAATGGCGGATCTTCGACAACGTCAACAGGGGGAACTCCGCCGCGAGCATCGACTGGACCTCCCCTATTTTCAGATAGGGGTCGTGGGGAACGTCGAAAGGCCACTTCCCCTCCGGCTGGGCTTCGACGGCCTCGGCGGGGGCCGCGGCGGGCTTGCGCGCTGCGCTCGACATGCGTTGGCGCGACGTCATGCCGTGGCCGGAGCCTCGTAGAAGGTCAGGCGGAACTTGCCGATCTGCACCTCGTCGCCCGTGTGGAGGATCTGGGCGTCGACCCGCTCGCGGTTGACGTAGGTTCCGTTGAGCGAACCCGAGTCGCGAACCGAGAACTCGTCGCCGCTGCGAATGAACTGGGCGTGCTTGCGGGAAACCGTGGCGTCGTCCAAGAAGATGTCGGACTTCTGGTGACGTCCCGCGTTCGTGCGGTCCTCGTTGAGCAGGAAACGTGCCCCGGAATTCGGTCCGGAGAGCGCGATGAGCAAGGCGGAGCCCTTGGGCAGCGACTCGATTGCCGCCTGCTCTTCCGGCTTCAACGCGCGCCTGGCGATGTTGACGTCTGAGTCCCCGCCGACGGTCTTGAAAACCGAGGTCGTGGTGGGATCGGCCTCGTTGGGCTCAAACCGTTCAGGCATACTGAAATCCTCCTTGGATAAAGATCCGGCTTGCCTCCGTAACCGTAGATCACAATTCTATAACCTTTGAGCCCCGTGTGCCATGGGTTTCTCGGTATTGGCTTTCACTTGAGCTTGAAACGAATCGCCGCCTGACCCCGCGCGGTTGTCTCCCCGCCTGCCGTTGTGTATTCTTGACTGGTCGCAGCAACGATGTGGCTGATCTTCGGCTTTCTTTCGCGGAAAGCTCGCAGGAGCCGTTTTCAGGAAGCTTGCAAGTCTTTTTCTCCGGAAGAAAAAGCGGCAGGGTTGCACGAGCGACAACGGGCTATGGCGCAGTTTGGTAGCGCACTTGACTGGGGGTCAAGGGGTCGTGGGTTCAAATCCCGCTAGCCCGACTAGAACTGCAGACACTGTTTGTTTCAGATCCTCCGCGAAAGATCGCTTCTCGGAATCCCCAGTGCATCCCAGGAGGTCGTCAAGTTTAGATTACTTTACATTACGTAAGTTTACCTCTATGTATGCACGTTGGGTGTGGGCGTCAAGACCTGGAACCAACCAGACTGATTCGTGTCGGTGGCATGCTTTAGACTGAAATGCATCTGGATTTCCCAGCAAGGAGGTAGTGTGTACGAACGCAAAGCTAGCTATTCAATTGCAGTGACCACCCCGGACGAGGATGGGTTCACGGTCGGCTTTGAGTGGTGCCGCGAGCAACTGAAAGACGGCGATTCTATTACTATATGGACTCCTCAGAGGAACAACCTCGGCAATAGCCGTTTGTTGGAAGATCTTGTTTCGCACAAGGGCATCTTTCATGTCACTGGGCGCGACGGCGCTTTTATGAAGGAAAACGGATCGGTGCTGATGGCCTGGGCAGATCCGACCGATATCGCTGCTCTTGCTGAGTTTGAGTTTAACTACAATCGCATCGACGCGTTGTGCATCGCTCCCCGGTACAAAGAATGCCTTGGTCTTTGGGTAAGCGAAGCCAAGCCGAGCTTTCTTGGCGGAACCAGTGCATGGGACTGGCCGCTTGTGGAACTGCACCCGGTGGTCGTCGATGAGATGAAGTCTCTGACCCGTGCGATTAATCACAACAATACCATTGCTTCTGGGGATGAAAAAGATCGGGTCGTGGCGACTTTGCTTGCACTTCATGACGCAGGATATGAACTCGACGGATTCTTGCTTGCCACGTGGACGGCTGCCCATGGATGGTGCGGCAACGACCCCAAAAAACTCAAAGAGTATGCCGAAGAGATCAACAGCGGAAAGCGACCGCGCACGCGATGGACTAACTGTCCTGGTTACGTCGAAGAACTGAGATCTCGCCGTAGCGAGCAGCCGAATAACTGAGAAGCTGGCGTTTAATGAAACGCTTCGTTTCTTCGCTTGTGCAACGAACGTCATGGGCCGACGACGAACCTCATCCCCCTGGGATCGCGGGCCAGGCCGGCCTCTGCCAGGGCGTCGCCCATGGCGCGCTCCAGCGCGGAGACGCCGTTGACCGACTCGACCACCGTCCGCTTCCTCGCGGCGACGCCCGGGTCCCGCGCCCCCGCGCGCCTGAGGAACTCGGTCAGGGCGCGCAGCGCCGAACGGAACGCGGCGGTCTCCGGCGTGTAACAGACCAGTGCCTTCATGTTCTCCGGCGCGTAGAGCGCCGGCTCCCCGTCGACGAGGACGACCGCCGCTCCCGGCCTGCGCGAAGGGTCCGGCAATCCGACGGGAGGGGCCGCGGCGAGCCGCTCCCCGATCTGCGAAGGCAGCGTCGGGTCGGGCCAGGGGACGCCGCGCCCCACGAGGCAGGCCGGGTCCCTGAGATCGAGCACTGCGGCCCCGGGTTCGCTGTCGCCCTCCCCCGCGACGCGGACGTCGGCATCGCCCGGGGGCTCCGCGAACGAACGCAGCGCGTCGAGAGTCCCCTTTTCGGCGTATTGGACGGGGCCGAGCCCGCGGACGAAGGTTCCCCGCAGGACGGCGCCGGCGTCTTCCATTCGCCGCAGAACAGGCGTCAGGCTTGCCATTCCGCCGGGGACGCCCGCCGCAAGGGCGATGTCTCGGGAGACCACGCCGTAGCGGTCGAGCAGCGACTCGACCATTGCCACCGCGGCCTCCTCGGCGGAAACCCGGGGCGGCCTCAGGCGGCGCCACGTCGTTTGCGCCATCGCGGCCTCCAGCCGCTCCGCCCCTGTCGCGGCGCCACTCCCCGGCGAGGACTGCCACGGCTGGGCGTTGTCCGCTTGCATTCCCTGCACCGTGCCGCCCGAGGCAATGCCCGGCGCTTCAGCGCTCAGGGCCCGGGCGGCGGCGAAAGCGGCGTAACGGCGCGAGCGCCGGCTCGTCACCCGCCGTTTCTTCAGGGCGGCGGCGCGCGGCTGGAGGCAGGCGCGCACCGGTTCGAAGGAAAGGGCCGTCGCGGCCCCCTCGCGCGCGAGTTTCCACAGATCCTCCCAGCCGACGTCGCCGGCCGAAACGGCCGCGCCCGCAACCGGGGCCAGCGGCGAATCCGTGGGGAAGAAGGCGACCTCGCCGACCGGCGCTCCGTCCGTTTTCGCGGGCTCTCCGCCCGTTTGGGACGCGTCGTTGGCCAACCGCCCAGATTCTTTGCCCGTTCGGGACGTTTCACTGCTTGCCCGCCCAGATTCTCCGCTTGACCGCGCCTGCCACAGAGCGTCGCCGGACAAAATGAGCTCGTCGAGCATGCCCGGGCTGTAATCCGCGACGCGCGCGGGGAAGACGACGGACTCCCACAGCGACGCCGGAAGCCACAGGCCTTCCATCAGCGAGATCGCCTCGGCCAAGGCGTCGATCCCCCGTCCGGGGAGGTCGATCCCCGCGCGTTCGAGGACCAGCCTGTGCAAGGCGGCGGGGCGGACCGGTTCGATCGCTGCCCGGGCTCGGGCGAGCGACCTGTTGCGCACTCGCGCGAAAACGGAGGCCTCCATCCAGTGCGCGTCGTCTATTCGCATGAGCGAGCCGCTTTCGGCGAGCGATTCGAGGGCTTCGGCGGCGGTTGCGCGTCCGATTCCAAACTCTGCCGCCGCGTCCGCCGCTGTGATGCGGGCTCGGGTGCGCGCGCAGCGAAGGAGCAGGTCCTCCAGCAGAGAGCGCAAAACCGCCGAGGTCCGCGGGGAGCCGCCCGACTCGGCGGCCCATTCGGGGACGTCGACGCCGAGGGCAAGCCTGAGCGCGGGCGCATCCTCGGCGCCCGCCCAGCATTCGCGCCCTCCGAGGCGCACGGCCACAACCCTGCGCGTTTGCGCGAGCTCTTCGAGCAGGCTGCGAACCGCCTCCCGTTCAGAGCGGGCCGCGGCCTCCTTTTGGCCGTCCCGAGCAGAGCCTTCGCCGACTCGCAGGAAACGGCTTTCACCTTCCTGTCGAGGCCGCTCTACGTCGGCCTGCGAGGAGTCGGCAGCGTCCTCTCGCGCGGCTCGTACGGCGCTGTCCCCTTCCTCTCGCTCGGACGGCGCATCGCCGTAGGCGCCGACGCTGCGGGCGGCGACCCCTTCGAGGGTCAACGGCCCGAGTCGGCGGAGAAGGTCGGCGACGGCCTCGGCGTCGCGCCGGACCCGCCGGCCAGGCGCCAGCCGCTGCAGTTCGGCCTCGACCTCGGCGAGGACGCTTTCGTCGAGGACCTGCCCGACGCCTCCGTCTCCGACGAGGGAGGCGATGGCCTCCGGATCGAGCGAGAGCAGATGTGCCCTCCGCTCGGCGCGCGGAAGGTCCTCCTGATAGAGGAACGCGCCGGTGTACCCAAAAAGCAGCGGGCGCGCGAAGGGCGAAGGCGACGCCGTCTCCGCCTCGACGATGTGAACGGATCGGGCTTCGATGCGCTCCATGAGGCCGGCGAGCGCGGGAAGGTCGTAGACGTCCTGGAGGCATTCCCTCGCGGCCTCGACGGACACGGGAAAGTTGCGGAACTGCCGCGACGCCTCCAGGAGCTGACCGGCTCTGAGCCGCTGGAGCCACAGCGGCGTCCTGCGCCCGGGGCGGGACGACGGCGTCAGCAGAGCTCGGGCCGCGCATTCGCGGAAGCGCGCGGCGAAAAGGGCGGTGCCGCCGATCTGGCTCGTGACGAGGCGGCGCAGTTCTTCGGCGTCGAAAACCACAAGCTCGGCGCCGGGAGGCCTGCCGACCGTTGCGGGCAACTGGAACGCGATGCCGTCGTCGCTTGCGAACGTCTGCGGCTCAATCTTCGCAAGGCGGCGTATGCGCTCACGTATCGCCATGGCCCACGGCTCGTGCACTCGCCTGCCCATCGGGCTGTGCAAGACGAAGCGCCAGCTGCCGTTTTCGTCCTTGCACCGCTCGAGCACAAGGGTCTCGTCGCTCGGGATCGCGCCGGTTGCGGCTTTCTGTTCGAGGAGGAGCGAGACGAGGTTCTCCCGCGCGTTCTCGTCGAGCCCGGCGCTTTCGAGCCTGGAGAGGAACGACGCCGAAACGAGAGGCTCGCTTCGCACGCCCGCCGAAGATTCGGGATTGGCGGCGGGGCGCGGGCCTCCTGCGGCCTCCGGGTCCGACGCGAACTTCAGGCTCGCCTCCGCCTCGCGGAGGAATGCCCCCTTCGCCGCTCCCGCGGAGGCCGGCCGCCCGGGCCCTTCGCCCCGCCAAAAGGGCAGGCGCGAACTTCGCCCGCTGACGTGGTCGACGACGACGCGGTCGTTCGCAATCTCGCGAATCTGCCAGCTTGACGTGCCCAGGGTGACGACGTCGCCGACCCTGCTCTCGTAGACCATCTCCTCGTCGAGCTCGCCGACGCGGCGCCGCCCCGCCTCCTCGGCGCCCTCGGGAAGAACCACGGGGAACATGCCTCGGTCGGGAATCGTGCCGGAAAAGGAGACGGCGAGCCGCTGCGCTCCGGGACGGGCGCGCAAAACGCCCGCCTCGCGGTCCCACACGATTCGGGGCGAGAAGTCGGCGAGGTCGGCGCAGGAGTAGGCGCCGGACAGCAGCTCGAGGACGGAGTCAAAGGACTCCCTCGGCAAAGCGGCGTAGGGGGCGGCGCGGCGCACCGTCTCGAACCAGCGGTCGGCCGGCGTCTCCTCGACGCTCACGGCGGCAACGGTTTGCTGGGCAAGCACGTCCAGTGCGTTCGCGACAAGCTCGGTCTCCTCGATCGCTCCGGTCCGCATGCCCTCGGCCGCGACGGCGGCGTCGACGAGATGCGTCCGCTCCACCGGGTAGATCGCTCCGCGCGGCCGCCCGCCGACGGCGTGGTTGGCTCGGCCGATGCGCTGAAGGCCGCTTGCCACCGAAGGAGGGGGCGCGACCTGGAGGACGAGGTCGATGGAGCCCATGTCGATGCCGAGCTCGAGCGACGCCGTCGCCACCACGCAGCGCAGGCTGCCCGATTTCAGCTCGTTTTCGACGGCCAGCCTCTGCTCCTTGGAGACCGACCCGTGGTGGGCCTTGGCGATGACGGGCGCCTCCGGGGACGGCGTCGAATAGTTCGAGTCTCCGCTCCCCCATGACTGCCGGTGCGCCCCTGCCCCGGCTGGCAAGCCCTTTCTGCCCACGCTCGGACGGCCCCGCGTTTGCCGGTGAGCCTCGACGGATTCGACCGATCCGACAGCGGCCGCAGACCCGGCGAATCCGTCGGCTGCGGCTTCGGATCCTTCCGCTCCACCGAAGCGATTCGCGTACTCCTCGTTCAGGTGCGCCGTCAGCCTTTCGCATGCTCCCCGCGAGTTGACGAAAACCACCGTCGTTCGGTGCTGAAGAACGTGGTCGAGAATGGCCCGCTCGATGTGCGGCCACATCGAAACGACCATTTGCCCGGCGACGGAGGCGGGTGGAATGGCGGCCATGTCGGCGACGGGCACGCTGACCGCGACGTCGGGATTCGCGGCTGACTCGGCTTCGACGATCGTGACGGGACGGGATCCTCCGAGGAAGTCGGCCACGGTCCGGGCCGGCGAAACGGTGGCGGACAGGCCGATTCGCTGGGCAGGCTCCTCCAACAGTCCGTCAAGGCGCTCGAGGGAAAGCGCCAGGTGGGTTCCGCGCTTGCTTCCCGCAAGGGAATGGATCTCGTCGACGATGACGGTCGAGACGGCGCCAAGCGTCTTTCTCGCCTCGCTCGTGAGCATGAGGTAAAGAGATTCGGGCGTAGTGATGAGGATGTCGGGCGGATTGACGCGGAGGCGACGCCGCTCCTTCGCGGGCGTGTCGCCGGTCCGCATGCCCACGCTCGTCCGCGGCCCTTCAAAGGCCGCGTCTGTTGCCCGCGTTTCGCCAACCGGATTCGCTCGGGTTTTTCCACTTGCGGGGACGGCGGATGAGCCGATGCCGAATTCGCCTCCAGACTCTCCAGGTTCGCCGGGCTCCCGGACGAGCCCGGTCCCTTCGGCGACGCCGAGTTCACGCGCGAGTTCTGCGCCCTCCCCGCGATCGTCGAGCTCGCCGAACTCTCGAAGGCCCCGCGCGGCGCGTTCGACGCCGGCCAGCGGCCGCCGCAGATTGCGTTCGACGTCGGCCGCCAACGCCTTGAGCGGCGAGACGTAGAGGACGCGCACGCCCTTGGCCTCGCGGTCTTCGTCCGAGCGGCGCATGAGCCGGTCGATCGCGCTGAAGAAGGCGGCGAGCGTCTTTCCCGAGCCGGTGGGCGCGACGACGAGAGCGTTCTCCCCTCTGCCTATCGCCGCCCATGCGCGCTCCTGAACGGAGGTAGGCCCGCTCGGAAAGGCGGAGAGGAACCAGGAGCGCGAGGCCCGTGAGAAACCTGAGAAAGCCGCAAAGCTGGAAGAGGCTGACGGCATGGCCCGCTAGGCTTTCCTGCCGCAGACCTTGCCGATCGACATTTCCAGAAAGCCGACGACGGGGGCGAGGACGAGCGCAGCGTTTGGAAGCCACCACCAGAGGTTGAAGTCTCCGTAGTACGACCAGAACGAGAGGGCCATGAATCCGGCGCAGAAGGTGAGCGTCAGGCCGACGGTCACAACCAGCTCGCCCGCCGCACGGCCCTTGCGCACGAGATACACGCCGAGAAATCCCAGAAGCGCCGCCGAAAGGTCGAGCGGGAAGAACGACCAGTTCCACGCCTGCATGATCGGGTTGGAGTAGTCTCTGAAGCGCTGCTCCTCGGGTATGAGGTCGAGGAAGACGGCCGTCCAATACAGCAGCAATCCCGCGTCGACGGCCAAAAGAAGCGGCTTGCCGACTCTCATGCGCCCTTCGCGATTGTCGTCCATGTGGCTGTGGCCTCCTTGCTGGTTTGTCCGCTTTCGCCGCACCGGCTCTCTGCTCCGGTTTGCGGGTCGCTCTACGTCTATCACACGTTTGTCTTCGACGCGTTTGCCGGATTCCGACGAGCTGCCCGCCGGACTCGGACGCGTCATCCGCGGCGTCGGGCACCCACACTGCTTCAAGCAGCGTGCCCTCTGCTTCAAGGACGGACTTCTGAGAGCGGAAACTCTTGTCAACCGGGCGCATATCCCCCGGATCGCCCATAGCGGAACAACGAGTGCGTTGCGCCGCAAATCGATACACTTTTGTCTTGAAGTAGCGTACCACAGCATCTTGCGTCGACTTTCCGCCCCGGGACGACGACGCGTCCCCCAGCAAGAAGAATCGAAAGCCTCAGAAAACATCGGAAGCCTCCCAAATGGTTGAAACGCAGCTTTCAGATATTCCGAGCGTGAACGCGTCGAGAAACCGGATCAAAAGTATCCGGCAATGATCCAAACAATCAAACTACATGAAAGGAAGACGATGGCGAAGAAACCCTCTACGGTCAAAGCCGTAGACAAGAAGGCAATCCTCATCACCGGCGCAAGCAGCGGCATGGGGTTCGAAGCGGCGAAGGAGCTGGCCTTGCAGGGCCATTCCGTCTACGGCGCAGCCAGGCGCGTCGAAAGGATGGCGCCGCTCACCGAATACGGCGTGCACACCATCGAGCTTGACGTCACCGACGAAGAGGCGTGCAAGGACGCCGTCGGGCGGGTCGTCGCCGAACGCGGACGCATCGACGTGCTGGTGAACAACGCGGGCTACGGATCCTTCGGAACAATCGAAGACGTCCAGATCGACGAAGCGCGCCGCCAGTTCGACGTCAACGTCTTCGGCCTCGCCGCTCTGACGAAGGCCGTCATGCCCCAGATGCGCGAGCGGCGATCGGGCACGATCGTCAACGTCTCGAGCATGGGCGGGCGGCTCGTCACGTTCATGGGAGGCTGGTACCACGCCACAAAGTACGCGGTGGAGGCCCTTTCCGACGCGTTGCGCATGGAAGCGGCCGAGTTCGGCATCAACGTCGTGCTCATCGAACCCGGCGGAATCAAAACCGAATGGGGGAACATCGCCGCCGACCACCTCGCCGAGTCCTCGAAGGGCGGGGCGTATGAGCAAACGGCGTCCAAGGCTGCGGAAGGCATGCGCCGCCAGTATTCGGGCAAGATGATGTCCGACCCCGACGTCGTGGTGCGAGCGATTTCGCGGGCCGTCAACGCGAAGCGGCCCCGGCCCCGCTACCTCATCGGCTTCGGCGCCAAGCCTCTGGTCGCAGCCCATGCGGTGCTGCCCACAAGGGCCTTCGACTGGTTTGTAAAAAAGGCCGTCTTCACCCCGAGCCGGCGGAAGCCGCGGCGCTCGCAACAGCGCCGGCCGCAGTAGCCGTTGCGGCATGACGGCTATGAGGGCACGCCCCTGCGCGAAAGCGCCCGTTTGCGCCCGTGCGAAAGCAGGCCGAGCGGGCGCTTCTCGGGCCGTCGGGCTTTGCGCTCGCCGGTTGTCTGCCGGCGCTCGTCGGCTGCCGACTTCTCCAACAATCAAGCCCGCCAATCGTCAAACTCACCGAACATCAACTCAAGGAGGCGCCCCATGATCGTCGCAGGACTCATTTTCGCCGCCGTCGCCGCGCTCATTCATATTTATATTTTCTATCTCGAGTCGATTGCCTGGGAGAGCGAGCGGGCGCGGGCCGTATTCGGCACGGGCTCCGTCGAGGAAGCGCGGACGACGAAGTTCATGGCCTTCAACCAGGGCTTCTACAACCTGTTCCTGGCGCTGCTGGCGATCGTCGGAATCGCCGCGCAGGCCGCCGGATCGAGCGTCGTCGGGCTGACGCTGGCCTTCGCGGGCGCCGCTTCGATGCTGGCCGCCGCGGCCGTCCTTTTTATCGCCTCCGCGCCGCACAGGGCCGCCGCTGTCAAGCAGGGCGCGTTCCCTCTGCTGGCCGTAGGATCCCTCGGTTTGGGCCTAATGCTCTAGGCTTCGGCCCAGTACTCTAGCAGGATGGGCATCTTTACCCGTCGGCGCCCATAAGTGTCGCCCGGGGAGTCTATTTCGTCCGCGTCAATTGGAATCGTTCGCGAAAAGCGCCGCGGCTCTATCGGCTGAAAACCGCCGGAATTCGCGCTGCACGTCGATTGAAAACACTACTGTATCAGCTTGCGTTCGGATGCCGTCCACGTCGTTTTGGCCGCCTCTGCCGCCGCATCGCCCTTGTTAAACTTTTGCCATGCCCACCACGCGAATCAACGACAGAGAGACAGAGCGCAAGATGCTCGACGTCGCCGTTTCGCTGGTTCACCAACAGGGCATTTCCGCGGAGCTGGACGACCTTGCCTTCGAACAGATCGTCCAAGAGGCCGGGGTTCCGCGCGATTCGGCGTATCGGCGCTGGCCCAAACTCCACAAGTTCTACGGCGAGGTGCTGCTCGAGCTCGCCAGCGGCACCACCCTTCCGGTCACAGAGTCGGCCATCGCCGAGCCCGCAGGCGCGATCGTCCTCGACCGCATCGAGCACCTGGGAACGGCCCAGGGGCGGCGCAACGTCGTCGTCGAAATGTTCCGCGTGGCGATCGGCGCCGACTACGATTCGATCGTCGCCTCCCCGGAGTGGAACACGTTCGCGGCCCTCGTCGCCTGCCACCAGGGGATCGCCGACGACGGCATTCGCGACGCCGTCGCGGCCGAGCTCGCCGCGACCGAAGACCGATACGTGCTGGCCCGCGCCCGCGTGTACGCCCAGCTCTCGGCGATTCTCGGCTACCGCCTCGTTCCCCCGCTGGCCGGCCCCGACGGCTTCGAGCTCATGAGCCGGGCGGCCGGGGCCGCGATCATGGGCCTCGTGGCGAAGATAGGCCTAGGCGGGCCGGCCTACGAGTCCCCGCGTTACCTGCGCGCATTCGGCAGCACCGACGTCGCCGAATGGAGGCCCTCTACCTACATCATGGCCTCCACGATCTTCAGCTTCATCGAGCCCGACCCTCGCACGCGCTGGTCGCGGGCGCGGGTCGAGGACCTCGTCATGGCGATCGCGCAATTCGCCTCGCGCAAATAGCCCGCTTCGCCGGCCGCCTCCCCTACTTGTTGCCCGCCGCCAGCTTTCCTTCGCGGAAGAGCCGCCGGAGCAGGCGCACCCGCAGAGACCATTTCGCTGGGCGGGCGAGCGTTCCCGTCGCCTCGCGTTCGGCGTTGTCGAACATGTCCTCGACGACGGCGTCGTGAAGAGGCTCCACCGCCAAAGAAAAGAGCGGCCGCATGCGGCCGCGGGCGCGCCCGACGAGCACGTGCCTCATGCGGCAGCGGCCGTCTGAGAGCTCATCGAGGCTCAGCTCGTGCGCGCCGTCGATGCCTGTGGCGGGTTCGAAGGCGAAACGGACCCTCGCGCCGGGCTCGTACTCGGCCACGTGATAGCGGATGGCCCCGTGGCCTCCGGCGCCGCCTTCGGAGACCGGTCGGTCCAGCACCATGGGCGGCCAGTTTTGCGAAGGCCAGAGGCGGTCGCCCTTTTGGCCCAGCCCGTCGAGCAAGGCGCCCAGCCGCTCAATCGGCGCATCGACGACGCGTTCGTGGACGTTGCGAATCATTGCTTCCTCGCTTCCCTCAAGGTTATTGCAAACTCATTCTAAAACCCTGAGGGCGGCGAGTGCGAAACGGCGGCGCCCGGCAGGATGTGTGCCTGCCGGGCGCCGCACGCGCCACACCGAGCTTTGCCGGGCGGCAAACCCAGGCGCGGCCGTTCGGGGAACGCCGCCTGGGCGCGCCGAGCTATGCTCAGCCGACGCTCTCCGCCACGTGCTGGGCCAGTTTGGGAACCGGCACATAGCGCGTGAGCTGGGTGATGTGGCGGGGCTCCAGCTCCGCGATCGAGGAGACTCCCAGCAGCTTCATCGTGCGGACGAGCTCGTCGCGCAAAATGGCGATCGTGCGATCGACTCCCGCGCGGCCGCCCGCCATGAGCCCGTACAGGTAGGCGCGCCCGATGAGCGCAAAATCGGCGCCTAGGGCCACCGAGGCGACGATGTCCGCGCCGTTCATGATGCCGGTGTCCACCATCACGGCTGTGTCCTTGCCGACCTCGCGGACCACGTGCGGCAGCAGGTGGAAGGGAACGGGGGCCCGGTCAAGCTGGCGGCCGCCGTGGTTCGACAGCAGGACGCCGTCCACTCCGGCGTCGGCGAGCCTCTTCGCGTCGGCGACGGTTTGCACTCCCTTGACGACGATCTTCCCGTCCCACATGCTTCGAATCACGGCGAGGTCGTCGTGGCTGATCGTCGGGTCCATGGCGCTGTCGAGCAGCTCGCCCACGGTTCCTCCCGTCGACTTCAGGGAGGCGAATTCGAGCTTGGGCGTCGTCAGGAAATCGAACCACCACCACGGGCGGGGGACGGCGTCGAGCACCGTCTTCAAAGTGATCTGGGGCGGGATCGAGAAGCCGTTGCGCTTGTCCCGAAGGCGCGCGCCGGCCACCGGAGTGTCGACGGTGAACATCAGCGTGTCGAATCCTGCCTTCTTGGCGCGCTCGACGAGCGCGTAGGAGATCTCCCGCTTGCGCATGACGTAGAGCTGGAACCAGTTCCTGCCGCGGGGATTGGCGGCTTTGACGTCCTCGATCGACGTCGTTCCGAGCGTCGAGAGCGTGAAGGGGATGCCGGCCGCTCCCGCCGCGCCGGCTCCGGCGATTTCGCCCTCGGTCTGCATGAGCCGCGTGAAGCCCGTGGGGGCTATGCCGAAGGGCATCGACGACGGCCCGCCGAGGATCTCGCACGAGGTGTCGACGTCCTCGGCCGGATGCAGGATGTCCGGATGGAACTCGATGTCCTGGAAGGCGCGGCGGGCGCGCCTGAGCGAGAGCTCGCCCTCGGCCGCCCCGTCCGTGTAGTCGAAGGCGGCCTTCGGCGTGCGACGCTTGGCGATCTTCCGCAAGTCCCACACGGTGAGGGACTTGTCGAGCCGACGTTTCTTCGCGTTCAGTGTCGGAGTTTTGAAATGCAGCAGATCGAAAATCTCGCTGGGCTTCGGGAACTGACGTTTGACCATATTGGCCTCTCCTTTGGGGGTGTTTACAGGTCTTTTGAAACTGTTTGCCGGCCGGACATCGCTGTTCGACGTCGTTGCCTTCGACAACCCTAAGGGAACCTCCTCATTTACGCAAGGAAATCCTTACATAAAGCGAAATCCCGCTTGCCGTCTCCGAGGCTCCGCGTATACGATGGCCGCATGGCAGGCTGACAACGAGAGACCGCGTCCCTTACCCGTTTTACAACGATCGGTGTTTCTCTTGTCAGTCATATCTTTTTCTCATGCCTATTTTTCTTTCACGTCCGAGCCGCTGCTGACCGACGTTTCTTTCGTGTGCGCGGGCGGCGAACGCCTTTGCGTCGTCGGCCCGAACGGCGCGGGCAAGACCACTCTGCTGCGCCTGGCGGCCTGCGAGCTGGAGCCCGACTCCGGGAAGGTCGAGGCCCCCGCGTTTTCTGCGTCGTCGACGTCGGGCGGGTTCGACGTCGGCCTTCGCGGCTTTGCGCACCCGGGCTCCGACGCCGAACGGCGGTCCCCCGACGCCGCGCTTCACGTCGGCGCGGGCGATTCGGAACGCTCCGCCACGGTCGGCGACTCCCTCGATTCTGCCCTGCGCCGTCCCCTCGGCCTGCGCGAACGCTTCGAAAGGCTGACAGCGCGCATGTCCGAAGCGCCCGAAGGCCTCACGCCTGCCGTAGCCGAGGAATACGACCGCCTCGCGGCGGAAATGGAGGCCTTCGACGTGTGGACGCTCGAGAGCAGAATAGGCGCGACTCTGGCGGGGCTCGGCCTCGGCGGCGTCTCGAGGGACCGCCCGCTCGACTCCCTCTCCCCCGGCCAGCGTGCGCGCCTGGCCCTGGCTCAGACGCTCATGGTGCGACCTCCCGCGCTCGTCCTCGACGAACCGACAAACCACCTCGACTCCGAGGCCCGAGCATTCCTCTCCGCCACGATGCGTTCGTGGACCGGGCCCGTGCTTTTCACGAGCCACGACCGGGCATTCATCGACGACGTCGCCACCGGGACGCTCGACCTCGACGTCGCGGTGTGGCAGGCCCTCGCCCGCGCCGACGGCGGCGAGCTCCGCGGCGGAATCCATCGAAGCGGCGGAGGGTACTCCGACTACCTCGTAGAAAAACGGCGCGCACGGGCCGCCCACGTCGAGGTCTACGAAAGCCAGCGAGCCGAAAAACGGCGAATCGAGGCCCACGCGCGCGCTTCGACGTCTATCGGCCACAAGCGCGCCAAGCCTCGGACCGAAGTCAGAATGGCCCAAAAGTTCTACGCCGATCGCGCCCAGAAGGTTTCAAGCAGGCGAATCAACGACGACGCGCGGCGGCTGGAGGATCTGGACCGCGTCGAGGTGGCAAAACCGCGCACATCCTCCCTCTCCTTCGCCATTCCGCCAGCAGGGCCGTCAAGCGGGATCCTCGTGTCGGTTCGCGAGGCGGCTGTGCCCGGCAGGCTCGCATCGGTCAGCTTCGAGCTCTCCGCCGGGGAGCGTCTGCTCCTGACCGGCGCGAACGGCTCCGGGAAGAGCACTCTGCTGAGATGGATCGCCGCGGGAGCCCCGCCGACACCGGATTCGACCGGCAGCGTCGACGCGGCAAAAGGCCGCGCATACGTTCCCCAAGACCTTCCCGTACAGCCCGCGCCGGAAGCGAAAGCCTCCCCCGCGGTGCCCGGCGCCGCGCCAAACGACGCCCTCGGCCTCGTGCCCGCCGACGTCTGGACGCGCGGCATTCGCGAACTGGGCAAGGGAATCGTCCAACCGCGCTGCACGGCCACTCCGTTCCCGCTGCTTTCTGCGGGAAACCGGAGGAGAGTCCAACTGGCCCTCGCCGTCGCGCGCAATCCGCGAATCCTGCTCATCGACGAGCCGACGAATTTCCTCGACCTCGATTTCATCGAGACGCTCGAAAACGCGATGGCTGCGTGGGACGGCACGCTCGTCGTGGCGACCCACGACGAGTGGCTCATCAAGCGTTGGCCCGGCAAACGCATGCACCTGCAGCCCTTGCGACGAAATGGGTATCAAGACCCGCTGACAATCGCCTCACGGCGGTCAAACGGCTGACCGATGTAATATCAGCCATGTGACCGTAGGAAAAACGGCTGGTGCACACGCAGCACCCGCTCCCAAAAGGACGCCTTTCTTCAGGCCGTTCACAAGCGCCTGTGCGATAGGCGTGGCTGTCGGCATGCTCAGCGGATGCCCGGGATGGGACCGCTCCGAGTCTCCGGCCGCCAGCGCTTCGCCGACGTCCCGGGCGTCGGCCCATTCGCCGCGTCCTTCGAGTCCTTCGCCTGCGCCGTCGCCCTCCTCGGAGCCGCCGCTGCCGCGGGAAGGCTCGGGCTCCTTGTCGTTGCCCACTTCGAACGCGACGGCAGAGGCCAACGAAGCCTTGGACCGCTCGGCCGCCCGCAAGCCCGCAGAAAGCCCGCCGGCCGCCGCTCAAACGCCGGACGCCGCGCAGCCGAACGGACCCAACGGCCAGAGCGGCCCCGCCCCCGCGCCCCTAGCGACGCAGCCTCCCGCGGCGTCGCCGCAACCCGCCCAACCTCAGCCGGCTCAGCCGCAGCCTTCGCCGACGCGCGTCACGCCGCGCACGTTGGGGCCCTTTCGGATCTACCCCAATCCGCCCAGACGCATAAAGCACACTCCGAAGCCGCCGGCGACGCAGCAGCCGAGCGACGACGATGACGACGATGATGATGACGCCTCTCGCCACTATGGACGCTGGCGGTGCGACAGGCGGGGGCGCTGCTGGGTCGAAGGGCGCCGCGGACACCATGGACATCACGGCCACCGTCACTGGCACGACGACGATGACGAGGATGACGACGACTGACCTCGCGTACCATTGGACGCATGGCAAAAATCGTCGTCTCCGTCCCTTCCCGACCGTACGCGAAGGCGCTTGACGGGCTCGCCGTCGACGTCGTCGAGTGGACGATAGACGCCCCCTGCGGGCGCACGGACCTCGACATGGTCGTCGTTCCGGCCTACAAGCCCTTCTCCTCATTGAGGCATCTGGCGGGAAACAAGCCGGCGCTCGTTCAATTGCCGTCAATTGGGTACGACGGCGTCGAACAGGCCGTTCCCAAAGGGTTCCTGGTCGCCAACGCGGCGGGCGTCCACGAGACGGCGACGGCGGAGCTCGCCGTCGGCTCGATCATCGCCGTGCTGCGCAAGCTCCCCGACGCGGTCCGCAATCAGGGCCGCCGCCTGTGGCAGCGCGAGGACGCCCGCGGGTTGGCCGATTCGACGGTTCTCATCGTCGGGGCCGGAGGGGTCGCAAACGCCATAGCCGACAGGCTCGCACCGTTCGAGGTCGACGTGCGCCGCGTCGGGCGCAGCGGAAGAACCGACGCGCGCGGGCCGGTCCGCGCCGCCTCCGAGCTCGCGGAGCTGCTGCCGGCGGCCGACGTCGTGATCCTCGCCGTTCCCCTTACGGACGCGACGCGCCGCCTGGCCGACGACGCCTTCCTTTCGCGGATGCGCGACGGCGCGGTCCTCGTCAATGTGGCGCGGGGCGCGGTGGCGGACACGGAGGCGCTTCTCAAGCATTCGGACAGGCTCGCGCTCGTGCTTGACGTGACCGATCCCGAGCCGCTGCCCGAGGGCCATCCGCTGTGGGAGAAGGCCGCGCTCATCACGCCACACGCGGGCGGCGCCTCCGCCGCTTTCGCGCCGCGGATCAAGGCGCTCGTGCGTCGGCAGGCCGAGCGGCTCATAGCCGGGGACCGGCCGGAAAACGTCGTCCTCCGGCCGTGACCGGGACATCGGCCGCCCGCATTCCGCAGTCCTGCGCGCACGGCGGGCTCCCGCTCGCCCACCCCGACCGTCGCGTCAGCGTTTGCCTCCCTTTTTCCGCTTTTCCCGCACGCGCACGGAGATCTCGATGGGGGTTCCGGCAAAGCCGAAAGTCTCGCGTATCTTGTTTTCGACGAACCTGCGGTAGCCCGCTTCAATGAAGCCGCTCGCAAACAGGACGAAACGCGGCGGGCGCGTGCTCGCCTGGGTTGCGAACAGGATGCGCGGCTGCCTGCCCGATCGGACGGGATGCGGATGCGCCGCCGCAAGCTCGCCGAGGAAGGCGTTGAGCCTGCCCGTGGGAACGCGGGTCTCCCAGGAGTCGAGAGCCGTGTCCATGGCTCGGGTCAGCCGATTCGTGTGCCACCCCGTCGCGGCCGAAAGGTTGACGCGCTCGGCCCACTGGATCTGCACAAGGTCGCGCTCCATTTCGCGGTCGAGTTCGCGGCGTCGATATTCGTCGACCAGGTCCCACTTGTTGCATACGATGACGAGCGCGCGCCCGGCGTCGATCGCCTGCTGCATCACCCGGATGTCCTGCTCGGTCAAGGGCTCGGAGGCGTCGATGAGAACGAGGGCCAGCTCAGCCTTGTCCAATGCGCCGCGCGTGCGCAGCGAGGCGTAGAAATCCGCGCCCTTCGTCTGATGGACGCGGCGCCGGATGCCCGCGGTATCCACGAATATCCACGTCTGCCCGTCAAGCTCGATCGCCTCGTCGACCGGATCGCGCGTCGTTCCGGCGGTCGGATCGACGACGACCCGCTCCGACCCCGCCAGTCTGTTCAAAAGCGAGGATTTGCCGACGTTCGGCCTGCCGAGAAGGGCGACTCGCCGCGGCCCCTCCGGCAGGGCGTCCGCAACGGCCGAGCGCTCGGGCAGGGCGGCCAGCACGGCGTCGAGCAGGTCGCCCGTCCCCCGCCCGTGCAGGGCCGAAATCGGGTACGGTTCGCCCAGGCCCAATCCCCACAGCACCGCCGCGTCGGATTCCTGCATCGGAGAGTCGACCTTGTTCGCGGCGAGGACCACGGGCCGTTTGCTCCGGCGGAGCAGCTTGACGATGTCGGCGTCGGCGTCCGTGATTCCGACGTTCGCGTCGACGACGAGCACGACGGCGTCCGCCGCCTGTATGGCGGCCTCGGCCTGACGGGCGACGGAAGCGTCGATGCCGGCGACGTCGATCTCCCAGCCGCCGGTGTCCACGAGCGTGAAGTCGCGGCCGGCCCAGGACGCGGGGTAGCCCACGCGGTCGCGCGTCACCCCGGGGACGTCCTGGACGACCGCGACGCGACGCCCCACGATGCGGTTGACGAGGGTCGATTTTCCGACGTTGGGCCTGCCCACGACGGCCAGCACCGGCGGGGCCGCAGGCCGGTCTGCGGCCCCGCCCGCAAGCACGGCGACGTCCTCTTCGTCAAGGTCGTAGGCGTCGAGGTTTTCGCGCAGCACGGCCGCGCGGCGCTCGTCGAGGTCGTCGTCCTGCTCGGTCCATTCCTTCGAGGCGAGCCATTCCTCGGCGCTCATCTCCTTGCCGCCCAATCCTTCGCCGGTCGCACCCGGCACGCCGGCCTCGGCGAGGCTCCCCTCGGCAAACGCTCCGTCGGCGGCCTTTCCCGGCACGCCGCGCCCCGCGGCGTTTTCTTCGCGATTTTGAGGGCCGCCCTCCCGCTCGATCGGCCTCTCGGCGTTCGCGCCGCCGTCCGCGGCCCGGGCGTTCATCGGCGCTCCTTGGGGACAAGGGAGACGACTGCCTCGACGACTTCGTCAATCCCCAGCGCAGAGGAGTCGATCTCGGTCACGCCATCTTTGGCGGACATGAATTCGGAGACGGTCGAATCGTCGGCGTCGCGGCGGAGCACCTCGTCGCGCGTGGCCTTGAGGGCCTCGGCGTCGTCGCTGCCGCGAACCTCGCGCGCGCGGCGGGCGAGCCGCGTCTCCTCGGAGGCCGTCAGCAGCACGCGCACGTCGGCGTCAGGCGCCACGACCGTCGCGATGTCCCTGCCCTCGGCGATTATGCCCATGTGGGCCGCCGCTATGATCTCGCGCTGGCGCCGCTTCATCTCGGCGCGCACGCGGAGATTCGTCGCGACCTTCGAGACGACGCGGGAAAGCTCCGACTCCCGTATGGCCTGCGTGACGTCCACGCCGTCGCACACGATCTTCTGATCGTTTGGGTCAAGCGGCATGTCCAGCGGCATGGCGACCGTCGCCTCCGCCACGGCGTCGAGGTCGTCGAGGTCGATTCCCCGGCGCTCGCAATGCCACGCCGCCGCCCGATACATGGCGCCGGTGTCGAGGTAGCTCAGGCCGAGCCTTTCGGCCACCTTCTTGGAGACGGTTGACTTTCCGGAGCCAGACGGCCCGTCGAGGGCGATGACGACACCCACGTGGTTTTCCTTTCCTTCGACGACGACGCGCCATCCGCGACGCTCCAAAGCGACCGCCAGGCGCATCGTCTCGTGCGGGAGCACCGAGAGCATGGCGCGCCCGGCCTCCCGCCCTATCGTGTGCTCAAGGCTCAGATCCTCGATGTTCACGCCGATCTCCCCCACCTCGGCGAAAAGCCGCCCGAGCATGCCGGGCTCGTCGGGCACGAGGACAAAGACGTTGCCGTAGCGGCGCGGGGCGCCGCCGTGCTTTCCCGGAATCCGCTCGACGCCCTCGTTTCCCCTGCGGATCGCCTCGCTCACTCCCGAGAGGACGCCGAGGGCGAAGGGGTCGTCGACTCCGGCCTCGACGGCCGTTATGAGCCTGTCGAGATTGTCCGAGATTTCTTTGAGCACGCGGGCCACTTCACGCGCGTTTCCGGCGATGATCGTGGCCCACAGCCGCGAGTCGGAATGGGCGATCCGGGTGACGTCGCGCAGGCCCTGGCCGGCCAGGCCGAGGGTTTCGGGAGGGACGTCGCGCAGCGCGCCCGCCACGAGCGAGGATACGAGCTGCGGCATGTGCGAGACGACGGCGGCGGAGCGGTCGTGGGTCTGCGGGCTCATGACGACGGGCAGCGCGCCGACCGACAGGGCGAATTGCTGGACGGCCAGCACGACGTCGCTTCCCGCGGCCCCCTCTGTCGCAGCGCCGGCGGGCGCCTCCGCCGTTCCACCGGGGCGCCCGCCCCCGGATTCACCCGCCCCGATCGGGGTGATGACCCAGGGTCGGCCGATGAAAAGGTCGGCGTCCGCCGCCAGGGCGCCCGAGCGCTCGCGCCCGGCCATCGGGTGGCTGCCGACGTAGCGGTCGGCGCCGGGATGCCCCTCGACTTCCTCGACGACCCGCGCTTTGACCGAGGCGATGTCGGTCACGAATGCGCGGCCGAATCGGTCGAGGCTCTCGCGGACGACGTCGGCGGCGACGTCGGGCGGGGTGGCGACCACCACGAGCTCGGGCTCCTCGGAATCCTCCGCGGCGATCTGCCCGGCGCCCAGGTCGCGCGCAAGCGCCAAAGCGGCCGGGGACGTGTCTTCGAGCTGAACCTCGACGCCGAGTTGGCGCAGGCGCAGGCCCAGCGACGCGCCGAGCAGCCCTGAGCCGACGATCCTGACTGGGTTCACAGATCGACCAGTTTCATGAGCGCGCCAAGCTCGCTTCCGGCGACGACGCGGGTTTTGCCGGGCTTGAGATGGCCGACGACGACCGTTCCGAACTTCATGCGCACGAGTTCCATGACCGGATGGCCGACTTCCGCCATCATCCTGCGCACGATGCGGTTGCGGCCCGAATGGAGGGTGATTTCGACGATCGAGTTCCGGGGGGCCGACTCGCGCAAAACGAATCGGTCGACGCGGGCGGGGCCGTCCTCCAGGGTGATTCCGCGCTCGAGGACTCTCCCCAGCCCGCGGGTGACGGAGCCTTCGACGCGGGCGATGTAGGTTTTCGGCACCTCGTACTTCGGATGGGTGAGGCGGTGCGTCAACTCGCCGTCGTTCGACAGGAGAATGAGCCCCTCGGTGTCCTGATCGAGCCGGCCGACGTGGTAGAGCCGCTCGGGCCGATCCTCGACGTACTGGGCGAGCCCGGGCCTGCCCATGTCGTCGTACATCGTCGAGACGACCCCCGGCGGCTTGTAGAGCGCGAGGGTCAGGAGCGAGGAATCGGTCTGAACCCTGATGCCGTCTACGTGGATGACGGAGGCGACAGGATCCACGCGCGTGCCGAGCTCGCGCACGACGTGCCCGTCGACGCTCACCCTGCCCTGGGCTATGAGGCCTTCGCAGGCGCGACGGCTTCCCACGCCGTTGCGGGCCAGAACTTTCTGGAGCCGCTCCCCCGTGGGAACGTGTGGGTCTGTCATTGCATGTCCTCTTCCTGTAGGTCGTACGCCTCGGGCAGATAGGGCGCCAAAGGCGCGAGTTCGGCCAATGAGTTCATCCCCATGACCTCGAGGAAGTACTCGGTGGTGCCGTAGAGCGCGGCGCCCGAGGCGGCGGTGGCTCCCGCCTCGGTCACAAGTCCGCGCGTCACGAGCGTGCGGACGACCGAGTCAACACTAACACCTCTGATCGCCGCAATCTGCGCGCGGGTGACGGGCTGTCTGTAGGCGATCACCGCGAGGGTCTCCAAGGCCGCAGCCGAAAGCCGCCCCGAGTTCTCCGCCGCGACGTGGGCGGAGACGACGTCGGCAAAGCGCGGGTTCGTGTAGAGCCTCCATCCTCCGCCCGCCTCCCTCAGGCAAAATCCGCGCGTGCGCGCTCCGCCCTCTCCTCGATAGTCCGCGGCGATCGCGCGAAGCATGGCGTCGGTTTCGGCTTCGCTCGCGCCGACGGCCTCGGCCAGCGTTGCCAGCGGAACGGGCTCCCTCGCCACGAGCAGAAGCGCTTCGAGGGCTCCGAGCACGTCCTCGTCTGCCCGCCTATCCATGCGCCCCTCCGGAGTCTTCGGGTTCTCCGGCCTCTCGGGAATCTCGGGGGGCGCCGACATCGCCGGTATCCCGGGATTCTTGCGACTCTTCTGAATCGCCGGCCTCCCCCGGCTTTCGGGCGCTCGCCTCGGGCCCTGGCGGATCGACGGCGACGAGGACGAGCGCGCCGAGCGCCTCGGACTGTTCGACGTCGATCCGGCCTGCCCGCAGCAGCTCCAGGACGGCGAGGAATCGCGAGACCACGGTGGGCATGTCTGCGGCGTCGGCGCACAGGTCCGCAAAGGCGAGCCTCTCCCCCGCAGCCAGCCGCCCGGCGATGTACTCGACCTGCGAGGCGACGGGGACGGGCGCGATGTGCAGATGCTCGACGGAGACCTCGGGCTCGCGATGCTCGCGCACAAACGCCGCCGCCGCGAGGGCCGCGAAGTCCGCCAGCCCGATCGAAACGGTCACGGCCGGAACCGCCTGCGCGTAGCGCTCTTCCAGGGGAACCGAGCGCGGAACGCAGAGGGCCTGTTCGGCGAGCGTCGAGGCGATGTCCCTCGCGACCTCCTTGAAAGCTCGGTATTGCAGCAGCTTGGCGAAAAGGAGGTCGCGCCGTTCGAGGAGCTCCAAGTCCTCTTCCTCCTGGCTGTCGCGGGGCAGCAGGCGCGAGGCCTTCATCTCGAGCAGCGTCGCCGCGACGACGAGGAACTCGGAGACCCGCGAAAGGTCGAGCTCCGGACGCGAGCGGACAAAGGCGATGAATTCGTCGGTGACCTCGGCCAGAGCCACCTCTGTGACGTCCAGGCGCTTGCGCGCAATGAGGGAAAGCAAGACGGAAAAGGGGCCGGAGAAGACGTCGAGCTCGACGGCGAATTCTCCGTCTTCGCCGATTTTGGCGGCGTCGGACGGCGCGACGTCCGCGACGCCGCCGGCTAGGCGCACCGGCCCCGGGCGATGAGCTCCCTCGCGAGCTGCCTGTAGGCGGCCGCCCCCGGGTGGGACGGGGCGTACTCCGTGATGGGCACGGCCGCGATCGATGCGTCGGGGAATTTGACGGTGCGCGAGATGTACGTCGTGAAGACGCTTTCGCCGAAGCCCTCGCGCACGGATTTGACGACCTCGCGCGAGTGGAGGGTGCGCGCATCGACCATTGTCAGCAGCACTCCGTCGAGCTCGAGGCGCGGGTTGAGGCGGTCCTGGACCCTCTCGATCTGCTCGATGAGCAGCGCGACGCCGCGCATGGCGAAATACTCCGCCTCCAGGGGGATGATGACCCCGTGCGCCGCCGTCAGGGCGTTGACGGTCAGGAGGCCGAGGGAGGGCTGGCAGTCGATGACGATGAGGTCGTAGTCGTCGAGCACCGGCCTGAGCACGCGCGTGAGGGCCTGCTCTCGCGCCACTTCGTTGATGAGCACGATCTCGGCCGCGGAGAGGTCGATGTTGGCCGGGGCGATGTCGAGATTCTCCACGCTCGTCTCCACGATGATCTCGCGGATGTTCGGCTTGGCTGCGATGAGCTCGTTGTATATCGTGCGGTCGAGGGCGCGGGCGTTGACGCCCAAGCCTGCGCTGGCCGCCCCCTGGGGGTCGAAGTCTACGATGAGGACTTTGCGTCCGTATGCTGCGAGCGCGGCGGCCAAGTTGATCGTCGTGGTCGTCTTTCCCACCCCGCCCTTCTGGTTCGACATCGCGACGATGCGAGCCGGACCGTGGGATGCGAGAGGGGCCGGGTCGGGAAAACTCTGGCCGGAGGAAGCTGGCAGTAGCGCATCTCGTTGGGTCACGGTCTTAGCCTACCTAAGAGAGCGCCCTCGGGTGAGCTAAGGCGTAAACTTCACGTACCGTGTCGCGGCTGACCATCGTGTATATCTGCGTCGTCGATAGCGACGAATGGCCCAGCAATTCTTGGACTACACGGATGTCGGCGCCCCCTTGAAGCAGATGGGTGGCGAACGAATGCCTTAGCGTATGCGGGCTGACGTGCACGCTCAGTTTGGCGCGTTCGGCGGCGTTTTGAATGATTGCCCACGCGCTTTGCCGAGACAGCGGCCGTCCGCGCGTGTTGAGGAAGAGCGACGGCGTTCCGGGGCCGGAGCTCGCCAATGACGGCCTTGCGCGCACGAGGTAGGCGTCTATGGCCTCGACGGCGTAGTTTCCGAGCGGCACGACCCGTTCCTTGCGTCCCTTGCCGAAGAGCCGCGCCGAGGCCCCCGCCAGGTCGACGTCGTCGACGCTGAGCCCCACCGCCTCAGAAATGCGGGCCCCCGTTCCGTAGAGGACCTCCAGCAGCGCCCGGTCGCGCAGCGGCGCCGGCCCCTCCCCTGCGCCGCCCGCGGCGATGAGCGCGGCGACGTCGTCGATGTCCATTGCCTTCGGCAGCCGCGAAGGGATCTTCGGGGGGCGGACGTCGGCGGCGGGATTCGCGCCCGCGCTCCCTTCTTCGAAGACGAAGGCATGGAAGGAGCGGACGGCGGTCATGCTTCTGGCCACGGATGCGCGGGCCATCCCCTCGAGGCATTCGGCGAAGGACGCGACGTCCTCCGGTCCGACGTCGCCGATTAGCGCGATTCCCCGCGCTTGGAGGTGCGAAAAATACTTCGCCAGGTCTCGCCGATAGGAAGAAACGGTGTTGTGTGACAGCGAACGTTCAACGGCGAGGTGGGCGAGAAACTGTTCACCCAATCGCGCAATCGGCTCGGGCCCGGGCAAGGGTGTATGGGAAGCCATGATCCCTTTATATTATCTCGAATCTTTTCTGGAATCGGAACGAAACCGACGGCTAAACTATGAAACGGCGGCCTCGGAAAGGCCGAGGCGAAACAGACGAAAGGCTTGCAATGGCGAAGCTTGAATGGACGGACCTCGATCGGCGCGCAACGGACACGGCGCGCGTTTTGGCCGCGGACGCGGTGGAGAAGGCGGGCAACGGCCACCCCGGAACGGCGATTTCGATTGCGCCGTTGGCGTACACGCTCTTCAACAAGGTCATGCGCCACGATCCTTCGGACCCCTCGTGGCTGGGCCGCGATCGCTTCGTCCTGTCGATCGGCCATTCCTCCGTCACCCTTTACAACCAGCTCTTCCTCACGGGCTACGGCCTGGAGCTGGAGGACCTGAAGTCCTTGCGGACCTGGGGCTCGCTCACGCCGGGCCACCCCGAATACGGGCACACGAAGGGAGTCGAGATCACGACCGGCCCGCTGGGGCAGGGCCTCGCCTCCGCCGTCGGCATGTCCATGGCGTCGCGCCGCGAACGCGGCCTGCTCGATCCCGACGCCCCCGCAGGCCAGTCCCCCTTCGACCATTTCGTCTACGTCGTCGCCGGAGAGGGCGACCTCGAGGAAGGCGTGACCAGCGAGGCTTGCTCGCTCGCCGGAACGCAGCACCTGGGCAATCTCATCGTCATTTGGGACGACAACCGCATTTCGATCGAGGACGACACGAAGATCGCCTTCACCGAGGACGTCCTGGGGCGCTACGAGGCGTACGGCTGGCACACGCAGCACGTCGATTGGACGAACGGCGGCGGCGAGTACAAGGAGGACGTCGAGGCCCTCTACGAGGCGATCGAAAACGCCAAGGCCGTCACGGACAGGCCCTCGTTCATCCGCCTGTCGACGATCATGGCCTGGCCCTCCCCCACGAAGCAGGGAACCGGGGCCGCCCACGGAGCGAAGCTCGGCGCGGAGGAGCTCGCCGGCTTGAAGAAGGTCCTGGGCTTTGATCCGGAGAAGTCCTTCGACGTCGCCGCGGAAGTCCTCGATTACACCCGCAAAGGCGCCGCCGAGCGCGCCAAGGCCGAGCGTGCGAAGTGGGAGGAGAAGCTTCAGACGTGGCGCGCGGCCAACCCGGAGCGCTTGAAGCTGCTCGACAGGCTCGTGGCGAAGAAGCTCCCGGAAGGGTGGACCGACGCTCTGCCGTCCTTCGAAGTCGGGACGTCCGTGGCCACCCGGGCGGCCTCGGGCAATGTGCTGACCGCCCTGGCCCCCGTCCTTCCCGAGCTGTGGGGCGGATCGGCGGACCTGGCCGGATCGAACAACACGACGATGAAGGGCGAGCCGTCCTTCCTTCCCCCGGACCGCGTCTCCGAGGACTGGGACGGAGACGTCTACGGCCGCACCCTGCATTTCGGCATCCGCGAGCACGCCATGGGCTCGATCGTCAACGGGATCGCGCTGCACGGGCTCACCCGCGCCTACGGCGGCACGTTCTTCGTCTTCTCCGACTATATGCGGGGCGCCGTTCGCCTGGCCGCCGTCATGAACATTCCGTCGATCTTCGTGTGGACGCACGATTCGATCGGCGTGGGCGAGGACGGCCCCACCCATCAGCCCGTCGAGCATCTGTGGGCGTACCGGGCCATTCCGCAGCTTGACATTGTCAGGCCGGCCGACGCCAACGAGACGGCCGCGGCTTGGCGGGGAATCATCGAGCGCCGCCACGCCGGACCGGCCGGCCTCGTCCTCTCCCGGCAGAATCTTCCCGTGCTCGACGGCACGTCCGCCGAGGGCGTCAAACGCGGCGGATACGTCCTCGCCGACAGCCCGACGGGCAAGGTCGACGTCCAGATCCTCGCCACCGGCTCCGAGGTCTCCCTCGCCGTCGAGGCGCGCGACGCCCTCGCGGCCGAGGGCGTCGGAGCCCGCGTCGTGTCGCTTCCGAGCCTCGATTGGTTCGCCGAGCAGAGCAAGGAATATCGCGACTCCGTCATCCTCCCCGACGTCAAAGCGCGCGTCTCCGTCGAGGCAGGCTCGACCTTCGGGTGGGCCGGATACGTGGGCGACGCCGGACGGTCCGTGGGAATCGACCACTTCGGCGCCTCCGCGGCGGCGGGTAAGCTCTTCGAGGAATTCGGGGTGACCGTGCAGGCCGTGGTCGAGGCGGCCCGCGAGTCGATCGAAGCGGCAAAGTAGCGAAACAACGGGCTTTGCGCCGGGCCGCGGCCCGGCGCCGACCCAAGAGAAACCGCGGATGCGCGGAGCGGATGAAAGCCGCCCGCGCATCCGCGCGCGTTACCCTCGATATGCGGCCTTGCACGTGCCGCGCATGTCACCAGTCAATCTCGGGGAAAGTTGAGAGTCTATGGTCAATCCGCTTCGCAGCGCACCCGACAGCCGCTTGCAGCGAATCGCGGGCCCTTGTGGAATCGTCCTTTTCGGCATCACAGGCGACCTGTCGCGTCGAAAAATTCTTCCGGCGCTCTACGATCTCGCCAACCGCGGGCTGCTTCCGCCGTCGTTCACAATCATCGGCGTCGCCCGAAAGGTCGACCCGTCGCTGCCGGAGAAAGTCGAGGCCGCCATACGCGAGGGCGCGAACACCCCCGTCACCGAGACGACGCTCAAGCAGCTCATGTCCGGGCTCGTGGTCGTCAACGGCCAGTACAACGACGTCGAGACCTACCGTTCCCTCGGCCATACGATGGACAAGATGTCCGCCGAGCGCGGAACCAACGGCAATTACGCCTTTTACCTGGCGATTCCGCCCGAGCTGTTCCCGACCGTCCTCGGCGGGATCGGAACGGCCGGGCTTTGCGCCGAGGACGACGGGTGGAGGCGCGTCGTCGTCGAAAAGCCCTTCGGGCACGATCTCGAATCGGCTCGCGAGCTCGACGACATGGTCACGAAAGTCTTCCACCAGGACGCGGTCTTCCGCATCGACCACTATCTCGGCAAAGAAACGGTGCAGAACCTCATGGCGCTGCGCTTTGCCAACGAGCTGTACGAGCCGCTGTGGAACTCCGCCCACGTCGACCACGTCCAAATCACGATGGCCGAGGACATCGGCATCGGCACCCGCGCCGGATACTACGACGGCATCGGCGCCGCCCGCGACGTCATCCAAAACCATCTTCTTCAGCTCCTCGCCCTGACCGCGATGGAAGAGCCGATTTCCTTCGAGCCTTCGGCTCTGCGGATCGAGAAGGAAAAGGTTCTGGAGGCCACGAGGTTCTACGGCCCCGTCGGCGAATCGGCCGTGGCCGGGCAGTACACGTCGGGCTGGCAGGGAGGCGAATGGGTCAAGGGATACAAGGAGGAGCCGGGCATTCCCGCCGATTCGATCACCGACACATACGCGGCGCTGCGCCTGGGAATCGAAACCCGGCGGTGGAAGGGCGTGCCCTTCTACCTGCGCGCCGGCAAGCGGCTGGGGCGTCGAGTCTCCGAGATCGCCGTCATCTTCAAATACCCGCCGTTCCTTCCGTTCCCCTCGACCGACGGCCTGGGGCACAATGCGCTGGTCATCCGCGTCCAGCCCAACGAAGGCATGACGTTCAAGCTCGGTTCAAAGGTGCCCGGGTCGGGCATGCAGCTGCGCGACGTGACAATGGATTTCGCATACGGGCACGCCTTCACCGAATACGCCCCCGAGGCCTACGAACGGCTCATCCTCGACGTTCTGCTGGGAGATCCGCCGCTCTTCCCCCGCCATCGCGAGATTGAGCTTTCCTGGAAGCTCCTCGATCAGGCGGAGAACCACTGGGCGGAAAACCCCGAATCGATCGCTGAATACGCGCCCGGGACCTGGGGGCCGGCCGCCTCGGACCTCATGCTCGCTCGCGACGGCCGCGCCTGGCGCCTGCCGTAGGAAGGAACCGACATGATCATCCACATGAACGGAACGAACACCGCCAGGGTGGGTCTGCGCCTTGACGAGCTGCGCGAGACCGCCAGCTCGGGCGCCCTCGGGCGGGTTCTCACGCTCATCATCATCGCGAAAAACGAGGGCGGGGTCCGCGACGCCATCGCCTCGGCCGCGGGCGCAGCCCGGGCGCATCCGTGCCGCGTCATCGCCGTCCTCCCGATCGACGGCGAGGAACCGAAGGTCGACGCCGAATTGAGGGTCGGCCCCGAGGCGGGCCTTTCCGAGATCGCCATCCTTCGATGCTCCAACGGCTCGGCCGACAATTTGGAGACGCTCGTCATCCCGCTGCTTCTGCCAGACGCGCCCGTCGTCGTCTGGTGGGTTCAAGACGCGCCGGAGAATCCGTCGCGCACGCCGATCGGGGCCATGGCCCAGCGCCGCATCACAACGGCCCAGAACTCCGGCGTTCCGGCCGACGAGATCCTCCGCCGGGTGCGCGACGGCTACGCCCCGGGCGACACCGACCTCGCGTGGACGGGCGTGACCTTCTGGAGGAACCACCTCGCCGCCATGCTCGACGAGCCCCCGCACGACGTCGTCGAACGCGCCGTCGTGCGCGGCAACCGCACCCATCCGGCGGTGGTTTTCCTTGCGGCGTGGCTGGCCTTGCGGCTGGAGGTCCCGGTGGAGATCGAGCACACGCGGGGAACCGCCATCGACGGGGTGTCCATGTTCCGCTCCTCCGGGGAGCTGCGGCTGGACCGTCCAATCGGGTCCGACTTCGGCGACATGGTGCGCCCCGGCCGCGATGTCCAGCGCGTCAACCTGACGATGCGCACGATGGAGTCGAAGATGATCGAGGAGCTTCGAGAGATGACGCCCGACACCGCCTACGAAGAAGTCCTCAAACACGGTTTGGAAAGGGTGCTGCCTTCCGGCGAGTGAGCGCTGGCCCGGCGAACGAGGCTGGCTCGCCGCTTTTCTTGGGCGGGCGAGCCGTGGCCTCGCAAACAGGCGACTTTGCCTTCCTGCGAGCGGGCTCGGGCTTGCGCCCGGCGGCCTTTTTGAAAGCCGCCAAACGGGCGCGTCTGTCAGTTTGAAAACTGTCAGTTTGAAAACTGTCAGTTTGAAAAATGAGGCGGCTGACTTTGCGAGCGCTTTCGGCCAGAGAGCGCTCGCAAAGTCATGCAGCTTTCATCCGCGGCGCTACAAGCCGAATTTCACGATGAGCCCGATGAGGACGATCACCACGCTCCAGATGAAGGCCACGCCGACGGTGATGCGATTGAGGTTGCGTTCGGCCACTCCCGACGAACGCATCGAGGTTGAAATGCCGCCGC
>ERZ772968.49-NODE-49-length-49741-cov-18.932677_pt1 | contig 49741 bp, 46 predicted proteins | sample MGYA00580674_ERZ772968 | MGnify/ENA primary metagenome ERZ772968 (study PRJEB29015, sample SAMEA2737940) | human oral metagenome | biome: human oral; feature: human-associated habitat; material: dental | place: China | collected 2138 ...
TTAAAATATTTGAAGCTTTTGTACTAGCTATTCTTATCATTCTGATTCAAATGTTAAATATCATCGCTCAAACTCTCATACTAATGATGATTCTATTTCAACTCACATTTTTCGTCACACACATATCAGCTTTTTAGCTGAGCAAGGAATTCCACTCGAAGCAATTCAAGATCGTGTTGGGCACATACGAGGAAGTCGTGTTAGAGATATCTATTTGCACCTTACACAAAAAACAAAAGATCTAATTATTCCTGTATTAGATTCGTTAACTAAATAAGTATGGCAAATTTGTGGCAAAACAAAGAAAAAAGGTTTATCCAAATTGGATAAACCCTATTATATCAAGCTTTTACAAGCTTCTTATGCTTTACCTTCTGAACCGAATACGTCGATACGTTCTTCAACTGATGCTTGGATAGCTTTTACACCGTCAGCCAAGAATTTACGTGGGTCGAAGAGTTTCTTCTTGTCGTATTCTGCTTCGTTTGCTTCGTAGTCGCGAGCGAATGCACGAGTTGCGTTAGCGAATGCGATTTGGCATTCAGTGTTAACGTTAACTTTGGCAACACCAAGTTTGATCGCTGCTTGGATTTGGTCATCAGGGATACCTGAACCACCGTGCAATACGATTGGGAATCCTGGTACAGCTTCAGTCAATTTTTGCAAGTGGTCAAGGTGAAGACCTTTCCAGTTTGCAGGGTATGGACCGTGGATGTTACCGATACCAGCTGCCAAGAAGTCGATACCAGTTGCAACCATTGCTTTAGCATCTTCGATTGGAGCCAATTCACCATCACCGATGATTCCATCTTCTTCACCACCGATAGTACCAACTTCAGCTTCTACTGACACGCCGTTTGCATGAGCAAATTCTACAACTTTACGTGCTTTTTCAAGGTTTTCTTCAACTGGAAGGTGTGAACCATCAAACATAACTGAAGTATAGCCAACTCGGATACACTCAAGTGCATCTTCGTAGTGACCATGGTCAAGGTGGATCGCTACTGGTACAGTGATACCCATTGATTCAACAAGGTTAGCGATCAAGTTGCGAGCAACTTTGTAACCACCCATATATTTAGCAGCACCCATTGAAGTTTGGATCAAAACTGGTGCTTTTTTAGCTTCTGCTGCACGCAAGATAGCTTGAGTCCACTCAAGGTTATTTGTGTTAAATCCACCAACTGCATAACCATTGTCACGAGCTGCTTGGACAAATTTTTCTGCTGAAACGATTGCCATTTGTAATAGGCCTCCTCTAATTTTTTGTGGAATGAACCACTTACATTGTTTATTTTATCACTTTTTCATTAAAATTGCTAGTTTTTCCTGAAATTTTAAGTAATTCCCAAGCAATTTTTGAATTCAGGCATCTTCAGCTTCTTTGAGAAAACAAAAAAAACTGACCGAAGTCAGCTAATCCTATGCGGAGAGAGGGACTTGAACCCTCACGACCTAAAGCGGTCACAGGATCCTTAGTCCTGCGCGTCTGCCAATTCCGCCATCCCCGCGATTGAGTACTTTACTAGTATAACAGGATAATCTCCTCTTGTCAACACCTTTTTTTCAAAACTTTTTAAAAGTCTTTTCAAAAATAAAAATGAGATAGGACTCGTAAACACTGCCCCATCTCACTCTTCTTATTAGTGTTTTTCCAAATTGCGCAACATCTGATCAATCTTATTACCGTACTCAATAGACTCATCTTTGATGAAAGTCAAATCTGGAATCTTATACATCTTGAGGTTTCGGCCCAGTTCACGCTTAATGGTGCCGGTTGCCTTTTCCAAGCCCAGCTGTGCCTTTTGATTATCCGAAGCCAAGTCACTCATGATGCTATAGTAGACCTTGGCCATAGACAGATCGCCCAGCATTTGGACATCGGTAATGGTCACACCTTGAACACGAGGATCACGGACTTTCTTTTGCAAAATCTCATTGACTTCACGCTTGATTTCCATTCCTACACGGTCGGTACGAAAATGATTTGCCATAGAATTTCCTTTCTAATCTTTCTTCTGCAATATAAGGCTGGGACAAAAGTCCTAGCCTCTCAATTGTCTTTGGATTATCGAGCAAGACGCAGTGGTTGAGTGGACTCTACTACGCTGATTTCATCAGCTTTTACAGCCCTACTCAACTGTGCGGAGGTGGGACGACGAAATCGAATTCTAACGAATTACCGATTTCTGTCCCAATCTCATATTTTTAATTTTAGTTGAATGAAATTCGCTCTAAACTCTTTGCGAAAAAGGTGCTTGGGATAAAAGTATCGACTTCCATCCAATATACTTTGCACTGAGAGTTTTTACAGATTTCTTAGCTTATTTCTTAATTTCTTCCATGATGTAGGCTTCAATCGTATCATCCACTTGGATATCGTTATAGCCGTCAATCATGAGACCACCTTCGCGGCCGTTAGTGACTTCTTTCACATCATCCTTGAAGTGCTTCAAGCTAGCCAACTGACCGTCGTAAATTACGACGCCATCACGGATAACACGAACCTTGGAATCACGGGTAACTTTACCATTGATAACCATAAATCCACCGATAGTACCAACCTTGGAAACTTTGAAAGTTTCGCGGATAAGGGCTTCCCCGATGATTTTTTCTTGGTATTCTGGGTCCAGCATTCCTTTCATGGCATCTTCCATTTCTTCGATAACCTTATAGATAATGCTGTGAAGACGGATTTCTACATCATCAGCTTCTGCTTGCTGGCGAGCTTGCGGTGTAGGACGAACGTTAAATCCAATGATAAAGGCATTTGAAGCTTCTGCCAATGTTACGTCAGACTCATTGATAGCACCAACCGCTGAGTGGACAATGGTAATCTTAACGCCTTCCACTTCAATCTTCTGCAAGGAAGCAGCCAAGGCTTCTACAGAACCTTGTACGTCGGCTTTGATAATGACGTTAACAGACTTCACTTCACCAGCTTTGAGGGTATCAAAGAGATTTTCCAGACTGACACGATGAGTAGCTTGACGTTGCTTGAGAAGGGCACGTTTCGCACGTTCTTCACCAGCTGCACGCGCAGCTTTTTCATCTTCATAGACGGCAAAGTGGTCACCTGCCATCGGAGTTTCATTCAAACCTGTGATAGAAACCGGCGTAGATGGACCTGCTACTTTGACACGACGACCTAAGTCATTAGTCATAGCCCGAACGCGTCCGAAGGTATTTCCGACAACGATTGGATCTTGAACATTCAGCGTACCTTGTTGGACAAGAAGGGTTGCAACTGCACCTTTTCCTTTATCCAAACGGGCTTCGATAACCGTACCGATAGCGCGAACAGTCGGATCTGCCTTGAGTTCTTGAATTTCTGCTACAAGTAGAACTGTTTCCAAAAGTTCATCGATGTTTTGGTTGAACTTAGCTGAGATTTCAACAAACTCAGAATCTCCACCCCAAGCAGTTGACATAACACCATGCTCAGCCAATTCACCAATCACGCGCTCAGGATTGGCACCTGGCTTATCGATCTTGTTGATGGCCACAATAATTGGCACATTAGCCGCTTTAGAGTGGTTGATCGCTTCAATAGTCTGAGGCATAACACCGTCATCAGCTGCTACGACCAAGATGGTAATATCGGTAACAGAAGCACCACGCGCACGCATCGAAGTAAAGGCCGCGTGGCCAGGTGTATCCAAGAAAGTAATCTTCTTGCCATTTTCCTCAATCTGGTAGGCACCGATATGCTGAGTGATACCACCCGCTTCACCTGTCGCAACGCGAGAGTTACGTAGAGTATCCAAGAGGGTTGTTTTACCATGGTCAACGTGTCCCATGATAGTCACAACTGGCGGACGCTCTACCAATTCATCTGGATTGATATAGCCTTCTTCGACAAAGAAGCGCTCAATATCAGCTGTATCCACTTCTACCTTCTTCTTAGCTTCGATACCGTAATCCACCATGAGGAGCTCAATAGTATCACCGTCAAGAGATTGGTTTTGCGTTGCCATCACGCCCATCATAAAGAGCTTCTTAACGATTTCAGCTGGCTCGCGCTTGATCCGTTTTGCGATTTCCGCAACGGTCATGCCATCTGTGTATTCGAATTCGCTTGGCAACTCATGGAACTTGCGTTCTGTAACAGGTTTTGGAACCTGATTCTGGTTACCTTTTCCTTTTTTATTTTTCTTATTGTTATTCCAGTTACTGTTTCTTTGATTTCTCACTTGATTTTGACTATTTCGATTCTTTTGTTGTTTTCTTGGACCTTCTTCTTCGCGATCAAAATCATCGCGCTTCTTATCTGGTCGAGCTTGCTTTTTACGACGTGTATCTACCGCAGCTTGTGCTGGTGCAGAAGCAGCCGGTTGGACTGTTTCAGCCGGAGTAGCTTTAAATACTTCAGCAGTTGTTGGCTCTGCTTGGACTGGCTCTTTTCGTCTATTCTGGCGTTCCTGCGCTTCTTTAGCTGCTTGAGCCTGTTTGAAACGCTCCTCACTAGAACGTGCGTACTCCGCATTTTGCTCTGCTTTCAGAGCTGCTGCCCGAGCCTTAAAGTCAATTTTCGGCCCTTGAGGCTGTTGACGGTTTTGACCGTTGAATCCTTGATGATTCTGACCATTCCGACGGCTATCTTGACCACGATTATCACGACGGTCATTGCGGCGCTCTTGGCGATCGTTGTTGGCCTTGCGGTCATGACGATCACGCTCATTACTTTCCTTCTGGTCAGAATTTTGTGGTTTCCGATTTTGTTGCTGCTTACGACGCTCTGCTTGTTCCTTGGCACGTGCTTCACGCTCTGCCTTAAAATTTCGACTTTGTGGTCGCGCTGGAGCCGGTTTGGCTGGAGCTTCAGCCGCCGCTGCTTCAACAACTTTTGGCTCTTCTTTTTTAACAGGGGCCACTTCTTTTTGGACTGGAGCAGCTGGTTTTTCAGCTACTTTATTTGGTGCTGGCTGGGAATTCACCTCTTTTTCTGGAAGAGGCTTAGCAACTTCTTTAGTCTTAGTCGCGAAGCTATCCTTGATGCGCTGGCTTGCTTCTTCTTCTACGCTGGAAGAATGGCTTTTGACTTCTAGCCCTAATTCCTTAGCCCGAGCTACTACCTCTTTACTTTCCTTCCCCAGTTCTTTTGCGATTTCGTACAATCTAATTCTAGACAATTCTTGTCCTCCTCTTCTATTGCATAAGAGACCTCATTTTCTTTGTAAAACCAGCATCTGTGATGGCGGCTACTTTACGAGCTTTGCCAATCGCAGTGCTTAATTCCAGTGTTGAAAACACGGTTGACACTTCTATCTTGTAATAATGGCTTTTATCAGTCATTTTTTTCGTCAGATTTGGTCCGGCATCCTCAGCTAGAAAGATCAGATGAACCTTTCCTTCTTGGATGGCTTTGATAACCAATTCTTCTCCTGAAATGATGCGGCCAGCCCGCTGGGCCAAACCCAGCAAGTTTGCTAGTTTTTCTTTATTCAAGACCCAACTCTCTTCTCTTGACCTTGTGATCGACATAGGCAATCAGCTCGTCGTAGAAGCTTTCTTCTACTTCCATACTGAAACTACGGTTGAAGACCCGTTTTTTCTTAGCCTGCTGAGCTTCTTCGTTATCTAGCTTGATATACGCACCTCGCCCATTGGCCTTGCCTGTCGGATCAATGAAGACCTGACCTTCTTTATTCTTGACGATACGCAACAGATCACGCTTGTCAATCACTTCATTTGACACAACTGATTTTCTTAAAGGGATTTTTCTTGTTTTTGCCATATCTGCCTCCCTTATTCTGCGGCTACTGCTTCACTTTCTTCGAGTTCGATTTCAGTTGCCACTTCTGTATCATTCAGCTCTTCCACTTCAAATTCTGCTGAAGGAGCATCTACTTCGGCTGGTACGTAATCTTGGCCAAATCCACCAAGCTCGTTGGCTGCTTCCATTGCTTCAAATTCGCTAGCTGACTTGATATCAATTCTGAAGCCAGTCAAATGAGCTGCCAAGCGAACGTTTTGACCACGACGGCCGATAGCTAGAGAAAGCTTATTATCTGGCACAACAACCAAAGCTCGCTTGTTGTCTTCTGCATGGAAGATAACTTGATCCACCTCAGCTGGAGCAATGGCATTGTAGATGTACTCGGCTGGATCAGCAACCCATTCGATGACATCGATATTCTCTTCAGTCGGAATCATACGGCCACTTTTGGCATCATATTTGGCTGGGTGGAATTTGCTGGTAATCTTCTTGATATTGGCACCACCACGTCCGACGATGGTTCCGATCGCATCCACGTTTGGATTGTGGCTGCGAACCGCTACCTTGGTCCGATCGCCCGCTTCACGAGACACGCTCATGATTTCAACAGTTCCGTCGTAAACCTCAGGAATTTCCTGCTCCATCAAGCGCTTGATCATTTCTGGATGGCTACGGCTAACGAAGACATTGACACCACGAGGATTGTCTTCTACCTTGTAGACAAAAACTTCGATGCGATCATGAGATGCAAAGACCTCACCAGGAATCTGGTCTTGTTTAGATAATTGTGCTTCAATGCTACCTAGATTGACATAGATAAAACGATTATCAAAGCGCTCCACTGTTCCTGACATGATTTCATTTTCATGTTCTTTGTAGGTGTTGTAAGTGATAGCACGAGTTTGCTTGCGCATCTTTTCCATAATGGTCTGCTTAGCAGATTGAGCTGCTACGCGGCCAAATTCAGCTGGCGCTTCTTCAAACTTGATCTTGTCTCCTAGCTCATAGGCAGAGCTGATAGCCAAGGCATCCTTAAGACTGATTTCCAAGCGGCTGTCAAAGACCTCGTCCACGACTTCACGGACAGTATAGACATGGAAATCACCTGTTTTTTCATTAAACTCAATGGCTGCGCTGTCTGCCTGACCGTAGCGACGACGATAAGCAGAGCGAAGGGATTCTGTCACTGCTTCGATAATATCTTCTTTTTTAATACCTTTGTCCTCTTCCAAAATACGGAAGGCCTCTAGCATTTCTTTACTCATCTTCATGTAACTTTTGCTGAAGCAAAAGTATTCCTTTCTTCATTATATTTTTGCGATCTATTACTAAAATTTAACGGCCAGTCTTGCTTTTGACACTAGATTATATGGAATTTCAACTTCTTTTTTGCGTGTTTTATCCATATATTCCATGAGCAAGACGTCGTCTTCAAATCCAAGCAAAGTTCCTTCGAAAACCTTATTTTTATCCAGTGCCTTATAAAGACTGACATGGATATAGCTTCCAACTGCAGCTGCCACAGCTTCCTTGGTCTTCAGCGGACGCTCCAAGCCTGGGCTAGTCACTTCCAGAAAATACTGGTCAGGAAAAGGATCGGGCTTGATAGAGTCCAACAGAGGACTGATAATATCAGTCAAATCTGCTGTATCATTGACCGTAATCCCCTCGGGCTTGTCTACAAAAACACTGAGAACATAGTCACCGCCCATCTTGCCGTATTCAATATCTACTAATTCATAGGGTTCTTGGATGGCTGGCTCAATGACTTCTCTTACTAATTCAACAATCGTTGCGATAAGACTGCACCTCCTCACAGACAAGAGGCGAAGATACTTCCTCGCCTCTCTTTTATATTCACTAAAACGATTATAGCATAGTCTGCCTTGAAAATCAAGGGATATACTTCTATTTCTCTACAAAGTCTAAAATAGACTAGATAGGATAACTGTAGCTAGGCGCCTTATTGATGGTCCGTCGATGCTGTTGTAGAGCTGCTAGAAGAGCTAGAATGACTTTCACTCTCACTCGTGGTGCTGCTGGAAGGCGATGACGACGATGAACGTTCGCTTGTACTAGAAGAACTTGTTACCGTACCGTCTGTCACGTAGAAAGTAATCTTGGTATTTGATTTCAATTTAATACCTTGACCAGCTGCTGGAGACTGGGATGTCACCAAATCAGCTTGACTGGACTCCACGGAGCGATCAATCACTCGCTCAATACGAGACGAAGCGATTCCCATCTCCATCAGATAGGACCGTGCATAGGCGTACGAAACTTGGAGATGACCAAAGTCCGGCATTGAAACAGTAGTCACTGTTTTAGCAACGGTCAGAGTAATCTGTTTATTTGACGTCACATCATAAGAAGAGCCTGCAGCTGGAGTTTGGCTGATGACCACTCCTTCTTCAGCATCAGAACTTTCTTCTTCTACAATCTTGATCAGCTTCTCAGGAATATTGTAAGTGCTTTTAAGATCTTCAATCGCCTCTGAGGACTTCTTACCAACGTAATTTTCTACTGTAAAGGTTTTTGCTCCTTTGGAGACAATCAAATCTACTTTACTATTTTCACGACGTTGACTATTGGCTGGTGGATCTGTCTTGATGATCTTACCTTCCGCCACTTTATCACTGTAGTCCTCCTTGATTTCTCCTACCTCAAGACCCTTAGCAGTAATGGTCGAACGGGCTTCTGCCACTGTTTGACCTGCTACATCTGGAACCGTAGTATTAGCAGGACTCTTGTAGATCAGAAAGAAGAAGGCCGCAAAAACTAAGAGAATAGCTAAGAACATAACTTTATATCTAGCTCTTAAATGACGTTTTTTCGGCTTTTTGACTGGAGCTTTTAAAACAGGGGCCTCTCTCTTCACATCAGCCGCAGCTTTAGGAGCCACTGCTTCTGCGACAGGACTTGGAGCTGACTGGGGAATTGGAGGAACTTTTGGCAAAGTTTTAGTATCTGCCTTGGCCCCATCATCAAAGACCAGTTTCTTTTCATTTCGACGGTCATAGGATAAGCTGCTAGACAAGTCAACATACATCTCCGCAACGGATTGATAGCGATCGCTCAGCTTTTTAGCCGTTGCCTTAATGACCACATTTTCCAAGGCCTGAGGAACATTCGGATTTTCTGCGATGATTGAAGGTAGGGGCTTTTGGAAATGCTGCAAAGCTATCGTCACAGCACTATCTCCATCATAAGGGATATGCCCTGTCAACATCTCATAGAAAATAATCCCCATGGCATAAATATCGCTCTGAACAGTGGCTTTGGAACCCCGTGCCTGCTCTGGCGAGAGATAATGCACCGAGCCCAGCATCGAATTGGTTTGAGTCAGACTGGTCTCAGCGAAAGCCACGGCAATCCCAAAATCTGTTACCTTAGCATCGCCATCTGGTGTCAAGAGGACATTTTGTGGTTTTAGATCACGGTGGACAATCCCGCGTGTATGCGCCAGGCGCATAGCCAGTAGGATTTGCCCCATGATTCTGACTGCTTCTTCGTTTGAAAGTGGAGAATTTTCTTTGATATAGCGCTTAAGGTCAAGCCCAGACACATATTCCATGGCCAAATATTGCTGACCATCTTCTTCTCCAATATCGGAAATCCGGACAATGTAAGGATGATCCAAGTCCGCCATTGCTTTGGCTTCTCTTTGGAAGCGGGCAACTGCAATAGGATCTGTCTGGTAATTGGTTCTAAGAACCTTTACAGCAACCTCTTCACCATCAAGTATCAGATCTCGGGCTAGATAGACATCTGCCATGCCTCCACGGCCAATCTGTTTGATGATTTTATATCGCCCGGCAAAGATCTTGCCGATTTGAATCATTCCTGTTCCTCCTTGTCAAAACGAACCAGAGCAACTGTGATATTATCCAGCCCTCCAGCATTGTTGGCAAAGCGAATTAAGGTTTCAGTTTTTTCAGATAGGCTGATATCGCTGGTGACAATATCATAAATTTCGCTGTCTGAAATCATATTGGTCAGACCGTCACTGTTGAGCAAAAGGTAATCACCATCTTCTAACGTGATCATGCCATAGTCAGGCTGCACTTCGTCTTTTTGACCGATAGATTGAGTGATAATATTCTTCTGCGGATGGCGTTCCGCCTCTTCTTGTGTAATCTGTCCAGCCTTGAGCAAAGCATTAACAAGTGAATGGTCACTAGTTAATTGGCTATATTCCTCACCACGAATCAAGCCAATGCGAGAATCACCAATATGAGCATAGATGGCTTGATTGTCGATGATAGCCAAGGCTTCTAGCGTTGTGCCCATGCCCTTGTATTCTTCGTCCTGACCAAATTGGTGGATACGCTGATTTTCTTGTTCCAAATGCTCTGCAAACCATTCACGGACTTGGTTCACTGAGTCAATCTGAGTATCAACCCATGCGGCACCCAGGTCTGTTACAGCCATTTCGCTGGCAATGTTACCAGCTCTGTGACCACCCATACCATCAGCCAAGATAATCATGGTCTTGCCAGCCCGATTTACAAAAAGATTGGCATAATCCTGATTATTTGTCCGCTTTTGACCAACATCTGTTAATATTGAAATTTCCATACTGTCAGTTTCCTCCTCTTAGTCTGATATCTTCCTAAATTGACTGATAAAAAATCCATCGCTTCCATATAATTCCGGCGTAATCAAGATACAGCCGTCTTTCACGATATCTTCTCTTTCATGTTCTAGTCTAACTTGCTCAAAATTTGGATGTCTTTCTAGAAATTTCTTGACTACTTCAAAATTCTCTGCAGACACAATCGTGCAAGTACTATAAGTTATTATACCACCTTTACGTAGACTTTGACAAACGCTGTCTAGTATATCCAGCTGAATTTTTTGTAAATTTTCAAAATCAGCGTTTTCTTTATTGTATTTAATGTCTGGTTTACGGCGAATTAATCCGATACCAGAGCAGGGAGCGTCTACTAAAATCTTATCAAAAGCATTTGGTCCAAAAGTCTCAAATACCTTGGTCGCATCCAGTTTTTTTGTCGTGATTTTATCCGATAAGCCTAGACGTTCTGCATTTTGACGGATCAAGTTCAGCTTGTGATCATAGAGATCCAAGGCTGTAATCTGGCCGCTTGTCAGATAGTAAGCCATGTGCACTGCCTTGCCACCCGGAGCACTGCAAGCATCTAGAATCTGCTCATGCCCCTCAATCTTCAAGGTTGGAGCAACCAGCTGGCTAGACTCGTCTTGAATAGTGATCAAGCCTTTTTCAAAGAACTCATGACCAGCAAAATGACCTTGCTTCTTGACCAAGGCTGAAGGAGCTAAGAGCGAATCGTCCGCACCCAAAACGGCTTTAATTTCTTCCTTTCGAGCCACATCCGTCACTCGGATGCTGGCCTTGTTGCGCTCAAAGAGACTAGCAAAGATGGCTTCCGCGCGTTCTTCCCCGTATTCGTCAATCAAAACCTTGACCAGCCATACTGGCAGAGAATACTGGATCGAGTAGCGCTTATTCTTACGTTTGATAGTAGTCGGATCAGCTACGCCTTCCCGCTCGATTTTCCGCAGGATTGCATTGACATATTTTTCACTGCTACGCTTACGGCCTTTTGCAATCTCAACAGCTTCATTGACAACAGCATGCTGAGGGATTTTATCCAGATAGAGCATCTGATAGAGGCTGAGCTCAAGCAGAATATAAAGCCAGTTATCTAGTTTATCCCTGTCTTCCACCCAATGAGCCAGTTGCCATTCCAGAGTGATTTTGCGAGCGACCGTTCCATAGACCAACTCCGTAACCAAGCTTTTATCAGCTGAGCTGAGGGCACTCTGTTTCAGAGCCTTATTAAGGGCAATATTGGAATAAGCTCCCTCTTCAAAGACTTCTTCCAGAATTTCCAGAGCAAGCTCGCGGGCTCTTTTTTGCTTACTTTCCAAATTCATCACCTACCGCTAAGTTCCGGCCCAGACCATTGAGAAAGTCCTTGATGTCCATCTTAGGCTTGCCGAATGGCTGCACCGTCTTTAGTGAAAGAGCTCCCTCCCCCGCTGCGACGACTAATTCTTTCTTGCTGATCGTCAGGATTTCACCCGGACGACCGCTGCCTTCTACTTGGCTAACTTCGTAAATCTTGAAGCGCTGGCCAGCTAGCAGGGTATGGGCCACTGGCCAAGGATTCATGCCCCGCACCTGATTGAAAATCTGACGACTGGTCTTTGTCCAATCAATCCGCTCTTGTTCTGGGCTGATATTGGGTGAAAAAGTTACCAGCTCTGGATCTTGAGGCTGAGCTTGAATTTCTCCCGCTACATAGGCTGGCAAGACTTCTAAAAGAAGGTCGCGGCCAATTACAGCTAGTTTTTCAAAGAGAGTTCCCACATTATCAGACTCTTCAATAGCTGTCGCTCGACTAGCAATCATATCACCAGCGTCCATCTCCTTGACCATCTCCATAATGGTCACACCCGCTTCTTGATCACCATTTATCAAGGCATAATGAATAGGCGCTCCACCACGGTATTTGGGCAAGAGAGACGCATGGACATTCACTGCAAAGTTAACGCTGTCCAGCAAGCGGCTAGGCAGAAATTGACCAAAGGCTGCTGTCACGATGCCGTCAGCCCCTAAGTTCATAATCTCTTCCAAGTCCGCGCTTTTAGCTAACTTTTCTGGTTGGTAAACTGGCAAGCCGTTAGCTAAAGCCACTTCCTTGACCGGTGTCATGCGGATTTCCTTCTTTCGGCCCACCGCTCGGTCTGGCTGAGTAACTACCGCTAAAATTTCATATTGTTCGCTTTCCAGCAGGCCTTTTAAAACCGTTGCTGAAAAGTCAGGCGTTCCCATAAAAATTAATTTCACTGTCATTTCCTCAAATCTGTCGCAGAATCCCGTCACCTGCGACTGTTTTTCTTTCTATTATATCAAAAAAGCGAGCAAAGCTGACAGCTCTCGCTCACTTTTGCCATCAGATAAAATTCTGGGGTTCATTATCAATACTGAGCCGCAGGTCCTTGTTTTCCGTTTGCTGCGTTAGTTCCAAGACCCGATCGAGTGTAGCTTGCAGATCATCCTCAAAGCGATACTTCAGTAAAATTTGATAGTGGTAGAGATTGTGGGTTCGGGCAATGGGTTTGGGTGTGGGACCCAAAATTTGCACCTTGTCCGACAAGCCACTCCGTAAAATATCCATAACTTGATAAGATTTCTTGACTACCGTTTCCTCATCCTTGTGTGATAGGGTCAGCCCAACTGTATAGTAATAAGGAGGATAGCCCAACTGCCGACGTATTCCCATTTCATAAGCGTAGAAGCCTTCGTAATCCTGCTTTCTGGCAAAGTCAATGGCATAGTGATGCGGGTTGTAAGACTGGATAAAGACTTGTCCAGCTTTTTCAGCCCGACCTGCCCGACCTGCTACTTGAGTCAGCAGTTGAAAAGTCCGCTCAGAAGAGCGAAAATCTGGCAAATTCAACGCTGTGTCTGCATTAAGGACACCGACCAAGGTCACATTAGGAAAATCCAAGCCTTTGGCAATCATCTGAGTTCCCAGCAGAATATCTGCCCGCCCCTGACCAAAAGCCTCTAGGATTCCTTCGTGACTGCCTTTTTTTCGGGTCGTATCCACATCCATCCGCAGAATGCGAGCCTCTGGAAAGAGAGTCGCCAGCTCATCATAGGCCTTCTGCGTACCCGTACCATAGTAGCGAATGCTGCGACTGGCACAATTAGGGCAGGTTTGCGGAATATCCTTGGCAAAGCCACAGTAGTGGCAGTTCATGGTCTTGGTATCCATATGCAGGGTCAGAGAAATATCACAGTTGGGACAGGTGTCCACCGTGCCGCATTCCCGACACATGACAAAGCTGGAATAGCCTCGCCTGTTGAGCATGAGAACCGTCTGCTCACCCTTATTCAGACGATCCTGAATAGCTTCTAGCAAGACTGGAGTGAAATTACTAGCTTCATTTTGCCCGATATAATCTCGGAAGTCTACCACTTGAACCTGAGGAATCTGCGCCAGCGGATTGGCCCGCTTGGTCAGCTGCAAAAAGTCATAGACTCCTCGGCTGGCTCTGGCCCTGCTTTCCAAACTCGGAGTCGCCGAACCCAGCACTAAAACAGCTTGATTGTAATGAGCTCGCAGGAGAGCAACCTCTCTGGCATGGTAGCGAGGATTGGAATCCTGCTTGTAGGAGGACTCATGCTCCTCATCAATGATGATAGCTCCGATGTTTGTCAAGGGGGCAAAGATGGCCGAACGAGCACCAACAACGACCTGAGCTTCTCCCCGCTCCACCTTGCGCCATTCATCGTACTTCTCACCGTCAGATAGGCCTGAATGCAAAATAGCCACCTTGTCACCAAAGCGCGAAATAAAGCGATCGGTCACCTGAGGAGTCAGAGAAATTTCCGGCACCAGCATAATCGCAGTCTTTCCTTGACCTAGAGCCTCCTCAATCACCTTGAGATAAACCTCGGTCTTGCCACTCCCCGTCACTCCTTCTAGTAAAACGGGCTGAGCGTCAGCTTGGCCGATTTTTTCACAAATAGCAGCGACCGCGGCTGCCTGCTCCTCATTTAGAACCAGCTTTTTATCCTGTCGCTCCTTCTGGAAATGCGCCGCAGACCGGCTGACCTCTCTCTCCTCTGTATGAAGAAGCTCCTTTTCTAAGAAAATATTGACGACTGCAGGTAAAAAGAGTTTTCGTAAGTCTTTGAGAAGACCTGATTGTGGATTTTCCAGCAGATAAGCCTGAAGCTCCTGCTGCTTTTTCGCTCGGGCAGAAGGCAGGAACTGAGCCAATTTCTCTCTGTTCACATGATACCAAGTTTCTTTCTTGATATGCTTACGGTCGATCGCTTGGTACTCCAAGCGAATCTTACCAGCCTGAGTCAAGCGCATGAGCTTAGACTGACTTTTCTTGTCCAGATCAGAAAAGCGAAGACTCGCTGTTTGACCGAAAATGGCCTGCCGCTCCTCAGAAGAAAGCTGCTCCGTTGGATAAAGCAACTTGTCATAGCTGGAATTAAGAAGACTCGGCAACATGGCCTTCAGAATGGAAATTTTATAGGAAAAGACAGACTGTCGCAATTGGTCAGCTAGCCAGAGCTGCTCCGCATTGAGAACCGGCCTAAAGTCAAGAACTTCTGCAATATCTTTCAATTCTCCGATATGCCCCACCAAATCTTCAGCTTTCTCATCAGACAAGCCAACAATCAACCCCTGAATCAACCGATCACCCTTGCCAAATGGCACATGCACCCGCATCCCAGCTTCTAGCATCCCAAAAAACTCCTCTGGAACCGCATAGCTGTATGGTTTATCCGTCTGCATCAGAGGAACATCGACAATAACCTTGGCAACTTTCACACTCTCACCCCGCTTTCCCTAAACGAAAAATAAGATTGAGTAACCCCAACCTTAAATTTTCTCACCTTCTTCTTTTTCTTTGGCAATTTGTTCTTTGATCTTGCGCTCTTCTTCTTCTTTACGCAAACGTTCTTCTTCCGCACGACGGCGAACTGCTTCACGTTTTCCTTCTGGATCTGGGTGAATCACAACATTACCAGATTCAATTTCTTCTAAAGCACGTAGCGTTGATTTCACTGATTTGAAGTCCTGAGTTGGCTTAGCGCCAGCTTCTAGCTCATGGGCACGCTTAGCTTCTAAGATAACCAAAGAATATTTTGACGGCACCTTGTCTAACAAGGTATCAATAGACGGTTTTAACATCATAACTATTTACCTAATTTCTAACTTTATTAACGAACAACTGCTTCATCCTTAGGAAGCATGTCTTGGTAGTGACCGATGACTCGGTCCACACGAAAATGCTCGGCTTCAATCACACGTTTCACACGTTCAGCTGCCAAAGGCACTTGGTCATTGACAATGGCATAATCATACTCACGCATCAAGGCAATTTCTTCTTTTGCTTTCTCAATCCGCTGAGCAATCACTTCTGCACTGTCCGTGCCACGACCAACCAAACGATCTTTCAACTCTTCCAAGTCTGGCGGAGTCAGAAAGATAAACACAGCATCGGGCACTTTTTTCTTGACTTGGAGTGCTCCTTGGACTTCGATTTCTAAGAAAACATCTATCCCCTTATCCAAGGTCTCATTGACATAAGTGAGCGGAGTCCCGTAATAATTGCCGACATACTCTGCATACTCGAGCATTTGCCCTTGACGGATCAACTCCTCAAACTCTTCACGAGTGCGAAAGAAATAATCAACACCATCAACTTCTCCAGGACGCTGCGGACGAGTCGTCATAGATACAGAATACTGAAACTGATTGTCCGTACTCTCAAAAATTTCCCGTCTTACTGTTCCTTTTCCAACGCCTGAGGGGCCAGAAAAGACAATTAACAAGCCTCGTTCTGTCATCATATCTCCTTCACAATCTTTCTATCTAGTGTAACAAAATTGCGCTCATATTTCAAGAAGATTCAAAGAGATTTCCTTGATAATCCTCCCGAATCCTGCTAGATTTTAGACGTTTTTATTCATCAAATAAACCTTGAAGGCTGGCAAAAGGACTGTTGGCTTCTTTCTTCTCCATTTGCTGCTTTTGGTAGTCTTCCTCCGTCAGCACCTGCCAGTCATTTCCCGTAGGCATACTCGCACCAGCTTCCTCTTCAGGAGTCAAAACTTTCAGCGGAATATGGAGTAAAATATTGTCCGCCACACTTGCTGCCAGATCGATCGTATCTCCCTCAAATGGTAGAACCAAATCATCTTCCAGCAAATCTTTTTGCACAGAGCCGTCTTCGACGGAAGCAAAAACTTCATGAACCGTGTAGGCTTCCTCCCTATCAACCGGAGCCATACTGCGACTAGAAGCGAGAGTAATCTTATAGGTCAAGGTGTAATCCAAAAAATAAAGCCCATTTTCATACTGAGCCTGACCTCTAGCCACGATGTTCTGGATATCTAACACTTCACGATTACGCTCTTTTAGCTCTTGTGCCAAATCAAACTCTTGGTCGAACTGCAAGCCGCCAGCATTCTTCTTAATTTCTTGAATATTTAACATTTCAGCCTCGTTTTACATTATTTCTCTCTTCATTATACCATTTTCTCAGCCAAATACCTATACCCTAAGAAGTGAATAGAGTAACTAAAAACAAAATCTCTCAGCCAGCTGGACTGAGAGACAACACGTTTTTCCTAAAAAGGGATTATTTTCGGAATTTGAACTGGCTGTAAAGACCAAAGACGATGATCCAGACGGCTGATCCGATTGCTCCCACCACCGTTGACTCTTGTAAGAAAAGAGTGACAAAGACAAAGGCAAAGAAGAGCATGGTCAAAGGATTGAGAAACTTGTAAGCTGGCATGAGATAACCATCTGCCATAAAATCTGGTGACTTACGATATTTAAGGTGGGCCAGCATAGTCAGACCATAGATAGCGATGTAGACACCAGATGAGGAAGCCGTAATCAGAGCAAAGGAGTCTGATACTCCCGGAAGAATCTTGATAAAGGCCGCAAAGGCAATGGTAGCCGCCGAAGCCAAAATCGCATTCTGCGGAACATTTTGCCGAGATAGCTTCCTAGCTCCTATTTTCTCAAGAAAAGGATTGGGCGTATCGTGAGCAATCTGATACAAATGGCGACCTGTTGAGTAAAGGGTCGAGTTCAGTGCGGAGGCCGCTGAGGTCAGAACCACGAAGTTAATCAAGGCTGCCGCCCATTTGAGACCCGCTAACTTAAAAACAATAACAAAGGGAGAGTCAGCCGTTGCCAGTTTTTCCCAAGGAATGATGGCCATAATAGCAAGGAGAGAGCCCCCGTAAAACAAGACAATCCGCAAAGGAATTTCTTTGATGGCCTTTGGCAAGACCGCCCGTGGATTAGCCGTTTCAGAAGTGGTAATCCCGATAAATTCAATGGCCTGATAGGCAAAGAAGACCATCTGGAAAGCCATGACAAAACTTACAAAGCCATTAGGGAAAAGCTGAAAACCTCGGCCAATATTCCCAAGACTAGCTACTCCGTGAGGCGTTTTAAAGCCTGTCAATACCATAAAGACAGCCGTTGCAATCAAAGCAATGATGGCTACAATCTTTATCATAGCAAACCAAAATTCGACCTCGCCAAAGACTCTAACCGCTATCAGATTGACCAAGCTAAGAAGGGCTAGAAAGACAAGCTGAATCATCCAAGCTGGCCAGTCAGGAAACCAGTACTGCACATACTGGGCAACAGCCGTAATCTCAGCCATTCCGATAAAAATCAGAGAAATCCAGTAGGACCAACCAGAAAAATACCCCCAGCCAGTTCCCAAATATTTGGTAATAAAGTTGATAAAGGTATGCTGGTCAGGGTCGTAGTAAAGCATTTCCCCAATCGCCCGCATCATCAGATACATGAAAAGGCCCGTCAGCATGTAAATCAAGATAATGGATGGACCCGTCAAACTAATCGAGCGCCCCGCCCCCAAGAAAAGTCCCGTGCCGATGGTTCCAGCAATGGCTATAATCTGAACATGCCGATTTTGTAAGCCACGTTTCATCCCGTTCTTTTCTGTTTTCTTGTTGTTTTTCAACTCATTTTCATTCATTCAATCATTTCCTTTCACAAATCGCTTTATTGTATCACAATTCAGACAATTCTGCTAGATTTTTTCATTTTATATAAACATTTACTCTGGAAAATTTATGCAAAAAGACAGACTCATAGTCCGTAGAATCATTTATAACAGACAGGATAAAGCTTTGTATGCTGTTCTTATAAAGAGGCTCTATCTAGCTCTAACTCCCTTACTTGTCTAGGATAAACATCCCTATTATCCACCACTTGATGATAATCTGCAAGCAAGTAGCAGTCCTGAAAATTCAGTTCTTCATTTTCCTTAGCATACAAACAGAAATCATCCTCTAGCTCTTCCGATTTTACAGCCTCCATGATATCTTTTAAGAAATAGGTTTAGTTTTCTTCATTGGTCAAAAGTCCCTTTCCATTCATAGGCCAGATAAGCTCCTAGACATTGATAGTCCAAGCTTTCTGCAACCTTCTTGGAAGCTTCGTTGTGCGCATCCCATAGTGGAAAGAGTGAGCGTTTTTGAGCTTCTAAAATCATCCGGGCTCCCAAGATTTTGGCCAAGCCCTGCCTTTGGTAGGCCGGCTTGGTAGCAATTTCAATCTCAAGAGCTCCATGATAGACCAATCCTGTCGATACAGCAGCGATGATTTCCTTATCTGAATAGAGTAAAAAACCAAAGCCACCCGACGCTTTAAAATGGTCAAAATCAGAAAAATCACCCCGCAAATCCTGAGACCAGACTTCCTCAGCCAAACGCTCATAACTCTCCTCAACAATCGGACAAAGGTGGTAGTTTACTGGTAGACTGCTCTGCCATTTCTCCAAGGCCTCTGTGTCAAAGTCTGCCCTGTCAGCAAAAGCGTAACGAGTAAACCGTTGTAACTCACTCTGACTATCCAGAAACTCTTGCCAACTGGGCTCCTCAGAGATAATGACCTTGTCAGCCAAGCTGTATTTTGTGCTGTAGTCCTGCCACAAATCCGGATCCACCTGACCAGCTGGAAAAAGAAAGTTCCCTAGTTGGTAAAGGCAAGTTGTCTCAGACGCATTCATGAAGAATTGCCCTAGGCCAGCATCCAAACCGTAAATTACCATATTTTTGGTCCAGGATTGGAAAAAAGTATTCTTTACCTTCATTCTTTGTCTCCTTTCAGATGCAGTTCATTGATTTTATTCGTCCAGACATAGCCGTCAAAGCATTTGGGAATATCTTTTAGACTATGGATATGATCGAAACCTTCTGATAAATCGCTACCACCAGCTGTTAGCTCAACCTTTGTATTGACCGCTTCCATTCTTTCCATAAATTTATTTGGCCAACCCCATAAGAATCTGGCATATTCAAAGAAATGCGCAGCTCTGCATTTTTCATTTCTTCAGGGATATAGCCCGTAAAGCTCAATAATTCATATTGGATAAGAGCATTAAGCATGCGCTTTTTGGACAAGAGCTTGAGACTGCTGATCTGACTGCGCAACCAATGACCGCCTTCCTCGCTTGCCCCACAAACACTGAGTTTGTTTAATCTTTCGGGCAAGAGCGTTTTTAGCTTTTCCCACAAGACTTTATAGGTTTCTAATTTACCGTCTCTGACCTCAATTACAGACTCCTTGTCAGGAAAGAACTCAAAAACCTCATCTATTGTGGGTATCTGACCGACTCCTTTTCCTCTAAAAGGATAGGTTCTTCCGCCATCAGCCGTATAACCGTAACCGATGTCCATCTTTTTGAGCTCAGCCATCATGTAGTCCTGAATTTCTCCCTTAATGCCAGTTTTGAATTCAAGAGTTGCATCATGAAAAACTGCTAGTCGCTTGTCTTTGGACAATTTCACATCAAATTCCACTGCATCTGCTCCTAGATCAAAGGCCGCCTGCATCGAAGAAATGGTGTTCTCAAGATAGGAATGTGTAGGCGGGTCAATCATGGCTGCCGTATTGCTGTCCCAGTCCGCTTTAGATTCATCAAAGGTCTGTGCAAGCCCTCGATGGGCTAGAATTTTATATTCCTTCCCATCTTTATTAGAAAAGAGGCTTGTATTGTTTAACCAGATAAGAAATAGCAGGGCTAGACAAATCAGATAAATCTTCTTACGTTTTTGCCATTTAAACATTTTATTTCCTTATTTCAAACTCCAGCCACCGTCGATTTTGATAATCTCGCCCTGCATAGCAGCTGCCTTACCGCTTGCCAGAAAGAGACTGACATCAGCTACTTCTTGAGGATCCAGCCAGCGCTTGATCGGCGTTTCCTCAGCAACCCAGTCTGCCAGTCCGCCTGGCTCAAAATCTGCAGCAGTCATGGCTGTCTTGACAGCGCCTGGCGCCAAGCCAAAGACTTGGATATTTTGATCCGCATAGTCCAAGGCTATCTGCTTGGTCAAGCCAGCTAGAGCATGCTTAGAGGCTGTATAGGCTGCACCGCCTCCGCCGGCCAAAAAGCTAGCAATCGAGCACATATTAATGATGATACCAGACTTTTTCTCCAGCATTTTCTGCAAGTAAAAGCGAGTGATTTTCATGGTAGCGATCAGATTCAGCGCAAAAAGCTGCTCCCAATCCTCGTCACTTGTCTCGTGCAGGGGACGATAATCGTCCAAGACACCTGCTGTATTACAGAGAATATCCACCTCAGGCAAGCTAGTGAAGAGCGGTGTCAAATCATCTGTCAAATCCATTTTAAAAAAACGTAGTTCATTTAGAAAGCCAGGATTTTCGCCCTTATCTACTCCATAAACGCGGTAGCCATTTTCCAAAAAGGTCAGAGCCTGAGCTCGGCCGATGCCTGAGCTAGCTCCCGTCACCAGTACTGTCTTAGTCATCTACTTCCACCCAATCTGTCGCGAGGACATCACAAGGAGTGGGACTCCACATGGAGAATCCCTCCCCTTCGCCTGAAACATTGATGAGGAAATAAGGTGTCACTTCAAGAGACACCCCATTCTGCTCAATCGTGTCAAAGAGCTGGACGTAGTTCTCTGCACCACCCCAACCTGTACGCACATATTTTTTCTTGGCCTTAAGGCCCGGTAAAATTTCTTCAAATGTCATGGTTTTCTCCTTTGTTTATTGGTAATCTTTGACAAATTCCCTACTAGCCGCCAGTAGTCATAAGTATATTGAACGACTTTTTCTTGACTGTCAACAATTTTATCTGCTGCTTTGCAATAAAGTCTAAAATTAGACCTTCTTCTCCATCTCCACAAAGAGGTGAATATCGCCATTGCTTTCCTGCGGAATGCGCCTCACCACTTCAAAGCCCATGTTGAGATAAAGCTGCTGGGCTCGGTGATTGAAGTCAGCTACGGATAGCCTTATGACTTGGGGCGCAAAATTTTCCATAATAAAGTCCAGAATTTCCTGCAAAAATACAGCTCCCTGACCTTTTCCGCAGTGCTCCGGCTTCATCCCCAAACCAAGCTCTAAAGTTCGCTCTCCTTTCTGCTCCAAGCAGAAAAATCCATAGAGATTCCCTTCTCGTACCACTTGATAATAACGGTCCCCACGCGCTTCTAGGGAGACTATTTCTTCATAATCCTCCAGATCATTTTCCATATCATAAAAGTCATAAGGCGTCTCGTAATGCCAGTCGTTAGCAATTTCCAAAGCATGCTGCTGAGTTAGCGGTTCAATCATCATCTTCTCCTCTTTTCTCTAAAATTCCCAATAAAATCGTTTCTGGTCTGCTTTTTCGTTGCAGCCGAGGCTACGGTAAAATTCATGGGCTGCGGAGCGGGAAATGCCTGAATTAATCCGAATTCCTGTGTAGCCTGCTGCTTTTCCCTCTTCACGCAAAGCTTGCATCAGCGCTCTGCCATGTCCCTGCCCTTGAAAATCCTGAGTGACGGCCAAAGCCAAGAGATTGAGCAAGGACGGGAAATAGAGACAGTCGTAGCTAGCCGCATGAGCGTAACCTATGACCTGTCCGCCTTCTTCAGCAACCAAAATCAAATGCTGGTCATTCTCTAGCAGCCTCTTCAGTTGAGCCTCCGTCGCTTCCCTATCAAAGTCATAGCCCAGACACTCAGCATTAAGTCGCTGAATAGCTGCGGCGTCTCTTAGTTTTACCTTACGAATCATCTGTCACCTCGTTCTTCTCTTTATTATAGCAGAAAAGCAGTCTCTTTGACTGCTTTCAATAAACTATTCTCCCATCTGTTCCTTCAACCAAGATTCCACCTCTTCTAAAGGCTGGTCTGTTAGGACATCGGGCTGAATGGTCTTATTTTCAAAGGCTTATTTCCATCTCTCACTCTTGGAAAATGCAATCATGATACCAGAACCAGCTAGAACTGCCAGAATAACAAGACAGATATTTTTCAGAGGATATAGCCAGTCTTTATTTTCCTCATGCCATCTTGACTTCCAAAGGCCAACATAGTCAGCGCTCATATGTTCAGGTTGATTCAGCTGGATATTGATTACAATGGCTAGTAAGATAAGGGCAAGCAAAGCAAGCGCAAACAGCCAAACTTTCTTCTTTTTCGTTAGGTTAAAACTCTTCATTCTTTTCTCCTTCTACTTTTTGTCAAGAACAACTTTTTTACACTATTTTTCTTTCACTTCTATTTCTGAATGGCGGTAACCATAGCCAAAGTAAATCAAAATTCCTAAAAGTAGAGCGATGCCAAAGGCCAACCAAGTGTCCAAAGTGTACTGAGTCATAAAGGAAAGGCAGATGATAATAGATAAAATCGGAGTTAGAGGCACTAGCGGAGTTTTAAACTCTCCTGCCTTGGGCTGCCCCTTTTCCTTCCGCAACTTCAAAATGGCAAAGGCCAGCATAATCAGATAGGTCAATGTACAGATATTGAGGAAAGAGGCGATGCTAGCAAGAGGAAAGATACCCGCACAAATAGCTGAGGCAATCCCCACTAAGATGGTAGCATTTTGAGGCACGCGGCTAGTACCAGTTAATTCCTTGAAAGACCGCGGTAAAAGTCCGTCACGCGCTATACTGTAAATCATCCGAGACAAGGCATAGGTCATGGAGATGCAGACGGTAATCAGGGTCAAAATCGCTACGATAGAAACATAATTGGCAGCCCAATCTAGTCCAATACTGCGAAGTGAGAAAGCTACTGCATCTGGAACATTTAGCTTGGTATAGTGGAGCAAGCCTGTCAAGACCAAGGTTACCAAGATATAGAGGATGGTTACAATCCCAAGGGAAAGGACAATGCCGCGTGGCACATTTTTTTGCGGTTCTTTGATCTCATCCACAGACATGGAAATTGACTCAAAGCCCAGAAAAGCAAAGAACATCAGAGAAGCTCCAGCCATAATCCCCGTCTGACCGCCATAGATCTGACCAAAACCGAAAGGTGCAAAGTTAGACCAATTCTCAGGTCGAAGATGGAAAAGCCCAACGAGAATAAAGAGAGCCAAGGCTGAGAATTTGAGGACGACCAAGGCTGAGTTAAAGCGCAGGGCAGCTTTTGAGTTTAGAAGTACCACGCCTGTCACAAAGACCAAAACCAGAATAGGCAACAAATCTACATAAGTCCCTGCTTTTGGATTGAATGTGCCATTCAAGGCTGTCGGTAGCTGGATATGAAAGCCGCTCAAAAGCCCTTTCAAGTAAGAACCCCAGCCAGAAGCTACACCTGATATAGCTGTCATAAATTCCATGATGGTCAGCCAACCAGCCAGCCAAGCCGGAAATTCCCCTAAAACAGCGTAAATATAGCTGTAAGCTCCGCCATTAGCCGGAACTCGAGAGGCAAACTCTGCATAAAATAGGGCAGAGATGCTGACACACAGGGCAGAAATCACGATCGACACAATCAGAGCTGGACCAGCATAAGTCGCCGCCCCAATTCCTGTAACCGTGAAAATCCCTGTACCAACCATGGCACCGATCCCTAAAAGAATCAAATCCATCAGTTTCAGGTGCCGCCGCATTCCCGTTCGGTTTTTACTAGCATCTTTTTTTCGAAAAATATTCATAGTAATCTCCCTCCAAAGCACAGATGGTTTATTATATCATAGATTGTTGGATTTACCAAAATCTCTTTTAAAATGCCACTTTATCGTTTGACAAAGAAATACAAAATAAGAAGCTGGAAAAAACCAACTTCTTACATAGAAACAATTTTACGATAACTGCGGGAAGTAATCATGAAGACGATCACATAACTGATAAAGAAGATCGCACAGACACCTAGTGTCACAGCCAGCATGAGAGCTGAGTTAAGAACACCAAGAGCAGACAAGATCAAGCTCAGCATATGATAAGCAAAGGTCAGATGGATAAAGGCAAAGGCCAGCGGCAGGAAGAAAACAATCAAAATCTGTTTCCGAATGGTTTGTCTGATTTGCTTCTCATCCAGACCGACCTTTTGTAAAATCACAAAGCGATCCCGATCCTCGTACCCTTCTGAAATCTGCTTGTAGTAGATGATGAGGATGGTTCCCAGCATAAAGACGATTGACAGGAAGATACCGATGAAGAACATGCCACCCAGCATACCTTTGATTTCTTGCTTATCAAAAGCCGTTACCGAACCATAGACCGCCTGATTTTCAGGCAAGGTCTGATTAAACTGACTCAATTTTTCTTGGTAAGCATCCCTCAGATTACGCTGTTCTTCCGTTGACAGCTTTGTATCAAGCCAACCATAATAATTAAGGTTTACAGCATATTTATCCGTCATTGCAGAGAAGATTTGGTCAGGATTTTTAAGAACCATGTAGATTTTCTCTGGGACGATCATGTTCATCTGATCGGGTAAATGACCAAAGATAAAGTCTTCTTTGAGTTCCTCTTTGATTCTAAAGGTCTGACCAGCCAGCTGCAAGTCTTGCTTGGAATCTAACTTCACACCTTGCTGATAAAGTGCCACTTCATCATCCCCAAGATCAAGACTTTTCCCCGTCATACTCTGATAATCCGCTTCTGAAATAGCCAAAATATACGTTTTCGGTGTGACAAATTTTTGAGCGGCAGCATTGATATCGAGCTGGTTGTCAGCACGACTTGTCACTCCCATCGTATAGTATGGATAGACACCTTTCTTAGTGACTGGCAACTGCTGCTCATTCACAAACTCTGTCAGCACTTGGTCCATCTGCTCACCTGTGGTTCCTTTTCCTTGAATGCTAAAATCATGAGGAAACATAGCCTTTTGCATGTAGTCACCGCCAGCATAGATATTAGCTCCGCCAGATAAGGTTACCAAAACCATGGTTGATAGGATGGCAATTGTTGCCAAGCCCACCGCATTTTTCTTCATGCGGAAAATCAGGTTGGAAACGGAAATCATGTTATTAGGTTGGTAATAATAGGACTTCCTTTTTTTCAAAAATTGTAGAAAGACTGTAATTCCAGCATTAAAGAGTAGATAGGTGCCTAGAATCACAAAGAGCACTGCGACAAAGAATGTAAAGACTGCTGACAAGGGATTGGTCACTCCTAGTGCAAGGAAATAACCGTATGCCAAGGTTGCAAGCCCCAGTAGTGTCTGCAGGAATAAAAAGCGACTTTTCTTTTCTCCGCTATTCTTCTCTTTGACCAATTGCAACGCATCAAGCTTTCTCAGACGCAGACCATTGCTAATCATCAAGCAGAAAAAGACAAAGGCATAGAAAACAGCAACCGCGATAACGACAGCAGGCTGAAAAGTTGACACCAAGACGACCTTTATCGCCATGATTTTCAGCAAGAGAGCATAGATCAACTGGTCAAATAAGAGTCCAATCCCTAGTCCAAGGATAAGAGTGACCAGACCAAATACCAGTAATTCAATTACCACCATGACAAAGAGGTGGAATTTATTGAGCCCTAACACACTGTAGAGCCCCAGCTCTTTGGAGCGATTCTTGAAAACAAAGCTATTAGCATAAAAGACGATAATGCTGGTCGTGATACTGACAATCACCATTCCAAAAGATAGCACCAAAGAAACAGCGCTTGCCCCCGTCATTTTTACTAAATTAGGATTAAAGGTCAGAGAGAAAAAGATGTAGGAGATGGCGATAGCCAGACAGGTCGCCAGAGCGAAAGGATAATAAAGCTTACGATTTTTGATTAAGTTAGAAAGCGCAAGCTTACTAGTTAATCTAAGCATGAGCTTCCACCTCACTTGCCATGACCGTCAGAGTATCGGAAATCTCTTGGAACATCTGCCGCTCGGTCTTGTTGCCACGGAAGATTTGATTATAAAGAATCCCGTCCTTGATAAAGAGCACCCGCTTGGCGCGGCTAGCCGCTGAAGTCGAGTGGGTCACCATGAGAATGGTTTGGCCGCGGTCATTAATGTCATCAAAGACATCCAAAAGAGCAGCCGAAGATTTAGAATCCAAGGCTCCTGTCGGCTCATCCGCCAGCAAAATCTCAGGCTCTGTGATGATAGCGCGAGCCACTGCCACCCGTTGCTTCTGACCCCCAGAAATTTCATAAGAAAACTTCTCTTGTAGCTTGTTAATCCCTAACTCATTGCAGGTCGTGACCAGCTTTTGCATCATCTCGGTAATAGGACGGCGAGAGAGCACCAGAGGCAGCAGGATATTATCCTTGACCGATAATGTATCCAGCAAATTAAAATCTTGAAAGACAAAGCCCAATTTCTCCCGGCGGAAGCTGGAAGCTTGGCTGTTTTTGATGGTCGCCGTGTCAGTTCCGTTAAGAAAGACGCGGCCCTCTGTCGGCTTGTCCAGCATGGCTAGGATGTTGAGCAGGGTGGATTTCCCAGAGCCTGACTCCCCCATGATGGCAACATATTCGCCTTTTTCTACCGTAAAGTGAATGTCTTTCAAGGCCTCTACTTGGCTGCCCTGAAAGCGAGTCTTATAAATCTTTTTCACATGTTGTACATCTAATAATGTCATACTTAAACCTCTTTTTTTATTTATGTTTGAAATGGTTATTTAGCTTATCTTTCAATACTTTGTTAGCTAGCTCTACTCTACTGTTGCCTGAGCTGATGCTCCCTACTGAAAGCAAACTAAAAACGATACTATTATCATACCGAAAAGCCCGATAAGTTTCCATAAGCTAATCTTTCATTTTGAACGCTAATCTTGCATTTTTGTCACTTAGCGATCTTCCCGTTATGGAAATACCTGACTTCCATTAGAGGGAAAAGGCTGTATGATTTGGGCTGCTTTCCCAGTTTGCCTCTTTAAACTTTCAATTCCATTTGGACAAAAAGGCAGTGGGACTGGGAAAAAGGGCCTAGCCTCTCAATTGTCTTTGGATTGTCGAGCAAGACGTAGTGGTTGAGTGGGCTCTACTACACTGATTTCATCAGCTTTTACAGCCCTACTCAACTGTGCGGAGGTGGGACGACGAAATCGAATTCTAACGAATTACCGATTTCTGTCCCACTTTCCAGCCCCTTCACTGCATCTGCTTCTTAATGACTATATTGTAACCAGAAATAATACTGGCTTGATGCACAGCCCAGTCTGGTTTTTTCGATTTCTTCCTTAGAAATTTTTTGCGCCATTGGTGTCTTTTGCTTATGGTTGAAGAGATTTGTTTTCATAGTGGGCCTCCTTTTATTTGGATATTATTTGTGATTTGTTTTTCCTTACACCTATATGATATAAAATTCCACGTCCCACTACCATCAAATAACCTTTCATTTTAGGGTTTAAACTTACATTTTTGTCATCTTAAACAGAAAGTTCGCAGTTGATAGTTCAGTTGCTCTATTTTCTACAATTTCCTAGGAAAAACAGCAAAAAGACCAAGGCATCTGCCTTGGTCTTTCATTCGACAGTTTTAGTTGTCAAGATTAATCTTCTAGAGACTTAATCTTCTTTTTTCTTTAGTTTTGCTACAAGACTAGCTACTAAGCCTAACTGTCCCATTCCTGCCAGTGCTGCTAGCTGTGCAGAACGGTTTCCTGTGTTTGGCAAACGACCACTGTCTGTTTGACTTGCTTTTCTAGCTTCCAATTTTGCTTCTTTAGCCTTTGGCTCTTCCTCAGCTTTTGCTGGTGCTTGAGCAGGTCTTTCTGCAGCTGGCTGAGTCGGACTTTGACCTTTCTTAACTTCTACAATCCGAGTTTCGCCCTTACCAGTCTCCTCCGGTTTTTGAGGAGTCACATGATGATGTTCAGGTGATGGCTGTGGAGTCTCTTCCTTCGTTCCGACGAGTACGATTCGATCTGTCGGAGCTTGGAGAACTTCTCGTAGCTTCTCTTCTCGCTTACCATCTGGATAAACTTCTGTGAGAACCCGTTCCTGACCATTTTGGCCTTCTTGAACCACACGACTTTCTCCTAGTTTGAGCGTCGGATCCTCTTTTTCAACTGTTTGGAAGTTAAGCTCTTGTTCGAGGACTTCTAGACTTGGAAGTTCTTCTTGGACAGCGGCTGCAGTTTTCCCAGTCACTGGTTTTTCCTTGGTCAATTGGATGCGGTATTCCTTAACCTGCTTACCATTTTCTGAAACAAGGCGTACCAAGACTGGCAAATGATCATCTCCACTATCCACAACCGTTGAAGCCACTTGGTCGCTCTCTGCTACTGTAATCTTCGGACGTTGACCAGTATAAGTCACTTGGTAATTCTGACGCTCTTGAGAGAAGTCTGGCAGTTCTTTTCCATCTACCAAAATCTTAGAATTTGTACTTTCCTTAGCCAATTCACTTGGTGCCAAGAAAGTCATCTCCGTCAGAGCAACCCCGTTCTTGTCATCTTTTCTTTCCATCCGCCATCTCATCGCTTTCGACTTGACAGCGTTAAAGCTTGCTGTAAGTTCAGTACCCGCCTGGATTTCTTGGTTGATGTTATATGGAACAGCTTCCCAGTTGTCAGGGTTGTTAAACGGATGATTCGGCTCGTAGGCTTGGTAGTTTGAGTAATAGACAGGAGCATCAAAATCCGGTCCAACATAGCGCTCTAAAACAAGCTTAGATGGTGCATCTGTTCCGCTATCGGCAAAGAAGCGCAGTTTGGCTTGAACGACCGTCCGCTTGACAATCTTGCCTTGGTTCTTGAAGATGACACCTACTGAGACTTCTGGATTCGCTGACGGAGTGGCAGACCAGTTAGTCCAACGACGACTATCATCATGATCCCCATCATTGATATAGTCCACACGGTCATGAGAACCTGGGTCAATATCATTAGTTGCTGAAGCAAAGGCCTGATTGCCATTTTCATCATAATATGGATTGTCTGACACAGACGCGCCTTGCTTATCGGTCACTCGGACAGAGAGCTCGACAGGTAGACCACTACCTAGCAAGCGCCCTCGAACAGTAAATTCACCAGCTTTTGCCAGATTTTCAGTTGGAACTGGCTCCCACTCGACAGTCAGGTCTTTGACTTCATAGTCTGATTTACCAGTGAAGTAAACAGGAACTTTGTTTGGCAAGTCTAGACTTTGACCTAGGTGAAACAAGCGAGACTGTTTCACTGCTGCTACTGGTTTGCGAGCCAGCAAGTCTTTATCATTTGTAAAGTGGAGACGGTATTCTCCAAGGATATCTCCGTTTTCTGCCTTCACGACAACACGAACAGGATCTCCCTCATGGACACTTGGCACGACTGTTGCCAGACCATTATTGCTGACACTAGCAGTTATTGCTGGTACTTTTCCATCGTTAGCTGGGAGATAATAGTCAGTCAAGCTTGGGTTAAAGTTTGGCAAGTCTTGACCAGCCACTTGGATGCGGGTTTCTGCCTCTTTCGCTGCCGCCACTTGTTTAGAGAAGATTTGGACTTCTGTGATCGAGGTTCCCCACTTGTCATCCGCTCTCACCATACGAATCCGAAGGGCATAAGTATCGACTTTATCAAAGTTAAAGTGATTCATTTCCCCAGCTTTGAGTTGATCTGGTGCTTTGAGGTTGGTCACCGGTTTCCAGTTGGCAGCATCGTTGAAGACATGCTCTTCGCTTTCGACAAAGCTAGGATTTTTAGGCGCAGTCGGCGCGGTCTTGCCAGCATAATACTCGATCACGTAGGATTTCGGAGCACCAACGCCGTGATCTTCGTGGAAGGCTACGTTTAGATTGTCTACTGCCCGCTTAGTCATAATACCGGAATCTCCAAAGAGAACACCAACTGAAGCCTCATCTTGACGGTTCCAGTTTGTCCAACGATTCGCTGGTTGGTCATTGTAAGAAATCACCTTATCATTAACATAAGATACTGGGTCACTTGGATTGGAGTCCGAAGCAAAGGCCAGTGGCAATTCTGAACCTGTCCATTGGTCCGAAATATTGGCTCCATTTTCAGTTTTAGCAGATACACGGACATGGAGTTTGGTTGGCAACTGACTGCCTTCTACCTGACCAGTGACCATGAAGACGCCTTCTTTTTGATATTGACTTGGCGAAATAGCATCCCAAGTGACTTTTGCTGAGGAAACTTGCCCATTTGAATGGTAAGTCCGGACACTCTCTGGCAGGTGTGGTGCTTCCGCAAGTGGAGTTGTCACGCTGACTTCCTCTACTGCGACAATGCCTTCCACAGACACCTTAGCACGCGCTTCCTGCTCAATACCTTCAACTTTTCCGACTACTTCAAAAGTATGATAGCGATCAAGTTTTTCTTTTTCTACAGCCTGCCAAGTAACCCTATGAACTTTAGGGAAGCCTTTGTCGTACTCAACAGTAACAGTAGTTGGAAGATTTGGTTCTTGATGCAAGTCTGTTACCACATGGACTGGGCGGACTGCTTGAACCACTTTCTTCTCCGTATTGGCTTGAATCGCTAGTTCCACTTGCCCTTCAGCACCGTCATACTCTGCTTTCAAAGTCACATTTCCTGGCTTGTGCAGTTCTAAAGTTCCTTTACGAACGGCAACTTCTCCTTCACCTTTCGTAGAGAAGGCCACCTTATCTGCCTGCAAAACTGCCTGAGTGCCATCTTGATAGTGAGCCAAAACAGTTAATTGGACAGTCTGGTCTTCTTTGAGACCGTCAGCTTGCTCAACTTGTAGACTCAAATGGTCAATTTTCGGTGCTTCTTCTAGGAATTGCACTGCATAAGTTTGCAGGGCTCCGCCATCTTTTGGCTGGACATAAATGTTTGCACGCATACCGTTTGAAGCGCTAGCTTGAACCACAGTCACATCCGCATTTTCAGCTGTAGCTGCTACTGAAGGGAGCTGCGCTCCATAAGCAAGAGCAAGGCTTTGATAATGGACTGGTTTTTGACTAGTCAGATCCGATACCGCCTCACCACCCACAGTCACTAGTGGCGTCACAGGTCCAGCTGCTTGCCCTTCTTCAACGAGCAAGGTAGCAGAAATGGTGTCGCCTGCTAGATGACCGGTCATTGGAATACGTGAACCTGCCACAGACAATTTAGCTTGATCTTCTGGCGCGATTTCCCATTTATCTACATCATAATGTTCGACACTGCCGTCAGTTAGAGCAAGGGCGATAGACTTGTCTACACTGCTCAAGTCCGTTCCTGGAGCTACTCGTTTGATGACTGGCAATTCTCCTTCAACGGCTAAAACTTCCACACGTGCTTCTACTTGGCGACCGTCTGCCTCTCCTTTAACGGTTACAATGCCTGAGTGGCTAACGTCTGCTTGTGACCAAGTTACAGGGCGTTCTGCACGACTACCGTCACTGTAAACAAAAGGAACTGTCGCTGGCAAGCTTGGAGCTTGTCCCAAAACTGTGCGAACTTTTGGCACTTCCGTACCCAAAACAGTCTTTTCTTTCTGCTCGTCCTTGCCAGTAAAGACTGTCACTTGGTCTGATTTTAATAAACCAGAATGGGCAGTCAGCGTGAATTTACCGGCTTGGTCTGTTGATTTGACAATGGCAACTCCTTTACCGTTAAAGGCTTTGCGGATCCAAGAACCGTCTGCTTGTTCCTTGTAACGTTCACGACTAGCTTGCTCACCATTGTCCACACCGACAAGCTGACCTTGTCCATGCAACTGGAAGCGGACGAGGTTATTAGCAGTTGGCACGACATTGCCGTCACGATCGACGATTTCATAGTAGATATAGGTCAAGTCTTTTCCATCTGCTGCGATAGCATGTTCTTCCTTGACCAAGCGTACACCTGCTGGCTGACCTGCTGTGACAATCTTGTCGCGGGCAATTTCTTTACCTTGCTCGTCACGAGCTACAGCTTCCAAAGTTCCCGGCTGATAAGCCACTTTCCACTCAAGGTAGAGTTCTTGAGGATTAGCTCCCTCTTGATAGCTACGACCATCGCTGGTTTCTTTTTTATTAAATTTCTTGACTCCCAAAGATTGGTTGTTCAAGTACAATTCGACGCTAGCTGCATTGGAGTATGCACGGACTGGTATCTTATTTTCAGCATCTGCAACATTGTCTGCCAAGTCTTGATCTTCCCAGTTCCAGTGAGGAAGCAGGTGAACCATTGGTTTCTTCTTGGCTGAAATCCACTGACTTTGGTAAAGGTAGTAGTCATTTTTCGGAATACCCGCCGTGTCTACTATTCCGAAGTAAGAGCTCTTTACAGGTGTGTTGTTTTGGTTGTGCCAAGGAGTTGGCTCGCCGATATAGTCTGTACCTGTCCAGATAAATTGTCCTGCATAGCCCGCATTATCTCGGTCAAAGGTCCAAGAAGCGGTTGCCGTTTTACCCCAACCAACACGGTCATTTCCATAGTCAGACTGCTCATAGTTGCGCCAAGACTGATTGCTTCCGACCCATTCTTGCTCTGGATGGAAATAGCTGCCACGCGTACGGGTAGCCGAAGACGTTTCAGAACCATAAATCAACCAGTTTGGATGTTTGGCACGTAAGGCTTTGTAATTATCTTCTGAGTAGTTAAAGCCAACTGCATCCAGTTCATCTGCGATCTTTTCATGACCACCACTGCCATCACCAAAGCGGAATTTGTCAGCCCCCATCGTGACATAGCGGGTCTTATCAACTGACTTAATGACCTTAACCAAACGCTTAACCGTCGCTAACGAATGAGCATCTCCGTTAGCTTCACCGATTTCATTTCCGATTGACCACATAACGATGGCAGGATTATTTTTTCCTCTTTCAACCATGGTCCGCAGGTCATAGTCAGACCATTTTTCACCCTTTTTAGCTTCTGGGTGAGTCGCATCTTTTTCAAAGAAACGACCGTAGTCATAAGGCTTCTTACCTCCATACCAAGTATCAAAAGCCTCTTCTTGGACCATCAAACCCAGCTCTGCCGCAATCTGCAAAGTCTGCTCACTAGCAGGATTGTGGGTCGTACGAATGGAGTTGACACCCATCTCCTTCATTTGCTTGAGGCGACGATACTCAGCCTTATAGTTTTCCTCTGCTCCTAGAGCCCCGTGGTCATGGTGCAAGGATACTCCGTGGAACTTGACCTTCTGGCCATTGAGAGAGAAACCTTCGTTTGGAGTCCAATTGTAATAACGATAGCCAAACAAGTCTTTCTTCGCATCAACTAGCTGACCATCACGATAGACCCGTGTTACCAGCTCATACAAGGCAGGCTTGTCATTAAACACAGTCCACAATTCCGGTTTTTCTACTTCTAAGCTTGCCTGAATGGCACGGCTTTCGTGGGCTTTTATCTTTTGGCTAGCAGTACGGATGAGGTCTGTGACTGCCTCACCACCACGTCTGACAATCTGATACTCCGCAGTGATTTCGTGGTCTTTATCGTCTGTATTGACAATCTTACTCGTCACATGAGTAGCGACCTTACCGTTTTGTTGTTTCTCAAGTTCTGGCGTTAAGATAGTTGTACCATTTTTCTCAACATGAACCTTATCTGTTACTTGCAAACTCACATCACGGTAGATCCCGCTTCCTGAATACCAACGGCTGCTTGGTTGCTTGTTGACAACGTGCACAGCGATGACATTTTCCCGACCATCTTTGTGGAGGTATTTAGTGATATCGTATGAAAATTGGTTGTAGCCATTAGGATAATGCCCAACCAGCTGGCCATTGACAAAGACCTGCGAATCCATGTAGACACCATCAAATGTGAGACGAACATTTTTATCAAGATCTTTTTCGTCTAATTTCAGAGGCTTACGATACCAAGCATCTCCACCATTGAGCTGGCCACCTTCATTCTGTGCAGGAGACTCATGGTCAAAATCAAAGTGGATACTCCAGTCATGAGGCAGGTCTAACTTTTTCCACGATGTGATATCCGTCTCAGCTTGGACAGCTTCCTTAGCATTAGCATTTAATTTAAAGTGCCAATTCTGATTAAAATTCACTTTTCTGTCTTCGATCATTTGGCTCACTTCTTCCTTGGTCGCAGATTTTATCTCAGGCTGAGCAGCTTTTTCTTGAGTAGCTTCTTGTGCATTCTCTTTTACTCCATTTTGAGATGCTGTTGAAACTTCCTCCACCGCTTTAGAAAGCTGAGGACTTTCTTCTTTTTTCTCCTCCTGAGAATGCACAACAGGCTCAGCTGCCTGATGTGTCACTGCTTCAGCAGTAGCTTCTTCCTCAACAGGCTTTTCCTCCGTGGACTTTTCTGCAGCAACCAACGCAGTTGTCTCCTCTGCATAAACTGGACTTGCTCCCGCAACACTCGCTCCAAATAAGAGGAAGCAAGTTCCAATAACTATCGAGCAAACGCCAATAGAAAACTTCCTTATGCTATAAACTCTCTTTCGATTCCAATGATCCTTTCCCATAGGATCCTCCTTCTTTTTCTTTTAGTAACCGCTTCCATTTTTAGGAAAGCGCTTTACTTTTTATAATTGTTTCCCTCCTATTTTATAAAACAAGCTAGCTTATCTCAATAAGCCAAGAACCTTTTTTATATTTTTGAGCGTTTTTCCTAAAATTAGGAGAAAAACAAACTTTCTCGAACATTCCTATAAAAAGGATGAGTCATTATCACCCATCCTTTTCCCATATATTTATCATATAAATCATCCGCTCTTAGAGTTTAGCCAGGTATTCCTGTACAAGTTTGATGTCTTCTTCCTTGCCACCTCGGTCAATATCGCAGATATGCGGCAGCCCATATTTTTCGATAATCAAAGCTGTCGCCCCACAGAAGGTCCGTCCATGCTTCACCGAATCTCCATTATTGACAAAACCCTTAATCAAGCTTGAATGTTTCTTAATAAAGCGCTTAGTGGACCAGGGAATTTTCCCAGCCCCAGCATTTCGCGTGATCAGAATACAAGGCTCTTCCAACTTTTCCTTGATGCTTTGTGTCGGATAGCCCAGCGATTCTGCAAATTGCTTCCCAACACCCGTTACTGAATCATAAACTATAATCATTTTTTCCTCCTACTTTCTCAACAAAAGCACTGCCAGAAAAGCAGCAAAGCCTACAACCACTACATCCGATATCAGTTGTAAGAGAATTGCCAAATCAGGCATACTGTGAATATAGAGCAAGATACTGATCGCCGTCAAGGCCAAGACCACCAGCTTGACAGCTACTGCTACACCTGGCATCACAAGCAATCCAACCAAGATACAAATAAGACCACCAATCAGAAATGACTGAAAGCCTAAACTTAGGCCAAAGCCAAATTCCACCCCACCATAACTAAGGGTCAAAAAACCAATCACAACTAGGCAAAGCCCCAAAATAGTCCTTCCACTCAATAGATTTCCACCTTGTTTCATCATCATTTTCCTCACTTTCTTGTTTGAATGAATAACTTATAATATTCATTCACATCTTCTCAAAAAAATATTTTCCTCTAATTTGCTTTCTCCATCGCTCTATATCACACAAATCCACCTCCTTATCTGAATGAATATCTTTAAAAATTCATTCACGTTGTCTTCCAAGAAAAGGCAATTCTTATTTAGAAAAAACTCCCTTTAAAAAATATTTCACCAAGGTCTCGATACTCTCAAAATAACCTGGAAAATCCTGCTCTGTCACATGCATGTCAATGTAGTAGAGCAAATCATAAGCCTTCATGATTTGGGCGACTTCCTCCTGTGAAAAGCCCTTCTCCTGCAAGCGCTGGCTGAAAGTCTGAATCAGAAACTGATGAAAGGCATTGGCTGCGCGGCCAGCATCCTGATTATAGTAGTCGTGTAGCATCTGAGAAATGCCCGGCTTGCTCCACTCAGCCAAAATTTTATTAGGCGAAATCAACTCAAAAGTGACTGCAAAAAGCTGTTCAACAACTGCCTCTGGCTCACCCTGCCAATCCACGCGCTGCATGGTTTCCTCACGTATGCGGTTATTCTCCGCTACATAGACCTCTAAAAAAATAGCTTCCTTGGACTCATAATACTTATAAAAGGAACCAACAGCTATGCCAGCGCGCTTAGTAATATCTGAAATATTCGTCTTTTTATAGCCCTTCTCAGCAAAAACCTGCCTAGCCTCAGCCAATAATTCAGCTTTTTTGTCCATGACTTTCTCCTGTTATGAATGAATTTAATTTTCTATTCATTCAAATTATAACACTTTAAAAATCTTTGTCAAGAAAATCGTACTTTGGAAAGAAGATGGCAGTTTGAGAAAATAGCTCCTTTGTTAAATAAAAAAACAAACAAGTTCTCGAAAAAACTTGCTTGCGTCTTGGATACATTAGTGTTTTCTACGATTTTTCAAGGCCTCGTTGATTTTCTTGGTTTTAATCATAGAATCAATAGAAACAAGAAACCAAACCAAGAGGTAGATCAAAACAAAACTTAGCCAGAAGGGCCAACCAAAGAGCATGGTCCCCCAGCCATTGCAGACCATAGCTAGACTAACGATGGTCGCTGTCACTACAAAGTGGCAGAAAAGTAGGAAAGGAAATGGAAAACGATCTGTCGCATCAAAGATATAGCTTGCTACTCCGATCAAAGCGCTGACAAGGAGGACACTGAGAATTGAACGCGGAGTTAAGAGACTTGTTTTTCCTGAAATAAGGCTTACCAGCAGAAAGACCAAGCTACCTGTTCTCAGACCATCCTGCATGCCGATCAGAATTTTTTTAAAGGTCATGATTTTCCTCCTAAATTCCCAAATAGTCCATAAGCAGCTTGACATAACGGCGACTGACATCGGTTTTGATCTGATTGGTCAGCTTGGCAGTCATATTGCCCGAAAAGCTATCCGACAAGGATTCCAGATGATCGATGTTAATGACTGCGTGGCGAGATATCTGGATAAAATTGCGACTATTGAGACGATTTTGAAAACGAGTCAGCGTTTCTGTCGTTGTATAAACGCCCTCGGTACTGTAAATCATCAGGGTTGTTTGATTGATATCAGCCAGGATAATATCTTCCGTCTTGAGCATGACCAGCTTATCATCCGATCTAATAGGCAGGACACCACTTGGTCCAGCCTTGAAGTTTTCCAAATAATCTAGGACAGCCTTGGCCTCACCAACCAGCTGATCCGCTTTCACGACGACCAGCGGGTCTTGGGAAGAAATCTGAGCATCTTCTTCAAATCTTGTCTGCAAACCTAAGCCTCCTACTTTCTTTACTTGAAGCCCATCCGTCGATTCAGCAGCCAATTTTGACCTAGCCAGAACAGGGCTGCTACCGTGAGCACTACTCCAACTATATAGTATGTTTCTTGGCTTGTCAAGAGCTGTTGCCATTCGATACGGATACCTAGGAGCTTCTCAAATTCTTGCTGGAGCTGACTCTGGTCCGCAAAAACTTCAGTCAGAGAATCCTTCATCAGGACTTGTCTGAAGAGGGAAGCCATGTAGGTTGAGGGAGTCAGTTTCATGAGATTTTGGGCTAGGCTAGGCAGAGTCCCGATCGGAATATAGGTTCCCACTAGAAAACCAGAAGCCGCACCAATGACCGTTGCGTATTGCCCCAAGGAATTCACCGATTTGAAACAAGGAACAACTAGCGCATTGAGGAGACTTGCCAGCAAGCTATTGAGCATCATGAGGCCGACCAGCTGGGGAAGAAGCCCCCAGTCAAAGGAAATCTTGTCTGCTAGAATAAAGTAGGTCAGCATGACAGCAAACATGAAGACTTGCATGACAAAACCAATCACAAAGGCACTGATTAAGTAGCTAAACCGCAAGCCCCATTGCCCCAAATCTGTGATAAAGAGGTCGGCAGTCACCTTTCTTTCTCGATCTTCAGTTTGTTGTGAAAAAGCTGATAGGGTGGTTGTCAAGGCGGTGACAGCCAGTGTTCCGCTAATCAACCAAAAGTCGAGCAGTTCCGCCGCATGGCTACTGTCTGACCAAGAGCCTTTCATGTTGTTTTTTAGGAAAACCAGATATAAAACAAAGGGAATAATAGCTCCAAAGAGAGAGAGAATCACCCCACTATGATTGCGAAAATAAAGTAAAAAGTTTCGTTTGATCAACATTAACATTTAACGTACCTCTCTTCCTGTCAGAGCCATAAAGGCATCATCCATCGTTCCTGGTTGAAATTCAAATTGTTCAATATAGGAGCTAAGCTGGCTCAGCAACGTCAGCGCTTCTTGGGTCGTATCTGGATAAAAGAAAAACTCATTTTCCTTAGCTTGCTCCCATCCGCAGCGAGTCTGCAAAGCGACCTTCAAGTCCTCTGAATTTTGGGTCAGAATCCGCAAAACATTGCGGGCATAGTGCTCCTTGATCTGGTCAGCAGAGCCTTGCGCAATGACTTGACCATGGTCTACGATGTAAATCTTATCTGCGTCGTCGGCTTCATTGAGATAGTGGGTGGTCAGGACTACGGTCATCTTTTCCTTCTGCTGCAAGTCTTTGAGCAGCTTCCAGATACTTTCTCTGGTCTGGATATCCAAGCCTGTTGTTGGCTCATCTAGAAAAAGTAAGTCAGGGCTATTGAGCAGGGCTCGGGCAATGTCTACCCGACGCTTTTGTCCACCAGAAAGCGTCCCGTAGCGTTGTTTAGCAAAACTAGTCAGCCCCAGTTGCTCGATCAATTGCTCAATCTTACCAGTTTCCACCTGCTTGTACTGCTTGGCACGGATTCGCAGATTTTCAACTACTGTCAAATTGGCATCTAGCACACTATTTTGAAAGACTACGCCCAGCTTGGTTTGTTCTGCATAAATGATTTGTCCTGATGTCGGCTGCAAGAGTCCAATCAGCATCTGAATCGTTGTCGATTTTCCTGCTCCATTTGGCCCTAAAATGGCTGTAAAACTACCTGCCTCAATTTCTAAATTCAGGCCGTTAACCGCTACCGTATCACCATAAACCTTGCTTAGATTTTTCGTTTCTACTAACATGATCTTTTCTCCTGTCCTTAACTTCTGAGACTATGATAGCAAGTCTTTTTTGAAAAATCTCGGCTTTTTGGACAAGCGGTAAAATGAGGGAGATGAGAGGTAAAAATCCAGACATCAAAAAATCCCTGACCATTCAGTCAGGAATTTGCTCTTAGCGAGCGACAATCTTGCGGTAACTGCGTGAAGTCATAAGAAAGACCAGAATATAGGTCAGGAGGAAGACTCCGCAAGTTGCAAGTGTTGTCTGGATTAAGAGAGGAAGATTGGTCACACCTAGTAGGGCAACTATCAAGCGCAGCATATGAAAGACTGCTGCTATATGTAGAAAAGCAAAGATGAGAGGTAGGAAGAAAACAGTCAAAATCTGCTTGCGAATGGTGCTTCTAGTCTGCTTTTCATCTAAACCAACTTTTTGCAAGATGATAAAGCCATCACGGTCTTCATAGCCTTCAGAGATTTGCTTGTAGTAAATCACAAGAACAGCTCCTAGAAGGAAGATAACTGATAGGAAGACTCCGATGAAGAGCAAGGTTCCAGTAAGTTCCTGATAGCTCTTTTCTGCGCTATGACGATCACTAGCCATTGCGTAGCTACCATCTTGGGCCTGTTCCTGATCCAAAGTGTCCCTCAGTCCCAGCTGGACTTGCTCGACAAATGTCTTACTACCCTTAGTCTCCGAAGCAACTCCAATGTAGTAATAGTGTGCAACATTAAGCCCTACTTCTTTACTATCATTGACCACCATATAGAGGCCCTGTTCCATGGCCACGTCGTTTGGATTAGGGATTTCCCCATGCGTGAAATTCGACGGTAAAAGCTGCTTAATCTTCCAGTCTTTACCATTTACTCGGAGAGGTTTATCCTTATTTAAGGAAACATTTTTTCCATAGACAAGAGTTTCATCATCTGCCAAGTCTATCTTTTTCCCTGTCATTTTTTCATAATCCTGACGATTGATAACTGTAATCGTGCCAGCAGACTTGGTCAAGATACTTGGATCCGAATCCAGCTCGCTTTGCGCTGGAACCGTGATATCATTTCCAGCTAGTTTCATGATGAAGGCTGATTGATAGAGATAGGTAGTATATCTTGGCTTCTTCAGGCCTGTGTCCTGAGCGACCTGCTGAACCTTATCCAACAGAGCCTCCGTCTGATCGGTCGATTTTGGCAAGACGACGCTAACATTGTAATCCTTTGGATGCAAGGTAGTAATATAATCCTGACCTCCAACATAGATATTGATTGTACCAACCAGAGTCACTAGGAGCATGGTAGATAGAATGGAGATGGTTGCCAATCCTGCCGCATTCTTACGCATCCGCGAGATAAGATTAGAAACAGAAATGAAATTCTGCGTTTTGTAGTAGTAGCCTTTGCGCTTTTTGAGAAATTGCAATAGTGTAATCGAACCTGCATTAAAAAGCAGATAGGTTGCTAGGATAACCATGATCACAGCTACAAAGAAATTGCCGATAGCAGCGACAGGTTTGGTAACGGTCAAAGCCATGTAATAAGCCACTCCCATGAGCAAGAGCCCCAGCAAGGTTTGCACCCAAAGGAAGCGTCCCTTCTTCTCGCCTGCTTTCTTTTCTTTCATTAGGTTAAGAGAGCTATAGCGTAGAAGGCGGGTCGAGTTGAGCAACAAAATCACCGCAAAAGCGACACCCAGACTGGCCAGAGTCATCCAAACATTCTGCCATTGGAAGGTCGAGGCAAGAACGGCCGGCATTCCCATCAATTTCAAAAGAACGGCGTAGAGCATCTTGTCCAAAGCTAGGCCAGACAAGACTCCCAGACCGACCGTGCCCAGATAAAAGACACAGAGTTCAAAGAAGGTCATAAGCAGCAAGTGTCGTTTCTCCATCCCCAACACACTATAAACGCCAAGCTCCCGTGAACGGTTCTTCATGACAAAGCTATTGGCATAGGTGATGAGGATGAGCACTGCAATCTGAATGACTTGGATACCAAATTGCAAGGTCATGCGAGCAGCTGTACCACCATAAGAAGTTTCCATATTTGGACTGTGGGCTAGTGAGACAAAACTATACAAAATCGCTGTTGCCAGTACCGTCGCCAAAGCAAATGGATAATACAAACTGCGATTTTTAACTAGATTGGACAAAGCCAGTTTACTCGTTAGTTTGAACATGATTGCCCACCTCACTTGCCATAACCGTCAGAGTATCGGAAATCTCTTGGAACATCTGTCGTTCGGTCTTGTCACCGCGGAAAATTTGATTATAAAGAATTCCATCCTTGATAAAAAGTACCCGCTTGGCGCGGCTAGCCGCTGCAGTTGAGTGGGTCACCATGAGAATGGTTTGACCGCGGGCATTAATATCATCAAAGACATCAAGCAGAGCTGCCGAAGATTTGGAATCCAAAGCTCCCGTCGGCTCGTCCGCCAGCAGAATCTCAGGAGCTGTGATAATGGCCCGAGCTACTGCAACCCGCTGCTTCTGGCCACCGGAAATCTCATAAGGAAACTTCTCTTGCAGCTTGTTAATCCCCAGTTCGTTGCAGGTGGTGACCAGCTTTTGCATCATCTCGGTAATGGGACGACGAGAGAGCACCAGAGGTAGGAGGATATTATCTTTAACCGACAGAGTGTCCAGCAGATTGAAGTCCTGAAAGACAAAGCCTAATTTCTCCCGGCGGAAGCTGGAAGCTTGGCTATTTTTGATAGTTGCCGTGTCAGTTCCATTGAGGAAAACACGGCCTTCGGTCGGCTTGTCCAGCATAGCTAGAATGTTGAGCAAGGTGGATTTACCAGATCCTGACTCACCCATAATGGCTACATATTCGCCTTTTTCTACCGTAAAGTGAATGTCTTTCAAGGCCTCTACTTGGCTGCCCTGAAAGCGGGTTTTATAAATCTTTTTCACGTGTTGTACATCTAATAAGGTCATCATGATCTCCTTTTCTATAATTCCATTTTAATACAGAAACAGCTTTATTTCCATATTTTACTAATTTTTAAATGCCAATATTTTTATCTCTGCACCAGATAAGCAATCAGTGCGATGATCCAGAGATGGGCTGGGTAAAAGATATAGAAGAAATACTTGCCCCACTTGCCATTATAGCCTCGCTCGCCATTGTAGAGATGGAGGAAGGGCAAGACGGTAATAAAGGCCCAGTCTGAATTGTAGAGCATCATCGAAATGGTGGCTCCCATGGTTGGGTAAATTTCAATGCTCAGACAGAAGAGCAGAAAAGCCAAGACCATGTAAGAAAAAGTTCTGAGAGCAGGCTGATTGCGGAAGATATAGCTAATCAGCATCAAAGGAATAATGGTCATGCCGCCTTCTGTCAAAAAAACTCCTGCCAAACCGATTAAGACTGCCGCTCCAATCCGCAAATAGCGCTTCTCATCCATAATCTCTTCACTATTTTTTGAAAGCCCAAATACAAGATTAAGCACCAGAACGCCACAGGCTAAGCTGAGAAAGATATTATTCTCAAGATGAATCCCCTTGCTATGAAAGAGCATGGTCAAGATGGTATTGCCCAGCTGCATAATAGCCGCCCAGATAAACAAGCGTGCATTGTAGGCCAAGCGGTTGTGTGTGTGTAGAAAACCCTCTACTGCGCTAAAAGCAAACCAAGCAGCTACACAGCGGGTCAGCAGGTGAAAAATCCCGTCCCAGCCCGTCGGCAAAAGCCCCGGAATCTTATCAATATGATCAAAAACCATGAGAAAGGCCATGAAGAGCTTGAGTTGGAAAGCATTTAATCCTCTTGTTTTCATTTCATATCTCCTTGTCTTCTTTATACATCTATCTTACAAAAAAAGAAAGGTTGGTACCATAACCTAACCTTTCAATTTCACTAGCCAACCTTACAAATTTGTAAGAATGCCTTATTCAAATATCATCTTCTTCTCTGAAAAGCTAATCATGACAGTCGTTCCCTGGCCGACCTGCGAAGCGATGCTAATCTGATGTCCCAGCTCATCCGCGATTTTCTTGGACAGATAAAGTCCCAAGCCAGACGATTGCTGGGTCAAACGACCATTATAGCCCGAAAAACCTCGCTCGAAAACCCTTAGCAAATCCGCATCCTGAATGCCCAAACCGCTGTCTTTGATATAAAGCGTATCCTCCTGAAAATAAATCTCAATCCCGCCTTGACTGGTGTATTTCAGACTATTTGACAGCACTTGCTCCAAAATAACGACGAACCATTTCCTGTCTGTAATGATGGTTCGGTCCAGATCATGCAGATTGAGGCTCAAGCCCTTTTGGATAAAGAAAATCGCATATTTCTTGACAATCTCCTTGACCAAATCTTCAACATTTTCCTTTTTCAAGACCAAATCCTCATGGAAACTCTCCAAACGAAGATACTGCAAGACGATATTGACATAGGACTCAATCTTAAAGAGTTCTTGCTCCAGCTGGTTCTTGACCTTCTTGTCCTCAATCTCTCCAACCAGCAATGAACTAGCCGCAATAGGTGTCTTGATCTGATGGGCCCAGAGCGTATAATAGTCCATCAGGTCATTTAACTTCTCCCTCTCCTCAATTGCACGGTTCTTCTTATCCATTTCCAAAAGAGCCAGTTTCTCAAAAAGGAGAGCCTCTAAGGCTGTCTGAGCCCGACCAGAGGCATAAAAGAGCTGGTTGCGGTATTCCTTATAGGCGCTAGCTAGATCCATTCCCAAGAAAAAGCTAGCGAGGAGAAAGGCTAAGAGCAGCTGATACTCTAGCAGACTGCGCCCATCCTCAAAAATAAAGGCAAACATCCCCATAACCGAAAATATAACTAACAAGAGCGACAAAATAAAGCGACGGGAGTAGAGATGATGCTTCAAAAAGAAAAATTTATCCTGCATGTCCATTGGTCAAACCATACCCTATCCCTTTTTTTGTCTCAATAAAATGCTTCAGGCCGTGCTCTTCCAGCTTCTTGCGCAGGCGGGCAACATTGACGGACAAGGTATTGTCGTCGATAAAGAAATCGCTGTTCCAGAGCTCCTTCATCAAATCATCACGCGCCACGATGCTACCAGAATGCTCAAAGAGCACCCGCAAGATCTGAAATTCATTCTTGGTCAGCGTCACAAGCTCGCCCTCATAGACCAAATCCATGGATTTAAGATTTAAGATCACGCCCTGATATTCCAAAAGGCTTTGATCCGTTCCAAACTCATACGATCGCCGCAGCAGGCCTTGAACTTTTGCCAGAAAGACATTATTGTCAAAAGGCTTGGTCACATAATCATCTGCGCCCATATTGATGGCCATGACGATATCCATAGACTGGTCGCGCGAAGACAGAAACATAATCGGCACCGTCGAAATCTTCCGAATTTCTTGGCACCAATGGTAGCCGTTAAAGAGGGGCAGGCCAATATCCATCAGCACCAGCTGGGGCTCCTCCTTGACAAAGGTCGTCAAAACCTGCATAAAATCTTCAATCGCCACAACCTGATAGCCCCACTGCTCCAGCATTTTTTTGATCATTTGACGGATGACCGCATCATCCTCGACCAGTAAAATCTTGTGCATTCCATTTCCTCACTCATTTTTCTTACTGCTATTATATCAAATTCTCCCTTAAATCACAGAGACTTTTTTAGTCTGAAAGTCATGTTGTTTTCAGAAAGTTTCAAGAAATCCTTCAAGAAGTGTTGACAAAGACAGAGTAAAAAGATAAAATAACACTATATTCAGAATTGTCTGAAAATTCATTTTTTATAATAAGGAGATTATTATGCTAGAACAAACTCAGACATCTACCTGGCAGTCCAAACTAAAAGCCCTAGGTCCTGGGATCCTCATGGCCTCTGCTGCTGTTGGCGGCTCTCACATTGTTTCCTCTGCTCAGGCGGGGGCCAAGTATGGCTGGGCTTTGATGGGACTGGTCATCTTGGCCAACCTCTTCAAATATCCCTTCTTTCGCTTCGGTGCTGAGTATACCTTAGAAACTGGTCACAGCTTAGTTGAAGGCTATGCACAAAAAGGAAAAGTCTACTTAGGCATCTTCTTCGTTTTAAATGTCTTCTCCGCTTTAGTCAATACAGCAGGAGTCGGGATTCTCTGTGCTGCTATTATCGCCAGCGCCTTTCCAAACGCCCTTGGACTCAGTATTACTCAATGGTCTCTGATTCTCATCATCCTGATCTGGGCAATGCTACTCTTTGGTGGCTACAAGTTCCTCGATGGCCTTGCCAAATGGATCATGTCCGCTCTAACCTTTGCAACTGTTATTGCGGTCATCGTTGCCATTATCAAGCATCCTGAGTATGGAGCAGACTTCGTTGAGAAAACACCTTGGCAAATGGCTGCCTTGCCTTTCATCGTTTCTCTAATGGGCTGGATGCCAGCTCCAATCGAGATTTCAGCAATTAACTCCCTCTGGACTGCTGAGAAAGGAAAATCTGTCAATATCTCTGTCACAGACGGACTCTTTGACTTTAACGTTGGCTATATTGGTACAGCCATTCTGGCTATCTTCTTCGTCGCTATGGGCGCTCTTATCCAGTATCCAACTGGCCAAGCAGTTCAAGATGCTGGTGCTGCCTACATCCAGCAATTCGTTGGGATGTACGCATCTGTCCTTGGTGATTGGACACGGATTCTGATTACTTTCATTGCCTTTCTCTGTATCTTCGGTACCGTTATTACCGTTATCGATGGCTATTCTCGTGTAAATGCTGAATCCCTACGCCTCCTTCTCAACGAAAAGAAGACTTCTCAAAAAAATCTGCATATCTGGATGACAGCGACAGCCATTATCGGTGGCATTATCATCTACTTCTTCCAAGGTAGTGTGGCCCTCATGCTTCGTTTTGCTATGATTGCTTCCTTCCTGACTACTCCATTTTTTGCCCTCCTAAACTATCTCCTCGTTACAAGCGAGAATAAACATCTGAGCAAATGGCTAAAAGGTCTTTCCATCCTTGGTTTGATCTTCCTCTTTGGCTTCGCCTTATTCTTTATCTACGCCATCCTCATCGGTAAGGCTTACTAGATCAAAAGAGCTGGAAATTCTGAAGAATATCTTCAGGTTTCCGCTCTTTTCTTTTTTCCTTTCTGACAACCTGCCCCACTTATGCTATACTGGAAGAAGATAGAATATTGGAGATAAATATGGGAATAATTTTTGATTACCTAGACCAAGTAGCTTACGATAGTATCTACGAGACCCCCTTTAATGAACTGGATATGCTGATGCTGACGGAAATAACTTATCTGCCTTTTGACCAGATTGTATCTGATCAGATGTCCCCTGATTGTACTTGCCGCTTGTTTGAAGCTGCTGAAAAACTGCCCCAAGATTTGTCCATGTTGGTTACTAAAAATCGCTTGAAACTTTTAGAAAAGATAGCTAGCTCAACTCGCTTCAAAAATATTAAGCTCATGGGCTATGTCAATGATATTGATCCTGATGTCCAAAAGCAGTTTGCAGCTATGATTTTCAAAATCAAGCCTGATAGCTATGTTCTAACCTTCCGCGGAACCGATGATTCCATTATCGGCTGGAAAGAGGACTTCCACATGACCTATATGGATCAGGTCCCAGCTCAAAAAACGGCGGTCAATTATCTGCGAAAAGCCATGGATGCTCTGCCTGGGCAGTTCATCCTGACGGGCCACTCGAAGGGCGGCAACTTAGCTTCCTACGCTGCTAGTCAGATCGAGCCAGAGTATCAAGAGCGCATTCAGAGCATTTACAGCTATGATGCCCCTGGACTGAATCACTCGGTCATCACCAGTCAAGGCTACCAGACTATTTCAGACAAGATAAAGCGCTACATTCCGCAAGGCTCTATCGTCGGAATGATGCTCGAAACGCCCAAGCAGGCTCAAATTGTCAAAAGTACAGCTTTCGGAGGTCTGGCTCAGCACGATACCTTCACTTGGCAGATCAGTGACCAGACTTTTGTCCTACTGGACAACCTCAATCCAGACAGCCTTCAAGTAGATAAAACTCTGAAAAACTGGGTGGATAGCGTTTCTGATGAGGAACTAAAAGACTTTTTTGACCTCTTTTTCGGTCTCATCCTAGATGCTGGTATCAGCTCCATCAATGACCTCACCAAGCTGGAAAATTTTAACAGAATCCTGGCTGTTTTTGAAAATGCCAATGCTCTCACAGACCAAGAGCGGGAAATGCTGGCGCGCCTCGCCAAACTACTGGTAGACATGCGCTACCAGTCTTGGAAAGACGACATGAATCTGCCGAAGCCTAGCAAACTTGTTCAAGAGGTTAAGGAAAATCTATCCGAATTCACTAAGAATCTTCCTTTCACAAGCAATGATTCCACTCAAACAGGTGAACCCAATGAGCAATAAGCTATAAATACAGCACTTGGCAACTCTCTAATATAAAAGAAAAACACTCCTGTCACAATCTAGAAAACTAGACTCAGGAGTGTTTTTTATGGCTAATAAGTGAATTCTCTAAAATTGGAAGCAACTTGTAGCATGATTACAACTCAGTCTTGACAGCTTGTTTTTTCTTTGTTAGAATGTAACAAAATCATTTACAACTAAGTAGTGATAAAAATCAGAAAGGAAACCATCATGAAATCTATCAAAGGAATCGTCCTTATTGCTGTTAGCATAATCCTGACCATCTATGCTTGGGCTTCAGCTGGGATGACCAACTTTATCGTACCCGGTCTGGCCTTGACTACCCTCTCGCTGACCTTTTTACTTGCGACTCGGAACGCCCTTTTGGAAAAATGGTGCCATGGCATCGAAAAGATGTACGCCTATCATAAGTTTACAGCTATCTTTTCCGTCGTCCTGCTCGCTCTCCACAATGTTGCAATGGGCGGCAGTCTATGGGGATCTCATCTGGCAGCCCAGCTTGGGAATGTCGGCATCTATCTCTTTGTCAGCATTGTTCTGGTGGCCTATCTCGGCAAGCACATCAAATATGAGGCTTGGCGCTGGATTCACCGCTTTGTGTATCTAGCCTATATCTTTGGTCTCTTTCACGCTTATATGTTGATGGGCGGTCAACTCCTAACACCTACCTTGCTAGGATTCGTAGTGGGATTCTACGCTATCATCGGTTTAGCTTCTGGCTTTTACATCATCTTCCTCTACCAAAGTTTGGCCTTTCGCCATCTGGGGAAAATCCTGCAAGTCAAGCGACTGAACCACGATACTGTGGAGTTGAAGATCCAGCTCAGTCAAAAGCTAGACTACCAGTATGGACAGTTTGCCTTTATCAAGATTTTCCAAGAGGGATTTGAAAAAGCGCCGCATCCTTTCTCTATCTCTGGTGGCCATGACAGTATCGTCTACTTTACTATCAAGAACTCTGGTGACCACACTAAGAAACTGTATGACAAAATCCAAGAGGGAACCAAGGTCACCATTGACCGGGCTTATGGCCACATGATTCTTGACCAGGGGCAGGAAAAGCAGATTTGGATTGCTGGTGGAATTGGTATTACACCCTTCATCTCCTATATCCGCGAAAACCCTAATCTGAATCGTCCAGTCAGCTTCTACTATGCTTATACTGGAGCTGAAAATGCTGTTTACCTAGACCTACTCAAAGACTACGCAGCCAAGAATCCACTGTTTGACCTTCATTTGGTTGATAGTAAAGTCTCCGGCTACTTGGACTTCAAGAATTATCCTCTGGACAACCAAACTACTGTCTTCATGTGCGGACCTGTCAAGATGATGGATAAACTAGCCAACGAATTTAAAAAGACCAATCCTAAAGCAGATCTGGTCTATGAAGGCTTTAAGTTTAAATAAAGAAAGCAAAAAGAGGAGTTCAATCCTCTTTTTTACTCTATTTGAATTTAACTAATTTTGAAAAAGATAAAATTTCTATCACTCAATATCCAAAAATAGACTTTTCAAACTACAAAAATATACGGAAAAGATTAATTCCAATCAGAATGAGAAAGATAATAGAAAATCCGATATACAAGTATTTAAAATACTTTTCATTGCTGATGCAGCGCTCAACATATGCCTCTTCTGGATTCTTAGGATTATAGTAAACAGCCATATTTGAGCCGACGGGAAATATTTTTTTCAAGTCTAGATTCCTATCCGAGCCGTAAACATAATCACTTGAAAAGACATCTTTTTGGATTTTTCCTGAAGAGGCAGGGATAAACTGTTTATACTCAAGTCTTTTTCGATATTTTTTACCGCGAATGGTATACTCTACAATAGGCAAGGCTACCTGAGGTGGCTTACCATGGCGACTATAGATGAAACTGTTATACCCTACTACTTTGCCTGATATTAAAGATGTAGATTTACTTCTAATAGAAATTTCTTTTCGATAGTGAAGATAGAGTGGAAAAACAATGACTAGCCAGAGTAGCCCAAGCACCACAATCGTAATCATAGGATTCATTACTATCTCCTTCGTTACTTTGATATTCAATACATATTGTATCAAAATTTTCATCTATACCAAAGTCTCTATAGGATATCTTT
>ERZ772968.50-NODE-50-length-49247-cov-8.617702_pt1 | contig 49247 bp, 60 predicted proteins | sample MGYA00580674_ERZ772968 | MGnify/ENA primary metagenome ERZ772968 (study PRJEB29015, sample SAMEA2737940) | human oral metagenome | biome: human oral; feature: human-associated habitat; material: dental | place: China | collected 2138 ...
TTGGAAAGCGTGTTGGGTGCAAGCCCTCGGGGGTTCGAATCCCCCATCCTCCGCAAGCAAGCGGCGACGGCCTGTCAAGAAGGGCGGGAAGTCGCCACTTTCCGCTTTCTCACAACGAAAAGTCGATGTTCGGCCGCCGCCCCACAATCCCGCCGAGTGTCGCCGTGCACCGCCGAATATCCCCCAGAAGGGGTACTTTTGGGGGTACTATTTCAAAGCGAGAAGGGGTATTTTTTGCAAGGAGGCTATAGTGGCGCGCGATCTCTTCGGTTCGATCATCAAAGCCCCGTCAGGTCACTACTACGGGCGGTACCGGCGCAAGGGGCATGACTACTACACGCCTCGCATGCGCACAAAGACTCAAGTGTATCGGTGTCTGGCCGAGATCCATGCGGCGATTGTTGACGGAACGTGGGTCCCGCCAGCGAAAGGCAAGCAAGGCAGGAAGGTGGCGACGTCGGCCGATGCGACACTCACGGAGTGGGTGTGGCCTATTCTTGACGGGCTCGAAGACGCCGGTTTCTCTCCAAACACGGCGCGCTCGTATCAGTCCGTATGGCGGCGGCACATTCTTCCTATCGTCGGCGATATACGCCTGTCCGACCTTTCTGAGGGTCACTCCGAGATGGTCAAAGCCGCTATGGCGTCCTCCTACGCAGCGAAAACGGTCCGTAACGTCATGCTCGCGTTTTCCGCGGTCGTTGCTCGCGCCGTGTCGGACAAGGTCATCCCGTCGAATCCTGTGAAGGTGATTGGTTCCCGAGGTGAGACGAAGCGCGCGCCGGTCACTCTTGCCTCCGACGACCTGGAGCGCTTGATCGATGCGGTTCCGCAGCATCTGCGGGCCGCTTTCGCCCTCGCGTCGTGGGGATGCCTTCGATATGGGGAGATCGCCCCTCTCGAGCGGCGGGACGTCGATCTGCCGCTTGTCTCAGTGACTAAGGCCGTCAAACGCGCTCCTGGAGGGAAGCTTGTTCTTGGCCCTCCGAAGTCGAAGGCGGGTTATCGCGCCGTTGCTCTCGGCCAGCGCGCGGCCGACGTTGTGCAGTTCCATTTGGACAATTACGTCATGGCCGCGCCGGAGTCGCTTCTCTTCCGCCGCGACGGGCAAGACGTCCCATACTTATCGGACAAGGCTTTGCGGAGAGTCCTTTCGGACTCTTTGGCGAAAGCCGATTTGCCTCCTATGCGGTTCCATGACTTGCGGCATACGGGCATGACGCTTTACGGGCAGGCTGGGGCGACGCTCGCCGATCTCATGCGTCGTGGCGGGCATACGTCACCGGACACGGTGATGATCTACCAGCATTCGAACCGTCGCCGTGACCTTGAGCTCGCGCAGAGAATGGGCGGCAACTGACAGAAAAGGCCCCGGGAGGAGATCCCGGGGCCTTTCTTTGTCTCTAGGCGTCCGCTACCAGAGCTTCTTGCGGAACGAGATTCCCTTCCCGAGCCGGATCGATACATGCCCGCGGCTCGACATGCTTACCGGCCCGGCCTTGTGTGACACGCTCGCGCCTGACTTTGAGATGTTGAGATGGGTGTTCTTCCCGATCTTCTTCCGCTTCTTGAACTGCATCCCCATGGCAGCCTCTCTTCTTGATGTGGGCTTCGATGCCCTTCGAGTTGGTGAGTGAGGCCAAGCATACGCCTCCGCTGCGGCTCAAGTCTGGTTTCTTGTCATCCCTAGGGGTGACAAATCGAGGTGGCCGCCTGGGCGGGCCTGCCACGCTTTCACGATTGAGCGCGTCACGCCGAGCTCGACGGCGAGCACTGACGGGTTCGTCCCGTACAAGCATTCGGCTACAGCGTACTCGGCGGGGGAAATAAGCATGCGCGCGGCCCATCTGTTCGCCGCCTCCTCTCCGTCGGCGTTCTGGGCGCAGTCATGGCCGAGAGCGACATGGCCAAGCTCGTGAGCCAAAACCGAGATCGCGTGACGGGGCCGCGACTCGAGGTTCCAATCGAGATATACCGTGCCCGTCAACGCTGACGCGGCACCGGCAAACCCTCTCCTCATCCGAACCCATTCAACTTTCACTCCACGCTCGCCTGCATAGTCCAGCAGCTCGCCCATCGAATACACCCCGCCCGCCTCCTCAAACGGAACAGCTAATCGAAATCGACGTCTTCGTCCCTCGAATCCCTCGCGGCCGCGAGACCCAACGCCTCAGGGTCAAACATAGACGACACCCCCGACACAGAACCAGAAGACTCTGTCATGTTTACGAGCGCGTCAAAATCAAAGTCTTCACCTTCGGGAACAAGCATCCCCACGCCTCTTCCAAGACCTCTTCTTGCAAGTTTGTACAGCGCCTCCTGAAATTCCTCTCTCGCACGATAGGCTCCGCCTATCAAATCAGCCCCTGTTGCGTTATGCACGGCCTTCTCGTTTTTCGGCACAGTAATAGTCACTTGAATGCGATCTGGTTCGACTACGACGCTGACACCTTCAGCGGTGAATACGGATCTGCTTCCTTGCTCCTGCGCCAAAGACGATTCGCCGGTGCCTTCAAGGATTATTTGAGACGTTCCGGACGGCCATCCGAGTGCCCTATCGATAGCGGACAACGTCTTGGGTGAGTAAGACACCCTTCTCCCATTTTCTATATCCCCTACAAGTCGAGGCGTAACGCCTATCGCGTCGGCAAAGTCCTTCGACGTGGCGAATTGAAGCCTAAGACGCCCTTTTCGCACCTCGTCGCCGAGTGCTTTCGGGCCGGAGTTAACGATGTCCATACGTTCACATTACGGGAACACATTGGAACAATCCAGTAGATCGCCTCGGGCATCAATACCCGAATCAACGCCGGACGCGGAGCAAACAACAGGCGCAGCGTGTTCCTTTTCTAAGAACGTTACTTGCACACATTCACCATCTTGTTCTATTCTGTTCCTATGACAGGAAAACTAGAGGAACGCGAGAGGGTCGGGGCAACCCTGAAAACCCTCCGAGAACTCCGTGGAGTGAAAGTGTCCGACATGGCACTGGCGATAGGGATATCCCGTTCCTATCTAGCGAACATCGAAGCGGGGCGGAAGAACCTCCCTCCCCACATCCTTGTCAGGGTTTGCAGGTTCTTAAATGTCCCACAAATCGCAATTGTCAGTCCCGGTTACGGGAAGAAAGAGAAGTCCGCCGCTTGATGGGCGGCGGACTCGGGAAGTGCCTCGCTCTTGCCAGCGGGGCGGAAAGGAAAGATGAAATTGAACAATCGGTTGATTCCCTTCGATTACGAGGGTAACACGGTTCGAGCCTTGTCGGTTGACGGCGAGCCCTGGTTCGTTCTTGGAGACTTGCTGCGCAGCCTTGGAATTTCGAGGCGTCCAGCGGCGGTCATCGAAAGGCTAGACGATGATGTACGCCAAACGTACCCCATCCCCGACGCGGTTGGGCGCGTGCAGAAAACACACATTGTGAGCGAGGCCGGGCTGTACGACGTCATCATGCGCTCCGATTCTCCCGCAGCGCGTCCGTTTCGGCGGTGGGTGACTCATGAGGTTCTTCCGGCCATTCGTCGGCATGGCGGGTATTTGACGCCCGCAAAGGTGGAGGAGGTTCTGTCCGATCCGGACACGATCATCCTGTTGGCCACCCAGCTGAAGGACGAGCGCAAGCTTCGTGCCGAGCTGGAGTCTCAGGTCGAGGCGGACGCTCCGAAGGTGCTGTTTGCGGATTCGGTCGCCTCGTCGAAGTCGTCGATTCTTGTCGGTGATTTGGCGAAGATTCTGCGCGGCAATGGTGTGGAGATCGGTGGGACAAGGCTTTTCGCGTGGATGCGCGAGCGAGGCTTCCTTGTCCGGCGGCGCGGTTCGGATTACAACACCCCTACCCAGTACGCGATGGAGCGCGGCTTGTTCGAGATCAAAGAAACGGCGATCACTCACGCGGACGGGCACGTGACCGTTTCGAAAACCCCGAAGGTAACGGGCAAGGGGCAGCAATACTTTATTAACCGATTCTTGGGGGAGGCGGCATGAACCTTCTTCTTGCCGAGACCTTGCGTCGTCAGATCGCTTCGGCGAAGGAACGCGAAGGCGAGATCGCCGACAATCGCCAGCGCATCCACGAGCTGAACGTGGAACGTTCCAGGCTCGTCGGCGAGGCGCTGGCCATCTCCCGCCGTCTCGATGAGAACGCGCAAGAGAAGCGGGGCCTTCTCAAGCGCAACGCCCAGATCGAACCGATTATCACTAGCGCCGAGTTGGAAGCCCAGCTCGCCGAGTTGGAAGGGGAAGGCCAGTGATTGCGCGTGGTTTCTCGCTTTTCGCAATCTCGGTTTCGGCGAGCTTCGTTTCTGGCATGTCCGGTGTTGTGATCGGCCGCTGGGTTCGATCGTCGGGCATGGGCGGCCGGGTCGCGGTCGGCGTCGGCGTCGCCGCACTCGCCTCGGTTGTTCTCGCGTGGCTTGTTGGCCGGTTTGGAGATCGTCACCCTGTCCGGTTCTTGTATTCGTTTCCGTTCTGGTGGCGGGCCGCGTTTCTGCTCGCGGTGTTCTGCTGCATTGCCGGGGTCATGTCGATGGGCTATTCGGCATGGACTGAATGGCAGGCCGCTCATGATCCGTGTGCCGACCGCACGTGTGTTTTCGCATAGGAAGAGAGGAGACGGAGCGATGGGAACGCCCACAGAAGCCGAGGTCGAGGTGCAGCGCCGCCGTGCTGAGAACGCGGAGAAGCAGGCGATCCTCGCTTACGGCGACTACCAGGTCTACAAGGCACAGGCAGAGGCAGAGCAAGCCAAGCTTGCCGAGCTTCTCTCGAAGGCGGGAGAAGGCCGATGAGCACGCAAGAGGATCTTCAGATGATCACCGTAGAGGGTGCTGCGGAAATTCTCGCAGTCTCAAAGACAACGGTTTATGGGCTGATCGCAGCTGGTGAGTTGCGGGCTTCAAAGATCGGTCGGGCTGTTCGTATCCGGTTGGTGGACTTGCGTGAGTTCGTCGATCGGAATGATTGGGCGGTTTGTTAGCCGCCTGAAAAGGAACGCCTCCACCCGCTGCAACAGGTGGAGGCGGGGAAACCCCGAAGGGTTTCAATACCCAATATTTGAAAGGTTATCACTCTAATGGAAACAATCAAGGTCCAGTCTCAAGGCGAACTTGACGCCGCTCTGGAAAGGGCGAAGTCGGAGTATCTGACGATCATTGTCGATTCGCCGAAGGGCGTTTGGCTGCGCTTGTCGGCGTTCGGCTCCGCCACCGTCGAGGCGTTCGGCTCCGCCACCGTCGAGGCGTTCGACTCCGCCACCGTCAGGGCGTCCGGCTCCGCCACCGTCGAGGCGTCCGGCTCCGCCACCGTCGAGGCGTTCGACTCCGCCACCGTCGAGGCGTTCGGCTCCGCCACCGTCAGGGCGTCCGGCTCCGCCACCGTCGAGGCGTTCGACTCCGCCACCGTCGAGGCGTTCGGCTCCGCCACCGTCGAGGCGTCCGCATACGTGGCAGTACACCTATTCAGCGCTTATGCGTCTGTCGAAGGCGGCGTCGTGATCGACGTTGCCGCACTAGACAAAACAAATCCGAAAATCTGGTGCGAATACACGGGTACACACGTAGACGTCAACGGGCTCGCGCACCTCTACAAAGCGGTTGACGATTCCTTCAACGCGGGCCATAACTACAAGCTGACAAACTACACGCCTGGAACTGTTGTCACCGCTGCTGACTGGGAGCCTGGGAACTCCTGCGGGAATGGGCTACACGTCTGCCCCCGCCCACAGAAAGCGAAAGACCACTTCATGGAGGCGACCAAGTTCGTCGAAGTTACGGTCCCCGTTGACGAGATCTTTCCAATCGACTGGACGAAGGTGAAGGCGCAGACCGTTACCTGCCTTCGCGAAGTCACTATCGACGGAGACGAGGTGTCCCGATGACGAAATTCGTTGTGACGTTTGGCCCGGATCATGCGAGCCGGTTTCGGTTGCCGGATCACAGGGGCTATGTCGAGGTGATCGCGGCGTCGATGACTGCGGCGCGCGAGGTCGCGTTCAAGTGGCTGGGAGACCAGTGGTGCAATCTTTACGCGGCGGATCAGGCGCGTCTTGACCGTTTCCCGTCTGGCTGTTTCGGGACGGCGACGACCTCGACGATGGTCTGGAAGCGGGCAGCAGCATGAGACGCGTGCTGTACCCGCTGGGCGGGATCGCTTCTGTCCTTTCGTTCCTGTCGCTTGTCACGGCTGCTGGCGAGGCCCGCGGCTGGGCAGGCCTGGGCTTGCTGGGCGCGGCACTGGCCGCCCCGCTGGCCATCGCCGCCACGATCGCGGCCGTCCTTCCACGCGAGGAGGACGAGCGATGATCACGCAAGTCGTGAAAACGCACGGAAGGATTGTGTTCCGGTTCGGGGCCGACACATTCCAAGTCACCCGGTCTGAGGCCGTCCGCCTGGCGGTCGAAGCCCTCACAGCCGCGGCCGCGACGCCGATTGAGGCTGTGGTGGACGGCGACGGCGTGCTGATTGCCTTCGACCCCGGGCGGCACAACTTCCATATCGAGGCCGACGTCGCCGACGCTCTCTCTATCGATCTGGGGGACGCGGCAGACGAGGCGCGGGTGCCGGTCGAGCTTCGCGAGATCGACGTCGTCGGCGTCAACGCCGACCAGATCATCGCCTACAGGAAAGACGAAGACTGGTTCGACGGGGGCGATGCGGCATGACCTCCAAGCGCATTCAAAGAGTCTGGGAAGAATTCCAGGCCAACACCGCCTCACACCAGCTCTGCGTCGCCCACGACTCGGGCCTGTACCGCCACCTACGCGTCGGTGTGCCCGCGACCCGGCTGTGGGGGTGGGAGATCGCCACATGGCCCGGAGCGCTCGCGATCCACGGCGACGTCGTGCAACCCGAGATCTTCACGGGAGCGTCCGACATGCTCGCCGACTTCTTCGACGTCGCCCCAACCGACGACGACGGCGTCCCGCCAATTGATTTCGCCTACTGGGCCGAGAAAACCGGCGACCCCGCCCACACGAGGGTCTTTTCCCGCGAGGCGTCTTCGACTGCGTCCCTGAACGCCTCGCGGCAGGCCCTCGCCGACGGGCTAATCTCCAAAAGCGAAGCGGACCGCGTCGCCTTCGCGGCTAGCTGCGTTGAAAACGAGGACGACGTCGCCATCGTTCTCCGCGAGACCGAGCCCCCGGTCGCCGAGAGCCTGTCCGGCGAGGACGCACGCGAATTCACCGACAGCTTCCTTCGGGCATGTTTCGCGATCCACAAGACCCGCCAGATGGGAGGGCAGGACCGGTGACGACCGTGTATGACATGGGGATCGTCTTTCCCCTCCACGAGACCGTCGAGCCCGACGACATCACCGTCACCGGCGACGATCTTGAACCGACTGTGCGGATGCTGTTCTGCCAGACGTGCACACGCCTCGGCCTCGAACTGGAAAGCCGGATCTCGGTGGACGTCCACACCGCGGACGTGCAGGCCTCCGCCCGCGTGACCGGGGCCGCCGGGCTCCCCCGGCACTTCAAAGAAGACCGATGGGAGGACGCAGCATGACGCATCTTCTCACCGGCGTCGAGGGCGTGGTCGAAGACCTGCCCGACCGCGTCTACCACTCCGACGTCGAGACTCTCTCCTCGACCGGAGCAAGGAGGATTCTCCGCTCGCCTGCGAGATTCAAGTGGGACCTCGACCACCCCTCGCCCTACAAGAGGCAATTCGAGATCGGGCACGCGGCTCACACGCTAATCCTCGGCACCGGCTCGGACATCGAAGTCATCGACGCTCCAGATTGGCGGGCCAATGATGCGAGGGCCGCTCGAGAGCAAGCCCTGGCTTGCGGAAAGACCCCTCTTCTGGCGAAAGAGTTCGAGCAAATCTCGGCTCTCAAAGAGGCGGCTCTCGCGCACGAGGTCGTCGGCCCGCTCTTGCACCGCGATGATCTTGTACGCGAGGTGTCCATGTTCTGGGTAGACGGGGCGACGGGAGCGGCCTGCCGGGCCCGCCCCGACCTGGCGACGGCGGACTGGGACCTCATCGTCGATTACAAGACGACGACCGACGCCTCCCCGGCGGCGTTCATGAAAACCGTCGGCACCTATTGGTACCACTGCCAGCAATCCTGGTATCAGGACGCCGTCGAGCATTTCACCGGCGAACGCCCGTCGTTCGCGTTCGTCGTCCAAGAAAAAGACCCTCCCTACCAGATCGCCGTCTACGAACTCGACATCACGGCCGTCGAGATCGCCCGAGCGATGAACGCTAAAGCCCGGCTGACGTGGAAAGCATGCATGGACTCGGGCGTCTGGCCGTCCTACAACCCCGCACCCGTCACCATCGCCCTGCCCGCCTGGGCCGAGCGGTCCCTATCCGAGGAGTACATCGATGACTGACAATCTCACCCGCTCAATCTCCGCCACGCCCGCACCCCGCCCGGCGTCCCAAGCCACCACGGTCGAGCAGACAAGGGCGATCGCCGACGTGCAGGCGGCGGCGCAAATGGCCAGAGTCTTCCCCCGCGACCCGGCCGCCGCGACCGAGGCCATGCAAGAATCCTGCGCGCAGTTCGCGTTCGCCGACCGCGCCTTCTTCACCTTCCCCCGAGGCAAGGAAAAGGTCCACGGCCTGTCCGTGAACTTCGCCCGCGAACTCGCCCGCTGCTGGGGACACATCGACTACGGCGTCAAAGAGCTCCAACGCCTCGACGGACGATCCGAAATGCTCGCCTTCGCATGGGATCTGCAAACCAACACCCGGGCAGAGACGACCTTCATCGTCGAACACCGCCGAAGCGGGAAAAACAAGGCCCTCCTCGACGACGTCAGGGACATCTACGAAAACAACGCCAACATGGGGGCCAGGAGAATGCGCGAAATGATCCTCGCCGTCCTGCCCTCCTGGTTCGTCGAACAAGGCGCAGCGCTGTGCAAAGAAACCCTCGCCGACGGCGGAGGCGACATCCCCCTCGCCCAACGCGTTACAGCCATGATCACAACCTTCGAACAAGTCGGAGTCTCCCGAGCCCGCCTCGAAAAACGGATCGGGACGCCCTCCAAGGAATGGACGCCCGCCGACCTCGCGGACATGCGGATCGTCTACAACTCACTCAAAGAAGGAACAACAGACATCGACACAGAGTTCCCCAAACCAACAGTCACCGCTGAAACGCTCACCGGGGTCGTCGAAGGAGGCGAAGCAAAGTGACCGCATGCCGTTACATCGCCGACGTCGCCGCCGAAGTGCTCGATTGGCTCGGCGTGAACAGGTTGACAATCGGCCACCCCGAAACATGGGGCGTGATTTTCGACCTCGCCGAACGCGAAGGACTAGCCCGCCATGTTTCGCATCCTGAGCGCAGATGGGAGCGCGTAAGGAACGCGATAGCCAACAGCAAGCGCGGGAAGGAGCTTTTCCGCGCCTCAGGAAAAGGAGGCTACATCGGGAACATAACCCACTACGTACGAACCGACGCCAAGCCAACCCCGAGGAGCGACGGCGCGATCTACGTCAAGCACCCGTACAACGGATACGAGGGATACCTCCTGACGGCGGGAGGTGAACGGATTGGCATCTCCTTCTAAGCCGAAGCGCAACCATCGCTCCGCGAAGAAAGCCGGAACCGCCCTCGAGCGCGACGTCGCCGACTACCTCGCCGCGATGCTCAACGACGACAGGATAGAGCGCCGCGCCCGCAACGGCGTGAAAGACAGAGGCGACATAAGCGGCCTGAAACACATGGGAGGCCGGATCGTCGTCGAAGTCAAAAACTACGGCGGACGACTCCTGCCCGCCGCCTGGCTCGCCGAGGCAGAAACCGAGCGCGGCAACGACGACGCCATAGCAGGAATCGTCGTCGCCAAACGGAAAGGCACAACCCGCCCAGGCGACCAATACGTCCTCATGACGCTCCAAACACTTACAGCACTCCTCACAGGAGAGCAACACCAAAGGAAGGAAAACCAATGAACGACTACATCGACCGGAAAACCGGCGAAGTAATCGAAGACGGCGGTGTCGAATTCGCAACCGTTCTCCTCAACCTGTCCGACGGCGCAAGCCACCGGGAGCTGACCGAGAACCTGCGCGAACTCGTCCAAGCCGTGCAAGACACAGGCAAACCCGGGTCGCTCACCTACACCATCAAAATCAAATCCACCGACGTCAACGCATCCGCCGTCGCCGTCATGGACGAAATCAAACTCAAGAAACCCGAATACGACCGGGCAAAGAGCCTCTTCTTCGCCGACGACCACGGCAACCTCACCCAAAACCCGCCCAACCAGCCCTCGCTCTTCGAGCAAATCACGAAAGGAATGACCAATGACTGAGACACCCAAACCCGCCACCAGAACGGAAAACGATGCACTCATCGAACAAGCCGTCGCCGCGACCCAACCCATCCAGCTAGAGCCCGGCCGCGTCTACGCCGTCCACAACCGCGACGGATACCTCGCCTTCTCCGGAGCCGACGTCGAAGAACACCAGCGCTCCCTCGCGGCAAAACGAGGAAAGTACACGATCCACACAACCGAATCCTTCCTCGCCTACCTGCGCAAGCACGCCACCGAGGCAACCGAAGTCTGGTGCGACCTCAAACTCGAACGGATCACCGCCGTCATCGACGCCCACGGAACAAACGAGAAAGGCCTCGAACAGCACAAGGCAGAACTCGCCCTCCAAACCACCCGAGACTGGAAGCAGTGGACCGCAATCGACCGGGCCTACCACACCCAACTCGACATGTCCGAGTTCGTCCAAGACCACTTCGACTGCTTCGTCAAACCCGGCCCGCTCGAAATGCTGGAAATCGCAGAGACCTTTTCCGCAACCAGAAAAGTCGAATACAAGTCCGCGCAACGATCGAAAGACGGGACCACCACTTTCACCTACGAAGAATCAAACCAGGTGAATGGTAAAGTGAAAATCCCGGACGAAATAACCGTCCGCGTCGCCGTCTTCGAAAACAGCGAACCCGTCACCGTCAAAGTCCGAGTCCAATACAAGATCGACGACGACAAGAAGCTCTACCTCCGCTTCCTCATGGACAGGCCAGAAGAAGTGAAACAGGCAGTCTTCTACCTCATGACCGAACAGCTCGCAAAGCAAATCGGCGAACTCCCGCAAAACCCCGCCGTCTACACCGGCACCGGAAACTAACACACAACGCCTTCCGGGAGGCTGAGAATGGCACTCCCGGAAGGCGGAAGGAACTGCGATGACGCGCGACTATTCAATGGTCCAGATAGCGATATGGACCGACCCCGATTTTCGCAATCTCTCCGTGGAGGCACAGAGGCTCTATTTCCTCTTACTTACCAGCCCCACACTAAACCGCTGCGGGGTTGCCGATTGGCGCGAAAACCGCCTAGCGGCGCTGGCTGTCGATTCGAACGTTGAATCACTCCGTGCCGCAGCTTTCGAGCTCGGCAACGCGCGACTTATCGCCGTCGATCCGGAGACAGAGGAAGCTCTTGTGCGTTCATTTGTGCGCCACGACGGCGTTCTCAAGTCGCCAAACGTCACCAGGGCACTTGTTAAGGACTATGCGTCAATCGCCTCAAGCAAACTTATGGCCTTGGTTTCCGTCGAAGTTCGGCGAGCATTCCGGGAGCACCCCGAGTGGAAGGGGGCTTCCGAGGCGGAGCGAATCACGAAGCAGTTCCCCGAAGCGGAATCGAACCCTTTCGAAATGGTTCCCGATTGGTTCGCCAAAGAACCAAATTCAAACCCTTCGGAAGAGGTTCCAAATGGGTTCGGGAAAGGGTTCGATCTGGGTTCGGGAAAGGGTTCGAAATCGGTTCCAACAACCAGTAACCATATATATACCCCTCTACCTGCTAACGCAGCTAGAGGGGAGTGTGAGGGGAGGGAGCCTAACGAGCCGCCATCCGACTCCGGTGGCGCTGGCGAGCCCGCCGCCTCGGCGGCGCAGCAAGCAACCAAGAAACCCTCCAAGCGCGCCACACAGCTGCCCGCCGACTGGGCCCCAACCCCACGCCACGCCGAAATCGCCGCCGAACGGGGAATCTGGGTCTCCGTCGAAGCCGAAAAATTCCGCGACTATTGCGCCGCTACAGGGAAAACCTACCGCGACCACGACGCCGCCTTCCGCAACTGGCTCCGAAACGCGAAACCCAGCCCACTGCCCGAAAACACGCCACAACGCGACGAACTCGCCGAACAACGACGGCGAGCCAACCGCGACAAAGACCGCGCCCAACGCGAAGCCTGGAAAGCCTCAGCAAGTCCGCCAACCCAAGAATTCCTCGACCTGAAAACCCGCTTCCGGAAAGGAAACTAACCCATGGCAAACGAACCGATCATCACCGTCGTCGGCAACCTGACAGGCGACCCAGAAATCCACTACATCGCCTCGGGCACGCCCGTCGCGTCTTTCACCGTCGCGTCTACCCCGCGCACGCTCAATCGCCAGACCCAGCAATGGGAGGACGGCGAGGCGATGTTCATTCGCTGCTCCGTGTGGCGCGAGTACGGCGAGAACGTCGCCGAATCGCTCAGCAAGGGCATGCGGGTGCTCGTGACCGGACGGCTGACCGTCCGCAGCTACGAGTACAACGGCCAGCAGCGCACGAGCCTTGAGATGCAGGTCGATGAGATCGGCCCGTCTTTGCGGTACGCGCGAGCCCAGGTCACGAAGACGGGCGACCGCCACGCCGGAAATGCTCCTCAGCATCCACAGGAGCCGCCCTCGCGCACGAACACGCCGTCGGGATACCCCGGTAGCGTCCAGCACGAAAACGGCCCTCAGAACGGCGCGTACGGATTCGGCGGTCGCACTCAACACGCAGACTCCGCCCCGGCCCCCTTCTAGCCGCACCCAGGCTCGAACTCAGATTCGAAACCCGAAACGAACCCAAGGAAAATACTACAATGAAATACGAAATAATCGCACCGGCCGAACCCAACGGACCCCTATGGGACATGGCAGGAACGAAATGGACAAAAGGCCCAGACGGCAGATGGGCCGCCGACGAGACCTATCCCCTCGTTCGTGGACAATCTTTCCGATGGGACACCCTCCTCGAAATCGTCGAAAAACTCTTCGACACACCAGAAGAGTCAAGTGACACCACAAATACCCAAATCGCCGTGCCCACGACCTCAGTACGCGACATCATCTACACATACCGCAGAGAACAAGCACACCCCGACATTCCGAAAACTCTCGGAACAAAAATCGAGGCCCTAGAAGGATGGCTCGACGCACACCAACAAAACGAGTGGCAAAGCGAGGAAGACTGATGCTCGACCTAACCCCCATCCTCCAACGAATCATCAAAATTAAACCATTCGGTTCCATCCCGCAGGACGTCGCAGACCTCCAAGCCGACGCCCTCGACCTCTGCGAAGAAGTCATGGCTCTCCGAATCGCCCTCCAATCCATCGCCGAAATACGGAAAGAAACCTCCACACGGCTCGACTCCACCCTCAAACAATGGGAAAACATCCTGCCGAAAGACCCCAATTGACCCACCTCGCACCAGCATGGGAAACACACCTGCACTCCAAAACCGAGTGCAGGTGCAACCCCACAACCACAAACGAAACATGGGACGGGAGAACACACCAGATCACCCGCCACCACCCCCTCACCCCACACAAGAAAACCATGAACACACGACAACTCCTCGAAACAACCATCCAACTCCACACCACACTCCCCGACCCACACGACACCCTCCTATACGTCAAAGCCAACCCACTCACCCCACACAACGGAAACAGCCCCACCAACGGACTCCCCTTCCGCATCCACACCCTCCTCGACAACTGGGACGACAAACCCCGAACCAAAACCTCAATCACCTCATGGGCCGCAGCATGGGCATGGTCATGGTGCCACTGGCGCTACGACGACCCCGACACCAAACCCACAGGCGACCCCCTACTCTGGCTCCACGCCAACCTCGACTGGGCAGAAAACCACTGGCCAGCCATGAAAGAATTCACGAAAGAACTACAAGCCGTCCACACAACCCTCCAACAAGCCCACGGCCTCAACCCCATAAACACCGGGCGCACATGCCCAACCTGCGAAACCCAACTCCAACACCAAATCACCGACAACGGCATAGCCGACAACTACACCTGCCCCAACTGCCAAAGCGAATACACCCCACAAGGACTCGCACAACTCACACAACTACGCCTCGCAAACGCAGACGCCGAACTTGACCGCGACACAACAGCCCACCTACTCGGAATCAACAGATCCACACTCCGATCCTGGATCCGACGAGGCAACCTCACCGAACACAACGGAAAAATCAACCTCGCCCAAACACGCCAACTCCTCGAAACACGGCAAACAAAGTTGACATAAACAACAAACCGTGCAACGCTAACAAGCGAACAACTGTGCCCGCCCGGCCCACAAACCGCGGCGGGCACAAACACACCCGGGGCCCAAAACCCCCACCACCCCCAACAAAACCACCCCACCCCAAAACACAAAGGGGGGCCAACAACCACCGGGGCCACCACAAACAGGAGGGGGACCAAACCATGGGGGCCACCCCACACACGCCACCCCACACCCACGGACGCACAACCAGAAGATGGCGCGAAAAAATCAGACCACACTGCCGACAACGCGACCAACACGCCAACGCCCCATGCTGGATCTGCGGACAACCAATCGACTACACAATCCCAGACGGACAACCCGAAGCATGGTCCCCCGACCACCTCATCCCCCTGGCCACCAATCCCAAACTCGCAGAAGACCCAGCAAACATACGAGCAAGCCACCTCAACTGCAACAAAAGCCGACGCGACAAGCCCGCCAACCTCACCGGACTCGGAAACCAATCCCGAAACTGGTAACACACAAAAAGGGAAGGGCGTCCAAATCACAAAGAAAAAATCCGCCGGGCCACAGCGGCCGGCAGTAATCCTCTCCCCCCTGGGGTTTTCCCGGGGTCACGCGTGAAGGGAGGCCCAGTTGGCTGCCAAGAAGGGCGCGATTCGGCGCGCCACCGAGAAGTCAGTGAAGGCGGCGGAGGAACAGGGCGTGATTGATCCCGTTTTGTCGGCTGGGCCTATCTCTGCGCTGTACATGTTGTGTGACACTCTTGACGATCCGGATTTCCCGGTGATCAAGGGGAAGTATGACAACGTTTCGATTCCGACGTATTTGAGGTATTGCTCTGAGCTGAGGTTGACGCCGGCGTCGGCGGTTGAGAAGAAGGAGTCGAAGGGTGGCAAGCTCGCGAAGCTCCGTGCGGTCGAAGGTGGAAGGGCGAAGGTTCGGGCGTGAGGAGCCTCGTGTTTTCACGCCGCCGCTTCGGGAGTTGACGCCGCGGACGTCGGCCGGGTTCGCGGCGATTGAGTTCGCGTCGGACATTCTTGGTATCGAGCTTTTTCCGTGGCAGAAGTTCCTTTTGATTCATGCGCTGGAGCTTTTGCCTGACGGTTTGTTTCGTTTCCGTACGGTAGTGATTCTTGTTGCTCGGCAAAACGGCAAATCGACGTTGGCTCAGGTGTTGTCGCTGTTCTTCCTGTATGTGAGGTCGGCGGCGCTTGTGATCGGCACGGCGCAGAACCTCGACATTGCCGAGGAGGTCTGGCAGGGAGCGGTCGATATCGCCGAGGATACGCCCGACCTTGCGGACGAGATCAAGAAAGTTGTTCGCGTCAACGGCAAAAAGAGTCTGGAGCTTGTCTCTGGGCAACGCTATAAAGTGCAGGCCGCGAACCGACGCGGCGGCCGCGGCCTTTCCGGGGATCTTGTGATCCTTGACGAGCTTCGAGAGCACCAGTCCTGGGATGCGTGGGGCGCGGTAACAAAGACCACGCTTGCGCGGGCGCTGGCGCAGATTTGGACTCTTTCGAATGCGGGAGATGCGACGTCGGTTGTTCTCCGGCATCTAAGGAAGATTGGCCATAGGGCTGTTGGTGACCCTGACGGGATCAATGAGGAGATTGGCGTGCCGGGCGCGGCTGAGGATCTTCTTGTGGGCGCGGATGCGGTCGAGGCCGCGGAGGGCGTTGATGACGACAGTCTCGGGATTTTCGAGTGGTCCGCTCCTCCTGGCTGCGATATTTGGGATCGCGATGGATGGGCGTATGCGAACCCGTCGCTCGGCTATACGTTGTCTGAGCGTGCGCTCGCGTCGGCGGCGAAGACGGATCCGGAATGGGTGTTCCGCACGGAGTGTTTGTGTCAATGGTCGGACGGCGCTCTGGAGGGTCCGTTCCCTTCTGGTGCGTGGGACGCCGCGATGGATCCCATGTCCAGCATTCCCGACGGCGCGCCGGTTGCGTTTTGCGTTGACGTTTCGGCTGACCGTTCGCACGCGCACATTGGCGTGGCTGGTCGGAGGTCTGACGGGCACATGCATATTGAGATTGCGGCGTCGAGGATCGGGACGGATTGGGTCCGTGACTGGTTTTCCGAGAGGGCGTCGGCGTCGAGTCCGATGCGTGTTACAGGGCAAGCGAAGGGCGCGCCCGTCTCTGGATTGCTGGAAGAGCTCGCGGGTATTGAAAACGTCGACGTTGTGGACTGGTCGGGTTCCCAGCTTGGGATCGCAACCGGAAAGCTCTGGGATATGGTCGCGAGGCATGTTGCCGAGGAGCGGCCGGAGACGCTGGTGTTCCATCGTCCGCAGCCTGTTTTGGATGTTGCGGCGGCGGTTGCTGCCACGCGGCCTGCCGGTGACGGGGCGTGGCTGTGGGACAGGGTCAAGTCTGTCGCCGACGTCGCTCCGCTTGTGGCAGTGACGGGCGCGTTGTGGCTTGCGATGCGCGAGACGGAGAAGCCGAAAGAGTCGGTGTATGAGACTCGTTCGGTTGTGTTCATCTGAGAAAGGACGGTACCAGTGGGTATTAGAGCCGCTTTGAATGCCTTGCTGGGCCGCGAGCGCAATACTCCGTATGTTGTCTCTTACGATGTCGGGTCGATCATTGCGAATGTCATGGGGATGGGGCCGAGGCGTCTTTTCGAGACGCAGCCCCATCTTCGGACGGTGACGACTTTCGTCGCTCGGAATCTCGCTCATTTGTCTCTTCAGGTTTTCGAGCGTGTTTCCGACACGGATCGACGCCGAGCGCATGACGATCCGGCTGCTTTGCTGTTGGCTCGGCCTAATCCGACCATGACGCCGTATGAGCTTGTGTATCGGCTGGCGATGGATATCGCTCTTTACGACTATGCGTTGTGGGTTCTTGTGCCTGACGAGACGCAGCCTTCGGGGTGGTGTATCTGGCCTGTTCCTCCGGAGTGGGTGACTCGCACCGGCGGTGGGAATGCTTGGGAGCCGTCGTGGGTTGAGGTGACGAACCCGCGGACTGGCGTCAAGTCGATTGTTGAGAATGTTGAGGGCAGCCCGCGTCAGTGGATTTCCTTCCACGGCTATGACCCATCAAGCTTGTCTGGCGGGATCTCGCCGGTGAATGCCCTTAAGGACGTTCTTGCGGAGCAGATTCAGGCGTGGGCCTACAGGCAGCAGATATGGCAGCGTGCAGGCCGCGTGGGCTCTTATCTGACGCGGCCTGCCGGAGCGCCTGCCTGGTCGGATGAGGCGCGTTCGAAGTTCGCCACCGAGTTCAAAGCCAAGTGGACGGGCATGGACGGCCCCAAGGCTGGCGGGACTCCCATCCTCGAAGACGGCATGGAGCTCAAGTCGGCGCGCTTCAACGCGCGCGAGGAGGAGTGGTCCGAGGTGGCGAAGCTCTCCCTGGCTACGGTGGCTGCCGTCTATCACACGTCGCCGACGATGGTCGGCGTGCTCGACAACGCGAACTATTCGAACGTCAAAGAGTTTTCGCGCATGCTCTACACGGACACTCTCGGGCCGATGATCAAGATGGTGGAGGATCGGGTGAACCTGTTCCTTCTCCCGCAGGTCTCGGACGCTCCCGTTTACGCCGAGTTCAATGTGCAGGAGAAGCTTCAGGGGTCGTTCGAGGAGCAGGCGGCGACTATCTCGACGTCGGTTGGGCGTCCGTGGATGACCGTGAACGAGGCGCGGGCGATGTTCAACCGTCCGGCGCTCGGCGGGGACGCGGATCGGCTTGTTACCCCGTTGAATGTTCTTGTCGGAGGGCAAGCCTCGCCACGAGACTCCGGATCACAAAACAGGAGCTCGGGCACTCGTCCTGCGCGGAAGGCCGAACCTACACGAGTCAAAGCGGTGCCGCGCGAGAGCGACGTCGAAGTAGCTGAGAAGCTTTTGCGGAAGTTCTTCCGGCGTCAGCGCGCCGCCGTGCTGTCCGCCCTCGGCGCGAAAGACGGCGACGACTGGTGGGACGAGGAACGGTGGGACCGTGAGCTCGGCGAAGACCTTCTGAAGCTGGCTTTGACGGAGTCAGAAGCCATTGCCCGCGCCGCTCTTCGCGAAATCGGCGAGGATCCTGACGCGTACTCGATCGACGCGACCGAGAAGTTTCTTCGGGCGGTCGCTTCGTCACGTGCGAAAGGGATCAATTCCGCCACTAAGCGCGAGCTTGACGCAGCTCTTGACGACGATTTGGACGAGGAGGCTGAGAAAGCCACCCCTGCCGGTGTTTTCGACGTCGCCGAGACGTCCCGTGCGGAAATGTCTGCCCAGTCGTTCGCTACGACGATAGCTTCGTTTGCCGTCGTCGAAGCTGGGCGGCAAACGAGTCGCGCCGGTGTGACCAAGACGTGGGTCGTCAACTCCGGCAATCCACGTTCGTCTCACGCAGCGATCGACGGGGAAACGGTCGGCATCGATGAAACGTTTTCCAACGGTGCCCGCTGGCCCGGCGACTCGTCCGCGCTTGACGTTGACGATATAGCGAATTGTCAATGCTCAATCGACATGACAATCCCGTAAAGCCGGTCTCACACGCAAGCAGCGCCTGCTTCCGAGCGGGCGTTTTCCACGCCCAGAAAGGGGCAATATGACAATGTTCAAGATGGCCCCGATACGGGTCAAAGCCGGTCCTGACGACGGGCTGCAAGAGGGCCAGTTCACGGCTTACGCTTCGACGTTCACTCGCGACCCTGACTCGTACGGCGACGTCGTCGCCAAAGGGGCGTTCACAAACACTCTCGCTGAATGGGCCGAATCGGGCAATACGATCCCTGTTCTTTACGGGCACCGAATGGACGACCCGGACTTCAACGTCGGCGGCGTCGTCGAAGCAGCCGAAGACGATCACGGCCTGCTCATAACCGGGCAGCTAGATCTCGACAATCCGAAGGCCGCGCAGGTCTACAGGCTTTTGAAGGGCCGCCGCGTCTCTCAGATGTCTTTCGCGTTCGACGTGATTGACTCGGACACTATCGAAGAAGGCGGCGAGCGCATTCACGAACTGCGCGAAGTACGCCTCTATGAAGTGTCGATCGTGCCGATCGGCGCGAACCAGGACACCGAGATCCTTGACGTGAAGGCGCGGGCCGATTCGCTCGCTAAGGGCATGAAAGCTGGGCGTGTTCTCGCCCAGAAACACATTGACTCCCTGCGCTCCGCGTGGGAGAGCATCGGGGCTGTGCTCGAAGCCGCCGATGCTTCGCAAGAAAACGAGGGTAAGGCCAGCGCTAGGCCCGTGATGCAGGACGAGGAGCCCGCCGGGGCCAAGTCCGAGGCGTCGCCAGCCGATGCGTCCGCACAAGCTCTCGCGCTCGAAATCCAACTGCTAGGCCTCATGTGAGGCGAAAGGAAGGGGCGTGCATGTTCACGCTGAAGGAGCAGCGCGAGGCCGCATACAAGGCCGCTGAGGCGCTGCGCGAAAGGATCGCTGGCGGCGACGCCGACGCGATCAAAGAAGCCGAAGAGAAGGTTGCGTTCATCCGCGAGCTCGACGGCAAGATCGCCGCTCAGTCGAAAGGTGCAGCGCTGCTTGACCAAATCGGTGGTATGAGCGGCCGCGAGAGCGATGGTCCCGCACGCAAGGACGCGGGTTCGCCGCGGACGGTAGGAGACCACTTCATCGCCGAGATGAAGGCGGCAGGCCGCGATCTCAGGTCGGCAGGCGCTTTTGAGACGGCAGAGTTCAAGGCCGCGACGGATGCCCATCTTGTCGGCACCGCCGGCGACGGCTACGGGCCGCTCGTCACAGAAGTTGATCGTGAACCGGCTTGGCCGAAGCGCCGCCGCCTGGTGATCGCCGATCTCTTCGGATCGGGCACCATGTCCGGCAACGCGATCACCTACCCTGTCTTCGCAGCGATGGAAGGCGGGACGGGCGAGGTCGCCGAAGGCACGCAGAAGCCACAGCTGCACTTCGCAGACCCGACGTGGCGCACCGACTCCCTCGGCGAGGTCGCGGGATGGTTTGACGCGACAGACGACATGCTCGACGACATCCCGTACATCGTCTCGGAGATCAATGCCGCCGCCCAGCATGACCTGCTTGTGAAGGAAGAGAACGCCCTCCTCGCGGGGACGGGCGCGCGTCTGAAGGGCGTCCTTGCCCGCGACGGCATTCAGAAGGTCACGCAGGACACGAAAGTGACGGTCGCCGACGCGATCTTCGCCTGCAAGACGAAGATTCAGACCGCTACCGAATTCGAGGCCGACGGCATCGTCATCAACCCCGAAGATTACGAGACGATCCGCCTCTCGAAGGACTCGAACGGCCAGTACTACGGCGGCGGCTACTTCGCCGGGCCGTACGGCAACGGCGATCTGACGATCAACCCTCCGCTGTGGGGAATCAACACGGTCGTCACTTCGGCAATCGCGAAGGGCAAGATCCTCGTTGGCGCGTTCTCGTCCGGGAAGGTGTTCCGAAAGGGCGGACTGCGGGTTGACCAGTCGAACTCGCATGACAAGAACTTCACCGCCGACAAGGTGACGTTCCGCGTCAAAGAACGGCTCGCTCTTCAGATCAAGTACCCGGCGGCGTTTGTCGAGCTGACGCTCGCCCCCGGCAAGTGATCGAAGCTAACGACGCGGCCCTGCACCCGCACGGTGTGGGGCCGCTCCCATTGAAAACGCCAGCGAACAAGGCGCGGGTCCACGTAGCAACGAAAGGCGGTGACGGAGAATGGCGGAGAACTTCGAAGGCGCGACAACGCTTACGTGGGCAGAGCGAGACTGGTACATTCGGGACACATCATGGCGGAAAGGCGGCCCTATAGCTTCAGGGTTATGGTCGAAGGCCAACGTTTCCGCTTCCGGAGCAAACCTGACGCTCTCCGTCGCACCCGGCGAGTCCCCCGGCGGATGGACAGGCATGGTAGGCGCGGAGATCGTCTCGAAAGACACCGTCGGCTACGGCGACTACAGCGCGTCCTTCGCTGTGAATCTGGAGGGATTCGACGCAAACGCCGCGTTCGGGCTGACTGTACTCGACTGGGACAGCGAGGCAGGGCCGAACGCGTCTGAGGCAGACCTGATCGCGCTCTCACGCTGGGGCGCAGACAAGCCCGCCCCGGCCGAGGCACGCTTCACCGGCTATTCGGACACTGCTAAGGGCGCTTTCGGCAACGGCACCGCCTATCAGCTATCCGACGCCTACCACGCGCTTCGCGTCGAGCTCCACTGGGCCCCCGGCGTCCTTCAATGGAGACTCTTCAACAACGCGACAGGCAAGCTCATCCATGAGACAAGCTCCGCCGTCAACGTACCGACGCCGACCGCGACCACCAGACTGCATCTGGCCATGTGGGCGTACGGACTGGAAAAAGAGGCGTCACTATCCGGCTCCGCGCTGGCCGTCGCCGACGGTCTCACCTACGCGCCAGCCGACGTCGTTTTCCCGCCTCCCCCGCAGCCGCCCGCGACGAAGCCGCTGCCGCTCCTCGACGCAGAAGGCTTTTCTGCCGGGGTCAACGGGCAAATCTCACCAGCAGATCCGCGCCTACAGCCGCTCCTCGATGGGGCGACCACGGCCATCCGACGCTACTGCGGCTGGCACGTCGCCCCCCGATTCAAAGAAACCGTCCAGCTAGACACCGACGGAGGCCGACTTCTTCAGCTGCCAACTCTGCGGGTGCACGAGATCGAGAAAATCGAAGTAGACGGAGTCGAGCTCGACAAGAAAACGTTCCGATGGACGCCGAAAGGCATGGTTGAACTTGTCGATCCTCGGACTTCCTTCCCGAGCGGTTTTCAACGCGTGCGAGTCACCATGACCCACGGCTTCGACTCGGCACCCGACGTCGCTCAAGTGGTCCGGCAGATCGTCGCCAACGCCATATCGTCCTCGATGGGCGCTACCCGTGAACAGGCAGGGCAGGTTTCCGTCTCTTGGTCGCTCACTGCCCCGAACGTCGCTGGAGGAATCTCGCTTCTCGCCCGCGACCTAGCCGTACTTGACTCGTATCGTCTCCCAGGGAGGCTGTGATGCTGCCGTCATGGGCCGCAGACACCGTAGAGATTGTCCACCCAGCATGGCGGGAAGAACGCGGAAAGCGAATGCCTGACTACAGGAATCCCGAAACGGTCGAGACCGTCGGCGGGTGCTCGGTGCAGCCTGGGGCGACAGCCGAGATTATGGAAGGCCGCCAGCAAACCTCGATCCGGTTTACGCTTCTCGCGCCTCCTGGGACGCGCATCGGCGCGTTCGACGCCGTCCGGTGGCGCGGGATTCTCTATCAGGTAGACGGCGACGCCCACGAGTGGAGGTCTCCGACCGGCGCAGTTTCACATGTCTTCGCGAATCTCGCCGACTGGAAGGGGTGATCGACCGTGCCGTCAAAGCTGCGTATGGAGTTCCTGTCCGAGGGATTCAAAGCCGTGTTGTCCGGCGACGGCGTGCGATCAAAGGTAGATGCCATGGCTAAAGCCGTAGCGCGGGACGCCGGAGAAGGCTTCGAGCCGGGAGTGTTTCTTGCAACCTATGGCGGATCGCCACGTTATATCGGGACGGTGCGGGCAGCAACTCGCGAAGCACGGAAAGCTGAGGCAAAAGAGCAAGCTCTTACTCGCTCAATCGGCGCAGCAAGGAGTGTGTGATGGACGCGGAAGTCATACGCTCGCCTGACGTCGCTGACGGGCTCCGCGTGTTCCTCGCTTCTCTGAACCCAGGGCTTGAAGTCACCGCGGGTTCGACGCCCCCAAATTTCGCGGAACAATCGGTCTCAGTGAAACGAACCGGAGGGTACAAGCGCGATCTGGTGACAGACATGGCGCAAGTTCTCGTCGAAGCGCGTGACCGGAACAGCGAAGCCGCCGCTGAAGCGCTCATGTGCACGATCGACGCTCAAATCTACGCCGGAGAACGCGAAGGGGCAATGGGCCCGCTAACCGTTCACATGGTGAAAACCTTCGCTGGCCCATATCTCAACCCAGACCCGAGCAACCCGCAAATCTACCGATGCTCGGCCACCTACCAGCTAGCCGTGCGCATGACAACGGCTTGACGGTCTCGCACCAAAATGAAAGGAGGCTCCCGTGGGAGTCGAAGCAAAGAATGTTCTGGTCGGCGCACCCGACCAAAAGGTCACGGGAGCCATTCTCTCGGCCCCGGCAGGCACGCCCGCCCCCGACAATGCGTCCGCAGTTTTGGACGCCAAGTTCAAAGACTCGGGGTATATTTCCGAGGATGGGCTCACGCTCACCCCGGAATGGTCCACGTCGGACATCAACGACTGGTCTGGAGCGCTAGTCCGGCGCGTGCTTGAGAAGTTCAACGGAACGTTGAACTGGACGCACATCGAGACCAACGAGGAATCGCTCGGCGCGTGGGCAGGCGATATCACTGTCACTGCCGCGACGACGACGACCGGTAAGCGGATCAAGGCGGCTCTTGGTGCGAAAGAACACCCCCGCAAGGAATGGGTGTTCAAGATGAAGGACGGCAACAACAAGATCCTCATCTATGTGCCCGACGGGCAGGTAACCGAGGCGGGAGAGGTGACTTTCACCAAGAATTCCGCCGTTTCCTGGCCGGTCACTCTCTCAACTTACCCTGACGCCGAAGGCAACTCGATCTACATTTTCACGGATGACGGCGTGACAACCAAGTAAGCCGTCAATCTGAACCATAGCCGCGTGGGCGAGGTTACCTGAGACCGGCCTCGCTCACGCCACATTCAGGTCTCACAAGAAAAGAGGTCTCACATGGTCTTCCAAGTGCCGGAGTCGAAAGTCAACGACTCCGCAAACCGCTTCGAATTTCAGCTGCCGGGCGAGAAGAAAATCTACTCCCTCCCCAAAATGCAGTATCTCCGCGCCGGTCACTCGGAAAGGATAACCGCCCTATCCAAAAGGCTCCGCGACGCAAAAGATCGCGACGAACGGAAGAAAGCATCCGCGCCGTCCAAAGAAACCACGGCCGTCCAGGTCGAGCTCATGGGTTTGCAGCGAGAAATCATGGAGCTGTACTGCCCCGGGCTCTACGACAAGATCGAGAATGACCAGCTAGACGCCGTGGTCACCGCCTGGCAGGAAGAATCCATGGTGACTCTGGGAAAATCGCAGGATGCCTCCTAGAGCTAGCCGACTATAGCGAGGCTATCGAATTCGACCTCATAACCATGGGACTCCGCTTGTGGATGGTAGGCACGGAAGCTCTCTCGTGGCGCGACCTGTACGTGATCCTCGAGAACCTGCCAGCCTCGTCCGCGTACGCACGGGCAAAACTCAAGGACCAAGCCCAATGGGGCGTCACCGAGTACTTGCTCGCCGACGTCGCAGACCTCCTCGCAATATCGAATTGGCAGCGCGCTTCGTCTGGGCGCAAGTCCCCGCTGCCAAAACCGAAGCCGCTCCCCCGCCCGGGAGTCAAACAAGAGAGCGACGGCGAGAAGTTCGGAAGCGGCGCGATACCAGCCCGCGACTTCAACGCCTGGTGGGACAAAGGGACAACTGAATAGAGGAGGCGAGAATGGCCGACGGTGCAGTCATAGCGAACGCATACCTCAACCTGATCCCTTCGATGAAGGGCTCACAGGGGATCATCGCGAAAGAAGTCGCCAAAGACATAGGCGGTGCTGAGGCCGTAGCCGAAACCGTCGGAGCGAAATCCGGCAGTAAATTCTCGACGGCCCTTCTGTCCCGCGCGAAGGGACTCGTGACCACCGCAGCGGTCACCGGCGTGGCAACCGGCCTGTACAAGATCGGTGAAACGTTTGACGACCTCGAGGATACGATCCGCACAGGCACCGGCGCGTCGGGCAAAGCCCTTGACGGTCTCGTTGACGTCGCCAAGCGCGTCGGGTCGAACGTGCCGGTTTCCTTCGACAAGATCGGTCCGGTAGTCGCCGACCTCAACACCCGTCTAGGACTTTCTGGGAGTACCCTCGAAAAGGTCGCGTCCCAGTATCTCGAGGCGGGAAGAATCCTCGGGCAAGACGTCGATATCCAGAAAACTACGGCCGCCTTTTCTGCTTTCCACATCGAAGGGGAAGCGGTCGAAGGTGCGATGGACTCGCTTTTCCGGGTCTCTCAAGCGACCGGCGTCGGCATGAACGACCTCGCATCCTCGATAAGCCAGTTCGCCCCGGCAATGCAGAATCTTGGCTTCAGCTTCGACGAAACCGCCGCGCTCATCGGCGGGCTCGACAAGGCAGGCATCAATTCGACGCAGACAATGTCGGCCATGCAAAAAGGCCTGATCACCATGGCCAAGTCCGGGGAAAAGCCAAAGGAAACGTTCAAACGCGTCACCGGAGAGATCGAATCCTTGGTGAAGCAGGGGAAGTCGGCGGAGGCTATCAAGCTGGCCTCTGGGATTTTCGGGACGCGCGGCGCTGCGGCCTTCGTCGGTGCCGTGCAGTCCGGGAAATTCGCCATTGACGATCTGACGGGCTCTATCGGGCAATCGAATGACACCATCCTCGGCGTCGCCGACGAAACGTCCGATTTTGCTGAGAAATGGCAGCTCGTAAAGAACAACGCCCAGCTGGCGCTTGAACCGCTCGGATCCGCGGTTTTCAGCGCGTTGGCCGACGTTTTCGGGAAGCTCATCGAACCGATGAAAGCTTTCGGGAAGTGGATGCAGGAAAACCCGGAGGCGACAAAGGTGATGGTCGCCGTTCTCGGCACGCTCGCTGCCGGGCTCGGAGCAGCGAAGCTTGCGATGCTCCTCTTCAACTCGGCGCTTCTCACGTCGCCGATCACATGGATCATCGTAGGAATCACTGCCCTAGTCGCGGCGATAGTCGCTCTTTGGCAGAACTGGGATCAAGTCGTCGCATGGATCAAAGACATTGGGAGCAAGTTCGCCGAATGGTGGTCCAGCATGTGGGATTCCGTCAAACAATGGGTCTCTGACGTGTGGAACGGCATTGTCGATTGGGTGAAAAGAGCCTGGCGAGCCGTCGTCGATTTTGTCGTCGGGCTCGGACAAGGCTTTGCCCAGTGGTGGGTTGATCTGTGGAACGGCTTCACCAGTTGGGTTTCTAGCGTCTGGCAATCGATAGTCAACGTCGTTACGGGAGCGTGGGACGGCGTCGTCAATTTCATTGTCGGCGTTGGACGCACCCTAGCCGGGTGGTGGGACGGTCTTTGGAATTGGATCGGACGTATCATTTCCAACGCGTGGCACGGAATCCTTGATTTCATCAAGGGAATTCCAGGAAGAATCCTTGGACTGCTCTCTAGGCTCGGCGAGCTTGGGTGGCGGGCCGCCGAATGGTTCGGAGCTTTTGCCCATGCGGCGTGGCAAAAGTTTGTCGACGTCCTCAAGTTCATCGCCGGGATCCCGGGGAATATCCTTAGGGCGCTCGGCAACCTTGGGAACTTGCTCTGGAACGCCGGGCGGAACCTCATCATGGGCTTTGTTCGAGGGATCATGTCCGCCTTCGGGAAAGTCAGGGACGCACTCGGCTGGCTGACAGACAGGCTGACGTCTTGGAAAGGTCCTCCGAAGCGCGACGCTGTGCTTCTCAAGCCCGCCGGGCAGATGATCATTGAAGGCTTCGTCGCGGGCCTCGAATCCCGATATGGGGCTGTTCAGAGTTCGCTTGCAGGACTGACCTCGGACTTGTCTGACATGGCACTCGATGTCACTCCCGCCGTTAACATCGACGCCGCTAGGGCGCGGGCTGTTAACCGCAGTTTCCAAGCAGGTGTCGGCATGTATGGCGGCGAGCCTTCCGAAGGCGCTGGCGGGATCCATTTTCACATTGGGTCCATTAACAACCCTCAGGCGGAGCCGACCTCGACGTCGCTCTCGCGCGAATTGCAGCGGGCGGCGTCCGGCGTCGATTCCATGGTGTAAAAGGAGGAAAGCGTGGGCGTGTGGGCCATCGACGGGGTAGAACTCGACGACCCGAAGGGACGGTGGAGGATCGAACACGCGTCGAAAGTCCCTGCCGGGGCGAATCGGCGCGTCACCATGCTCGACGTCCCTGCTCGGGACGGCTCTATCGCTGTCCGTCAAGGCGTCGGGACGGGGACGGTTTCCCTGACACTCGCCGTTTTCGGTGAAGGAGCCGTCCTCGACGCTCGCAGGTCGGCTCTCGTCTCTTTGATCCAGCAGGCCCGTAAAATCATGTGGTCCCCGGCACCGGAACGCCGGATTTCCACGAATGTTTTACAGTCGTCGGTGTCCGACCCAGAGCGGCGCGGCGCAACAGCGCTCCTCATACAGGCGTCGATCACCACGCACCCGTACTGGAAAGAGCCGAATACGGCGTTCTCTGTTCCGCAAACGCTCGTCGCAGGATTCCGTGTCGAATTCCCCGAGCTCGCCGGTTCGACTGGACGCCTTGACGACGCGTGGCTGCGGGTAACAGGTCCTACGAAGTCATTGACGCTCACGTCAGAGCGTGGCGCTACAGGTCTGCACCTCAACCGGGCCGTCAACGCCGGGGAGTACGTTTTTGTCGATCTCGCGCGGTTTGTCGGGTATAAGTCGAGCCGCGACTCGGATTGGGGGCTCCCGTCGTCCGAGCAGATCGGGCTCGACTTCCCGGTCGGCGGACCGTTGCAGGTCTGGCCGACGGTGACCGACGACCCGGAAAAATCGCAGGTTTCCCTCGTGGTCGGAGGGAGTGGTTTCACGTCCGCATCGAAAGTTTCGATTAGGGCGGCAAGGAGTTTCGTATGAGTTTCGCGGCGCGTTTACGGGTTTACAGACCTGACGGGGACTCTATAGGTTTTCTGACGGAGCCGTCCGGATGGTCGGCGTCGATGCCCTTCAACGACCTTTCCGCGCTTCAACTTCGCTACGCCAAAGCCGCGCAAAACTCAGGCTTCCTCGCCTCCCCGGTCGAGGTCGCTATCGAGGTCAGCAGCGGCGGAGCGTGGAAAGAACCAAGGAACGCGCGCTACCGGCTCGTCGAGTCTTCTGCAAACCGCGTGGACGGCGACGCGAACGTCGTCGAATACACGCTGCAATCGTACGCATCCCTCATGGAGGGAATCGTCGTGATCCCGAAAGCGTTCGGGAGCGAATCTAACTATGACAAAGACGGGAAGCGGAAAATGCTTTCCTCTTCGGTCGGAAAGATTCTTCACGACGTGACGAACGAGGCCCGTCGGACCGTGCCCGGACTTGCCCCCGGCTTGAAGCTCGGCTTCACAGCGACGGCGGACTCGAACGGCAACCCATGGTCGAACAAGATCACGATCTACTACGATCCGGGGACATCTCTCTATACGATCCTCGACAATCTCGCCTCGCAGGGGAACTGCGACTGGTGGCTCGAAGGACGCACAGTCAAAGTCGTCAACCCCGGCAAAGGATCAAAGACTACCGGGATCAAACTTTTCGGCGACGCGACCGAGGCACCCGTCCGTTCGACGATCGGCGGGCTCCTCCACACAGCTTTCCTCGTCGGCGACAGCCAAACGTGGAAGATGGAGAACAAGGGCGGAGTCCCCAAGCCATGGGGAACCTCGATGAAGGTCATCACGCAGGGCGGCGTCCGGGACTACGGGACCGCTCAGGAGCTCATGCGCGCCGAGCTTGAATCGGGTTCGCAGGAGCGGACCGAGTACACGTGGTCAGCGCCGATCGAGTCGATCGTTCGCGACGGGGAGTTCCCGCTGATCGACTACAACGTCGGCGATTCCGTCGAATTCGTCGGCAAAGCCGGTTCGTGGGAAACCATGCGCGTCCACCAGGTGTCCTTGAACTTCGAGTCGAGCCTTAAAATACAGTTCACGTTGAACGACCGGTTCGTCGATGCTCAGGTCCGCAACGCCAAGCGCCAGAAGGGCATCGTCAACGGCGCGACAAGCGACGCCGGTACCGGCTCTGTCCCGTCCCGCCCGGAACACACGAAGCCCAAGCCGAAAGCCCCTGAAGGCGTCGTCGTCGCGTCCGAGGGATACTGGGACGAAAATGGTTGGCCTAAGTCACGCGTCCGCGTCGGCTGGGCACCGGTCCAACAGGACACTAACGGCGCGGTCATTGACATTTCGCGCTATAACCTTCACATTGCCGGTTTCTGGCAGGGAACGTACGACGCAGTGGGGCTCACGGCAACTCGCGAGAACCTTCCCATAAATACCCTTGTGTGGGTGTTCGTATCCGCAGTCTCCCGCGACGGCGTGCAGTCGGACTGGGCGCGCGCGAGTGTGACGACTAAATCCCCTTCGTCAATCCTCGAAGCGCCGACGATGCTCTCCCTTTCCGTGCAGACCGGCGTCGTCTACGCGAAATGGGACGGAAAGCTCAAGGGTGCGGGGAATCCTTTCCTCCCGCCGCCGTCATTCACGTACGCGCGAATCGAGGAAGCAGAGTCGCCGGACGGACCGTGGGCCGAGGTCGGGAAACTGCTGTCCGCCGGAACCATAACGGTTGGCCACGCGTCCGACGTCGGCAAACCTTATTGGTATCGCGCCGTCGCCGTCGATCAGCTCGGAGTCGGCTCGTGGGTGGGCCCCGCAGCGCAGGTCACGATCACAAATGACCTCGACGACAAGATCAAAGAGGGCCTGAAAGGCGCATCCGACGAGATCAAAAAGATCGCGGAGGAAGCGGCAGCGGGAGCAAACGCGGTCATTGTCGCGCCCGCTGGGTCTTCGCCGACGAAACGCTCGAACGGAAAGCCGGTCGAAGACGGCGACGTGTGGATCGCCACCGACGCAAGCGGAAACACGCTGGGCGTCTACACGTACCTCGCACGCGTCTCTGCATGGGTCCCAAGAAAACTCATCGCGGATAGCGTGCTCGTTCCCGGGACGCTGGGCACAGTCTCAATCAAAGACGGCGCGATTACATCTCCGAAGATCACAGTGGACCAAGCCCTCGTAAACAAAATCGTCACGTCGGAGCTTTTCGCCGGGAAAATCACGGCCAACATGCTCTCGACCGATTTCGGGATCAACGGCGACGGCGTGCGCATCGACCGGAACGGGATCCGCCTCACCAGCGGGAACTCAACCTTCCAACTGACAAAAGACGGCTTCAAAGCCATCACAGGCTCGGAAACCGTCTTCAATATCGGGAAGACCGGGCATGCGACCTTCAAAGGGGACGTTCTCGCCGGATCGACGATCCAATCGCCGACGATCAAAGGCGGGCAAATTTCCGGCTCAACGATCAAAGGCGGGCAGATTGAGGGCGGACAAGTCGTCGGCGCAGAGATAAATACGATGTACACGGATAACGTGGCGTCCATCGCGCTGTCGAAGCAGTTCTTTTACGCATCCGACGCTAGCGGGGCGATCCGTGTGACGATCACGGCTCAAAACTCTTCGAAACCTGGGATCTATCTCTACAATTTCGGCAACAATTATTGCGGCAGTCTGAACGCTTTGAGGCTGCAAGTCGGCGACAAGAAAGAACTGCCCGGAATATGCCTAGAGGGGCCTGTGGGAGGCGGGAAACAGCCCCGAATTGAGATGGGCAATACTGAGACCGGCAATCCGTGGAAAAACTATATCTACATTGCCAGCTCCGACAACCTCACTCAGCAAGCGCAAATCACGCTGAGGGGCGACAACTATTGGAAAATGGGCAATAACGAGGCCTCGATCCAGGGCAAAGGCTCCTCGATCTACCTCTACGGGATCCGAGGAGGTTCGGACAGCCGAACCCTTTCCATCAACGGCAGCTGGGAGGTCTTCTACTCGACGTCGGCGCGCCGGTTCAAGACCGATGTCCAGGACGTCAAGATTCCACGCCCCGAGGCGATCCTCGACGTCCCGCTACGCACGTGGGTAGACAAGCGGGATATCGAACGGTACAAGGAAACCCTTGCGGAATGGAATGCTTCTGACGCCTCGGAGCGAGGGCCGGAGCCGCGCTACCCCAACCGGGCGATAGGCCTGATCGCCGAGGAAGTCCGTGACGCCGGGTTTGACGAGTACTGCTCGTACTGGGACGGAGAGATCGACGGAATCCAGTATGAGCGCCTATGGACCGTGCTTATCCCCGTCGTGCGTGAGCTTCGAGCACGGATTGAATCTCTAGAAAAGGAGAAAAATGGAATCCCATATTGACGCCGGGAAAGTGATCGCTCGGCTTTCCGGCGAGATAGCCGCTGCTGTTCAGCGTGCGGTGGTCGCCGAGGTCGCACTTGCCGAAGCGCAGGCGCAGATTGAAAAGCTCACCGATACTGGGGCCTCCGATGCCGACGTCGAGTGAATTCGTCGCCTACTGCGAGGCGCAGTACGGGAAACCGTACGTGTGGGGATCGAACGGCCCGGACAGTTTCGACTGCTCGGGCCTCATCGTCTCCGCGCTGTGGGAGCTCGGAGTCCTCCCCCGCGGGGACGATCGAGGCTCGGCAGCGCTCATCGAAATGGCACGCGCAATCCCCGTCGCCGAGGGCGTCTCCACTTTAGGCGCGCTGCTTTATCGTGACGGGCACATCGCCGTCTCCCGAGGCGACGGCTCGACGATCGAGGCGGGATCCCCAGAGACGGGCGTCTATCACGGGTCCGCCACGCGCCCGTCGAAACCGTGGACGAGGGCAGGGCTCCTGCCCCAACTTTCCTACACGGAAGGAAACGCTGTGAGAAGCGCGAATCAAGCCATTCAATGGGCTAAAAGCCAAATTGGCTCCCGTGCGTACCGGGGGCTATGCGAGAAATTCGTTCGGTCAGCCTTCGGGTTCGGCCCAGACTACGGGTCGGCCAAAGAGGCGTGGAACGCGGCCGGAGGAAAGCACCCGCGTGACATGAACGCCCCGCCCGGCGTCCCGGTCTTCTGGGATCTCACGGGTGTAAACGCCAGATATGGGCACGTCGCGTTGAGCCTCGGCGGCGGGCTCGCCGTCTCGAGCTCCGACGAAGCCGGACGCCCTGGGGTGACGATCATATCGATCGCGAAATTCACCGATGCCTATGCCCGCTACCTCGGCTGGGCCGAGATCTATCACGGCGTGAACGTCTACGGGCGCGGCAGCGGCCGCAGCGCCAGCCCTCAAGGCTCGGGCGGGACCGGCTGGTACACGGGCCTCATCGACGGCCAGTTCGGGCCTATGACAGTGAAAGCGCTGCAAGCAGCGCTCGCCAATGAGCACCGGTACCTCGGCCTCATCGACGGCCAGTTCGGCCGCTACACGGTCATGGCCCTTCAAGGCTGGCTGCGCGACCAACGCACGTACAACCGCGCCATAGACGGCGAATTTGGCCCCCAGACCGTGGCCGCTCTCCAGCGGTCGCTCACGGCCCGCGGTCTCTACACGGGCCTCATCGACGGCCAGTTCGGCCCGATGACAATCACTGCCCTCCAAAAGTGGATGGCTAGAGGAAAATAGGAGGATTCATGTCTCTGGATCAAATCACGGTCCCCGCTCTGGCGGGGATCCTGGCCCCTTTCATTATTGCGATGCTCAATCGTGTTCACTGGTCGGCGAAAGCCAAGACTGGCGTCGCGGTCAGCTTCTACGCCCTTGTGACTGTCGGCGTCCTTTTCGCACAATCGTATCCGGACAAGTGGAAGGCTTTCGCGTCGGTCTTGCTGACGGTCTTCATTGCAGGCCAGACTGCTTTTTCCGCGTTGAAGCCGTCTGGCTTGCTCGACAAGGTCGAGAGGGCAATCAACCCTGGACCTGGGGACGCAGCCAGCAGTCGTTCCGGTCTGGCTCAGTGAGGTGAGGTTGGGTGAGGTTCATGGAAGCGTTACTGGCAAACCCAGATTTTATCGGCACAGCGGTTTCCTTGATTTTAGGCCTGTTCTCGCTGGGTGTGTTCTACCTGAAGCGAACGCTCACCCAACTCAAATCCGCGCACGAGAAGACAAGAGTGGACGTCGAGAGAGCTGCAATTGCGGCTGAATCGGCCTCCGAACAGGTAAGCAACTCTGGTGGGAGAACCCTTTCGGACAACATCGACCGCATGGAGACTGCAATAGAAAAACTTCAGTTCTCGGTAGATGAATCCGATGCGAGAAACGCCCAGTGGCGCGAAGAGCACGCGCGTCAGCATGACGAGGAGCGCCGCGAGCGCGCACAGCGTGACACTCGCGCCGAAACGCACCTAGACATGCTCAGGCGTGATGTTCAAGGGCTGACTGAACGCTCCGCAGCAGAGCATCAACTCCTACACGATCGCATAACCAAAATGAAGCAGGAGAACAGTCTCGACTGAAACAGCCCCCGCCTCCCCGGAAACGGGCCGAGGCGGGGGCTTTCCATTTTGGGTGCAGTTTCCCTAGGCGAGGGGTATTTTAAGGGTACTAATAGCCCGATTTTGCGCGGAATATCGCGTATTGGTTCGAATCCCCCATCCTCCGCTGTTTCTGTTTCACGGGCACTGATCCTTTTCATGGGTAATGACCTCGTTATAACGTTTAAAACAGTTCTAATTGCCATTCCAACCATCGTAACTGTCATTGGCTTTTCCATCGGTGTAAGACCATGGAATTTGCGGGGCCTAGTTGCCTGACGGCGGTTGCCGGTTCTGACGTTGTTTTGGTTTGGCGTCTCGTCTCAATCAGCTGAGGCATGGAAAGGTTGGGCGCGTCAGGGGCGGTCAAGCAACGTCGGGGCTTTAAGGGCTGTTTTCGAGCCAAGGCTTCGTGAGGGCACAAGAACAACAGGCGATCACTCCAACCCTATGTGGCGCTGTCCACCGCATAGGGTTGGGTCCAAGTCACTGGGATGAAGCCTAGCTTGGTCAAAATCGGCGCCGACGTCGGCAGCGCGTCCACCCAAAGAGTCTCGGCCCCCGCCTCGATCGCCGCCGCTATGCGGCTGAGCACCGTCGTGGTGAAATGTCCGCGCCGTCGATGCGCGGGAACGGTGCGGCCCCCGGCCAGCTCTGCCGCCGCGAGCTGCCGGTCCACGAGAAGGCGGCCGGCCGAAACGGGCGAGCCGGCGACATAGACGATGTGAACTTGGAGGCGGTCGGGGTCGTCGGCCATGGCGGCGGCGAGTCGGCTACATTCAGCGTCGACTCCGCTGCGGCCACACTCCCGGGAGATCTGAGCGTAGTCGGCGAGTTGGGCAACGCTGGCTCGAACCGCCGGCAAGGCCGCCTCCATCCCAGCTCTCACGGCTTCCGGGAGCTGGCGGAGGTCGATCGCCAAAACCGTCTCTCGACCCCCAGCGATCAGCCCTGCCTCCAGCAGCGCCGCAGGGAGCCGCGTGGGAAGATCATGGCCGTAGAGCTTCCATTCAAACTGCGCGCCCCTCTCGCGCGCTAAAGAGATCTCGCGGCCGATGACGTCCGGCAGCGTGGACTCAGGACACTCGCTGTAGACGATTCTGACTTCCGATCCATCGGCGCTGGTTTCCCTGACGATCGGCCCTGGAGCGAGAATTCCCGAGCGCCGTCGGATTGTATCGAGTGTCGCCAGCAGCAGCTCAGACATGTCAATCCCCCTTCGGCCGCGCCCGCGCTTTTGCGCCGTCTAAGAGGCGCTCCGCGCTGCGGCACATGGCATCCATCAGACAATGAACCAGGCATTCATGGGCGCCTCAATCACCCAGGCGGCTCAGCCGCACAAGCCGAGCCGCCCGGGGTCGGCTGCCTCAGCTGCTCAGGCGGTGCCAGCCGGAGCCCGAGTTCTCCCTCGGGTCAGCGGCCCTCTTCGGCGTGTAGTCGAAACCGTGGACCTTGACCGTGATGGGTTTGGTCTCCCTGTGCAGGAGCCTGTCATCGTCGTCCTTGTTCCCGGTCTGCGGCCACGAGCACCAGGCGTTCAAGTGCATGCGCGTGGTCGCCGTCGGCGCGGGGACGTTTTCGGTGCGGCTCCCCTCCCGCAGAAGGCTGGTGCGGTTGCCGTTCCACAGACGCCAGGTGACCTTCCCGGGCTCCCACTTGACGTCCATGTGATAGGTGCGCGTGGCCTCGGGCATCACGTAGGGGCTGACCTCGAACGACTTGCTGTCGCTGTCCCTGTAATACGTGAACTTGGCCCGCATCTTGTTGTCTTTCTCGTGCCACCGCGAAGTCTCGATGAGGTCGACTTCGCTATTGCCTTTCGTGGCATTCGAACCCCAGTCATATGTGAAAGCGCCGAATACTGAGTGTTCGTCGAATTCACGAGTGTTCGATGTGAAAGAAAGGGTGTAGTCTCCGTAGCCGACGGCGTCGGCGCTGACGATCTCCGAACCGGTCATCAAACGCTTTCCGCGGTTGTAGTTGAGCTTCAAAACCAGATCATTGCCTGAAACGGAGGCGTTGTCCTTGGACCATTCGTCAGTCCGCATCGGGCCGCCGTCGTTCCAAGCGCTGTCGCGCACGTACCAGTCACGCCCAGCCCACCTGAGTTTGGACGCCTTCCCGTAAGGGGGCTCGCCGTTTTCCGCCGGCCGCACCTGAGTTTGGGCGGAGCCGGCAGCGGGGCCCGCACTTGCAGGGCCGCCCGGAAAAGCCATGGATGCTGCGCAAACTGCGGCAGCCAGTGCGACGTACCTTCTCTTCATCTATATTTCTCCTTTGCCGTATGAGGATGTGCATCGTCGGGGAGCGAGTCGAAATGCGCGTTCGTTCGCCTCTAATCTTCCATTCCCGTGCTTCAATTGTCCCCTCTCGCAGCCGTGCAAGAAAGGGGAGTTTGTCCCGAATTTTAACGGTAACGTCCGTTTAGAATTGTAAACTTATTAATAAATCATTTTGATTTAAAACAACACTATCGAATGTAAATTTTGCCATACGGTGCGCGACGAAGTTTGGCGGTGAGACTCGGACCACCCGACGCCTTGCACGATCTGCCGCGAAAACCCCGGCCCCGGCACGACGCAACGTTTCGGCGCAACACCCTTTCGACGCAACGCTTCCGCGCGACCAACTTTCGACGCAACGTTTCGGCGCAACACGCTTTCGACGCAATGTTTCGGCGCGACCGGCTTTCGGCACAGCTTTCGGGCGCGGATCTCGACACTTCGGGCACGCCCCTCAACACGACGCCCTCAGAGTCCTGTTGCCCTCAAAGGCCCGCAAGGCCTCTCTCGGCCATCGGCACGTTGGACTCCCCCAGCCGAATCCGCCAGGCGTCGAAGTCGCCGTCGTCGGCGACGATCCAGCGAGAACGGAGCCGCCCGCCGTCGTTGACGACGCCGACGAAGAGTGCCGCCCAGACGGGGCGAGACAGGCGCTCTAGCTCCGCGCGCCAACGGGCGAGCACGCGATTGAGGTCCTCGATCGCCTCGGCGGGCATCCATCCCTCGAAGCCGCGGCCGTTCCATATCAGGAGGGCGTAGGTCTGGATTCCGGGAAGGGCGCCGTCCGCGTTGGCCACGAGCGCGACCTTCGACCAGTCCCACACGACGCTCGCCGCGGCGGCCGCGAGCACATCCACAGCCTGGGCGGCAAAGGGCTCGCCGGCCTCGCGCGCCTCGAGGCCGCGGCGCGCTTCCAGGCTGCGGCCCCGAGCTTCGAGACTGCCGTATCGGGTTTCAAGGGCGCGTCCCCGGACCATTGGACCTTCTTTCGTCGGAGCCGTCCACCCGGGCGGCCTTTCTCAGTTCGAAGCGGCAAGTGCGCGGCGGCACAGCGGCAAGCGCAGGTGCAGGCCGCCGCGGCACGCGGATGACGACGCAAGGCTCGCAAGCGCCTTGAACAAGGCCTGCGAGGACAGGCGGCAAGGCATGTCGATGCGCGGCAGCCAAACGATTTGCGGGCGGGAGCGACGCAAGCCGCGACCGCGAAGCGAGGCAAGCCGCATGCAAAGGCCTCTAAGTCGGCACTCCGTGCGTGAAGGCGTGCGATCCTCAAGCAAACCCGCCTGCCCGTTTCTGACCGGCACTCCGTGCGTGAAGGCGTGCCGACTGCATAATACCCTGCCCCCGCCCCGCTTCTTTCTCACAGGCAACGGGCCTCAACACCTATGTGACATACAACACTTTTTTGATTGTCTTCGCCGTCGTCGCCGTTCACACCGCCCCCGCAGGCATCGACGCGAGAGCGCCCAAGCCTTCCAAAACGCCGAACGGCAACGGATGGCGACGTCGTCGTACCTCCCTTTGCGCGGCGCACCCACACGCCAAACGCTCGAGGCCCAGCGCCAAGAGACAAGCGCGCCGACGCCGGAAGACCGGGCCGCCGGAAGGAGAGAAAGCCTCATCTTACTCCCGGAGAACACAACCTTTTCACAACGTCGCCCCCAAATTTGCCACATGATGCTATTTTGTTCGCCGCCCGGTGCATTGTGGTACTCAAGTCCGATTCCTTTCGGTTTCCGGGGCGGCTGCGGGCATGGCACGCCTCTCAGAAATGAGCTTAGGTTCACGCACAATTTAAGGTAGGGTATGTGGCAACAGAAGCAGTTGCGCTTACACACGCAGCCGATACGCGACAACGGTGTTTCACGCACCACACGTTATGGCGGCGCTTGACGCGCACTGGCCCGCCGCTTGAGACTCGCGGGGGCATATAGCCAACTGAATCAGCCAACCGAATCCGCACCAGCCAAGCGAAAGAACGATTCTATGACCACACCCGACATCCCTCGGAGCGAGATAGCGAACGCGCTCGAGTTTCGCCATGCTTGCAAGGCGTTCGACGCAAGCAGGAAGATACCCGATTCCGACGTCGAACTGATCGTGGACGCGATTCGTCTCGCCCCCAGCTCCTACGGTTTCGAACCGTGGAACGTCATCGTCGCCCAGAGCGAGGACCTGAGGAACGCAGTCAAAGCATTCGCGGGGAACAACGCCGCACGTTTCGACGCCAGCCACTTCCTCATCTTCACCGCAAAGACCGGCCTGCAGATCACGCGTCAGGGCGGCCACATCGACCACATCCTGCGGGACGTCCGCGACCTCGACGACGACGAAGCGGCTGACTTCAAGGCCTTTTGGACCAAGTGGGCTGAGAGGGACTTCAAGCTGATAACGGCCGACGTCGTTCATCAGTGGGCCGCGCGTCAAGCGTACATCGCGCTCGGCGGGGCGATGCTGGCGGCCGCGGAGCGGGGAATCGACTCCTGCCCGATCGAGGGGTTCTCGATCGACGGCGTGCGCGAGATCCTGACCGAGCGAGGCCTCATCGACCCCACAGACTCCTCGCCGGTGGTCATGCTCGCTCTGGGGTACCGAGCCGGCAGCCAGCCGGCGCATTCGAGGCGCGATATCGAAGAGATCGTCCGCTGGGCCTGACCCGGCGCAGGGACACGCGCGGCGGCCGGGCCCGCACCCCGGCCGGACGTTCGGAGTCGCCGCACACAAACCGAATGCGTTCCGACGCCGCAGGCGGATCGAGAACCCGAATTCGCGCAAACCGAAGGAGGCCAATCAGCCGATAAGCAGCCAGCACATAAAGGGGGCCCGGGGGAACCCCCACACGAATTCCCCCGGGCCCGGTTTCACGCCCTCGTAGACGTGGATGGCGGTCGTGGTGACTAATCAGCTTCGCGCAAAGCCGATGTACTTCCAGGACCGACCGAATGTGGCAGTGGTGGACTTCACCGCCACAGGTGACGACCTTCGACGCACCCCGAACGTCGTCACCAGTCTTTATAACGTTTCGATAACATGAGCGTAGGCGGAGAAGTTCAACTATGCACGTCGAAAGCATGGGTCTTCCAACCCATCTTGCCCAACTTGACATTCGCTTCCGTCACAGCCTTCACACCGTGCACTCTTTCGCACAACATTCGCCCCTTTCGCAACATTTCGATCAATCGGCGTCGTGACGCCGATTTCGGGGCGCATCTGTTGCAGCGGCGCCCCTCGCCCGCCGAGCCGCTCGGAAGCAAAACCTGTTGCCCATCCCACGACAATCAACTTAACGGCTTCGTTAGTTGTTTCCGTCACACTTCATGCGTCAGGCGGTTGTCGCTCGAAGTTTCTGCGCAGGGCGCTCACACGGAATTGCCTCGCGGCGCTTCTTGCTGGGCTCACGCAACGCACCTCTTGCGAGTCTTCCGCAACACCTCGTGCTGGGCGGGCTCACGCAACGCGCCCCTTGCGAGTCTTTCGCAACGCCTCTTGCTGGGCTCACGCAGCACCCTGCCGGGCTCACGCCATGCGCCTTGCAGAGCTTCCGGTGAAACTCTGCCCGTCGCCAACGCCGCTTCCGCTCCCGAGCAAGGCTTGGCAAAGCCCCTCTGGAGGGCTATGGGAGGAAACCGGAGTTCGACCCGGAAACCGGAGCAATCGCCGAGAACCGGAGCGTTCCGTCCAGGAAACGGAGCAATCGGACGAAGAACCCCGCGTTCGGGTTGGAGAACCGCTCCCGTCTGAGTCAAAGGACCGGCCGCGCCAGGATCGGAGGGCATCCGCGCCAGGATCGGAGGACCAGCCGCACCTGATCGCGAAAACGCCGACGTGGCGAACCTCCAAGCCTCAATTCAGTTCCCGCATATGCATCCTCGGCGTCGCTGGACTACCGTATAACCTGTGAGTGAGGACAATTCGGCACGCGCCGCCTACCGGCGCAAGATGCAGCAACGCCAAACGGTGCTCTTCAGCACGTTGACAGCCACTTTGGCCGTCATCATGGTCATAGCGATGCTCATCTGGACGAAAGTCATTCCATTGCCCTTCGAGCCTAGCTTCGCGAGAGACGAGGACCCCAACAAGGTGGTCACGCCGTGCATAGCCGACGGTTCGAAAGCCACCGAAGTTTCCTCGATCACGGTTAACGTCTACAACGCGACGAACCGCACAGGCATTGCGGACGAGGTCGCAAAGTCTTTCAAAACGTCGGGCTTCAGCGTGGCGCAAACCGAGAATTGGGGCGGCGAGACGGCGATCAAAGAGTCCGCTCGGATCGTCACCGGCCCTCGCGGCATCAACGCCGCTTACACGGCTGCCCAATACATCCCGGAATCCGTAGTCCACTATGACCCCTCGATAAACGACGAGACGATCTCCGTTGTGCTCGGCACCGGCTACGACAGGGTGCTCGACGCAAAAGACGTCAAGAGCAAGAATCCGAAAGGCAAGCTGACAGCAGCCAAGGACTGCGTGCAGGTCAGCAACCACGGCAAGTGACGGCGTCGGCCCGGAAAGGCCCTAGCGCTGCATTCGGGCCGATCGCAGCGCCCCTTCTTCCAGCTCGGCTCCGGCGGGCGCCGAGGCCGGCGTCGCCGGCTCCTGACGCGTTCCGCACACGGACGCGAGCAGGCGCATGCCGTGGAAGATCGCAATGGCGGCGAACGAGCCCAGGGCGATGCCCTCGAAGACCATGTCCCCCGCGACCCAGGTGTAGTTGGCGATGGCTACGACCATCGCGACAGCCGCGGTGTTGAGGTTGACCGGATCGGAGAAATCAACCTTGTTCTGAACCCAGATTCGGACGCCGAGCATTCCGATCATTCCGTAAAGCACGGTTGCGGCGCCGCCGAGGACGCCGGCGGGAATCGTCGCGACCGCCACTCCGAACTTCGGCAGAAACGACAGGCCAAGGGCGAAAAGCGAGGCCACCACGTAGGCGGCCGTCGAATACACCTTGGTGGCGGCCATGACGCCGATGTTTTCGGCATACGTGGTGGTTCCCGAGCCGCCTCCGCTGCCGGCGAGGGCCGTCGAGACGCCGTCGGCGAAAAGGGCGCGTCCGGTGACGCCGTCGAGGTTCCTGCCCGTCATCGCGGAAACGGACTTGACGTGGCCGATGTTCTCGGCGACGAGGACAAGCACGACAGGAACGAAGAGGCCCAGCAGGGCGACGTCGAAGGCGGGGGCGTGCAATTCGGGGAGCCCGAGCCACCCGGCGCCGGAGATCGAGCCGAAATCCACCTCGCCGCGCACACACGCAACGGCGTATCCGAAGAGGACGCCGAAGAGGATCGACAGGCGGCCGACGATCCCCTTGAAGCAGACCGTGAACAGAAGGATCGCGACGATCGTGGAAATCGCCGTGACGGGGGCCTCCTTGACGTTGTTCCAGGCGCTGGGGGCCAGATTGAAGCCGATGAGCGAGACGATCGCTCCGGTCACCACGGGCGGCATGAGCTTGTCGATCCAGCGGGTTCCGGCAAAGTGCACGACGAGGCCGATGGCGGCGAGGGTCAAGCCCGTCGCTATCACGCCGCCCTGGGCGAGCGCCATCTTGTGAGAGTCGATCGCGATCCCCGATTTCGAGCTGTACCCCGTCACGGCGGCGATGGGCGCGATGAGCGCGAAGGAGGATCCGAGATAGCTCGGCAGCTTCCCGTTCGTGATGAGGAAAAAGAGGATTGTGCCGGCGCCTGTGAAGAAGAGCGTGGTGGAGGGGTTGAAGCCCGTGAGAATGGGAACCAGGAAGGTCGCGCCGAACATCGCCACAACGTGCTGGGCGCCGATGCCGACGGTGCGGGGCCACGAGAGCCGCTCCTCAGGGGGAACCACCTCCCCCGGCTTGATCGTGCGGCCGTTTCCGTGCAGTTTCCAACCTAAAGCCATGGGGTCCTCTCCCGTTGCGTCACGGGCGCCCGATGGGGCACCCGATCTAGCGTAGAGCATGCCGGCGGCCGAACGCGTCCGCCCCGCCGACGGGCCTATGAACAGCCTCAGGCACGCGCGGGGCCAGAGACGGGAGCGGAGCCGGAAAGCCCTGCCAGGCGGGATTCTATGGCCGCCCACACCTCGGCCGGAGCCTCTTCGGGAGCGTAGTGCCCCGCTCCGGGGACGGTGGTCGCGACGAGATTCCTGATGCCGGCCTCGTGCAGCCCCTTCTCGTAGTCGCCGAGCACACCCCCTTCTCTTTCTCCGCGCAAGTAGAGGACGGGCGTCGAGATTTCCTTCAGGTCGCGTGCATTTCGATCCGCGTCGCCCCACAGCCCGCGATAGAAGGCGAAACCCTGGGCGAGGGCCTCCGGCCTCTTGTAGCTGGCGGCGTAGGCCTTGCGCGCCTCGGCCGTTATCGCCGAAGGGTCGGCGGATATCGCATCGTAGAAGTAATCGAAGTAAGCATCGACGTGGTTCGCGACCAGCGTCTCTGGAAGGTCGGGAATGGAGTGGAAGGCGAAATGCCACAGGTACGGGTTCGCCAGCACCTTCTGCCACGGAAAGACGCCCGGTATCACCGTATTCATGATCACGCCGCAGTGCACGCCGTCGTATTCCCGCAGGTAGGAGTAGACAACCATCCCACCGAAATCGTGCCCGACCAGCGTGGGCTCTTCCAGCTGCAAGACGCCGGCCAAATCGTGGATCGCCCGGGCGAGAGCCAGGGAATCGCCGTTTGGCGCCTCCGTCCGCGAGCGTCCGATCCCGGGCAGATCGACGCTCAGGCACCGCCACGACGTCCGCGCCAGGTCGGTGAGCGCATTCCACGCCGAATGGTCCTCGGGCCAACCGTGGAGGAACACCAGGGGCCGTGCGCCTTTGGGCCCGACGTCGCGAACGAAGACGTCACAGCGGTCGAGATTGACGACATAGGAATCTGTGATAGACATGTTTCATGTCTATCACAGTCGGCGGCGAAGCCTCCAGCGGCTTCTCCGAGTACCGTCGCAGCGCCGGTTTCCTTCTGGCCCGGCTGGGCGCGCTGGCGGAAAGGCAGTGGAATCGTCACCTCAAGGCCCATGAGCTGACGCAGAGCGAGTTCGCCGTTCTGGCGGCCCTTCCCGCGCGGAGGGGTCTGCGGCAGTCGGACGTCGCCGCCAGGGCGGGAATCGATCCGCGCAACGCCGTCGCCGTCATCGCGGCGCTTCAAAAGCGGGGGTTGGCCGCCTCCCAGCCAGACCCCGAGGACGGGCGGGCCAAGATGCTCAGAATCTCGCGGCTCGGCTCACAGCTGTTGAACCGCTTGCACGAGAGGCTGGCGCCCGAGCGCGAAGAGTTCTTCGCCGGGCTGTCCCCACGCGAGTATTCGACCCTGTGCTCGCTTCTGGAGAAGGTCTATCGCGAACGGCAGGCTCAGGCGCCGTCGCGGCGGTAGACAACCTCGAAGAACTCGACCACGACCTCGCCCTCGGGGTCGAACTCGATTCCCAGCGCGGCGCATTCCCGCGCGAAAAAGTCGCGGTGTTCGACTTTCCATTCGTCGAGTGTTCCTTCGCCCTCGGCCTGCGCGATTTCGGGGCCGACGTCGGCGAAGGGGATCTTGCGCACGTCCGCGGTGCGCAGAAGGGCGAGCGGCCGGTCCGCGCCGTCGCACATGATGGAGAGATCGCCGACCTCGGGGATGTCGATTCCCTCGGCCTCGTAGGAGGCGAGCCATGCGGAGGTCGCGCTTTTTTCGCCGTCGAGCACGAGCTTGGCGAGGCGGTCGGCCATCTCCGGGCCGTCGCCGAAGGCGAAGGCGGGAGGCCGCAGGGACGCGGCGTCGTCCTGGCCGAGGACGGCCTCCAGCGGGGCGATCCCCGCCACGTTGCGTGCGCGCGTCCAGAAGGCCTCGAGCTCTGTCTGCGTTCCAGCTTCGGCGCCGTTTGCCGAGCTTTCCTCCGGGAGGCTGCGGTCCGAAGGTGCTCCGCCGTCCGAGGATCTGCCGCGCTCCGAGGCGACGTCGTTTACAAAGCCTTCCTCCGAGGGACCGGGGGCGACGTCGTCCCGACCGGCGGCCTGGCTGTCATTCCTGCTCATGGGAGCCCTTTCTGCGTTGGATCGTCTGCCCTGCGCGATTCGCGCTCGCGGGGCTTTTTCCTACGGGCATGCGTTTGTCGGGTTCCCGACCGCCAGGCGCTCAGCTTCCGCGCCTTCGGCTGCCTCGTTTTCGGCTGCCGGTCTTTCGACCGTCAAGCCTTCGGTTTCCAGGGCGGTTTGAATCCACTGCATCGTGAGGATCCGAGCTGCGGCGTTGACCACGAGGGCGCCTCCGACCGCCGCAGCGACCTTTCCGCCTGTCCGCCGCCACGAGCGCAGGCCGCCGGCGAAAAGGACGGAGCCGACTCCTGCCTGAATCGAGGAAACGATTTCCGTCACGCGCGGACGGTCGACGAAGAGCCTGCGATAGGTCTGCCAGTACCCCGTCTTCGACTTCGATTCCCCAACCGATCCGTAGGCGACGCTCGTCTGAATCCTCTGGGGCAGGGGCTTCGGCTCGAATACGATCGCGCCGGGAATGGCGGTCGCACTGAGCAGGCCGGAGAGGAAATCGGCGATCTCCTGCGGAAGGCCGAGGGCGGCGACGAGCATCGCGGGGGCGGCGTCCGGGTCGGCGTGCAGTGCCTCCTCGATGCGCGCGGCGTCGACGGCGGCGACAGTCTGGGCGATCCGCTGAGAGATGGCCCCGGGGCCCAGCTCTCGGGCGACGAAATCGGAGGCGGCGGCGTCGGCCTTCACCCACGGCACAGGCTCGAGCTCGTCGTCCCAGCGCCACACGAGGCGCGGCCCGCGGCAGCGCACGGACAGCACCGGGGCGTCCAGACCCGACGGATCGGTGCTCAAGGCGATCGCGAAGCCCGGCTTGCCGGCCCTCCGGGCGTCCTCGGTCCCGTCGAGCTCCATCGCCACGGCGCACGCGCCCTCCATGCGGAAGACGGCGAGGGAACGCCGATTGGCGGCGGCGAGCCCAGGCATCTCGGCCAAAGCGATGTCCGAAACGACGAGCATCGGGCCCTTGAACTCGGGAATGTCCTCGCCAGCTTCCTCGCCGGCATCCTCACCCGCTCCCTCGCGGGCGTCGTCGCCGACGCCCTCCGCAGCGCCTTCGCCGGCTTCGCCTTCCGCCTGCCGTTCGAGCGCCTGGAGGGAGGCGACGTCCACGTCGTCGCCCTCAACGTCGACTTCGCCGAGGTCGATGTCCCCCCAAGCGATGATCCCGCCCATGTCGATCTGAAGCTTGCGGAGGGCCCCGTCCATCTCTTCGACGAACTCGGCCAGCGTCGGGCCGGGCGCGGCCGCTCCGTCGTCGTCGAGGACGGCGATGCGCCTCCTTCGCCCGGTGACCGCGAGCTCGAGGCGGTAGCCGTCCTCCCCCGCCGCGGCGCCTCTTCCGGGGATCCGCCGCTCGGCGAGGAAGTTCTCGATGTCGTTCACCGACGCGAGCGCGGGATCCAGCCGCAGAATGTCGCCGCTGACGGGACGCCAAGTAACCATTGTTCCTCCTACTGCGAACGCGCCCGAAGGCGGTCGATTTGGTAGAGCGCGATTCCGGTGGCAACCGCGGCGTTGAGGGATTCGAGCTCGGCCGCGATGGGAACCGACGCTGTCGCGTCGCACGTTTCGCGGGTGAGCCGGGCGAGTCCCTTGCCCTCCGAGCCGGTCACGAGCACGATGGGGGCGTCGGCGAAGGAAATGTCCTCGATCGCCGTGTCGCCGCGTCCGTCGAGCCCGACGACGAAGTACCCGCGGGCCTTCAGCTTGCCCAGGGCCGCGACAAGATTCGGCACGCGGGCAGCGGGAACGCGGGCCGCCGCCCCGGCCGAGACCTTCCACACCGTGGCGTTCACGCCGGCCGAGCGCCGTTCGGGCACGACGACGCCGTCCGCGCCGAAGGCGCTGGCCGAGCGCATGACCGCCCCGAGGTTGTGCGGATCCGTCACCGAGTCGAGCGCGACGACGAGCCCGGGCCTGCCGGCGCGCGCGCCCCTGCCTGCCCGCTCAACGAGGTCCTCGACGTCCGCGTATTCGTAGGGCGGGACCTCTATGGCCACCCCCTGGTGGACGGCGCCGTCGGTCATACGGTCAAGCTCCGTGCGCGAGGCCTCGAAAAGCGGCGCGCCGAGGGCCGTCGCCGTGCGGACCACCTCGCCGAGGCGCTCGTCGCTCGCGACGCCTCCCGAAACGAAGACGCGAGAGAGGGGAATCCCGCTCCGCACCGCCTCGAGAACCGCATTGCGCCCGGCGATGAGCTCGTGCCCGGGAGCCAGGTTCAACTCCGGACGCAGGCGATTGGCCTTCTCGAGCTTGGCCTGCTCTCGGCGCGCCGCTTCCGCCGCCAGCTTGCGTTTGTGCGCGGGATGGTAGACGCGGTCTTCCGCCTTCGGCGTCGGCCCCTTGCCTTGAAGGCGGCGCCGATTGTTTCCGCCGGATCCGACGAGGGCGCCTTTCTTGCCCTTCGGGCGTTTCGTCCTGCCGTCGGCCATCAGCGTCCCTCCACGTGCCAGCGTGCGCCCTCGGGCGAGTCTTCGACGACGACGCCGGCCGCAGCCAGCGAATCGCGCACCGCGTCGGCTGTCGCCCAGTCCTTGGCCGCCCGCGCCTCGGCGCGGCGCTCGAGCATGTCGGCCACGAGCGCGTCGAGCGCCTTGCGGGCGGCATCGGACCCCGCACCGCTCCGCCACTGGGGGCTGAGCGGATCGAGCCCCAGAATGTCGAGCATCGAGCGGACCTCGAGCTGGGCGCGCCTGACGCCCGCCGGGTCGCGCTCGCTCAGCGCGGTGTTGCCCTTGGTGACGGCTTCGTGCACGGCCGCGAGCGCCCCGGAGACGTTGAGGTCGTCGTCCATCGCCGCCGTGAACGCCGCGGGAAGGCCGTCCGGGCCGAGGGACGCCACCTCGTCGAGTCCGATCTCCTCGGCTTCGGCGGCGCGCGCGACGAAGCCGGCCAGACGGTCCCAGACTGCATGCGCCTCGGCGAGGGTCGCGGGCGAATAGGCGACCGTCGAACGGTAGTGCACGGTCCCCAAAGCAAACCGCAAGACGACGGGCGGGACCTCGCGCGCGACGGCCTCGACGGTCAGGGAGTTGCCGAGCGATTTGCTCATTTTCTCCCCCTCGATCGTGACCCACGCGTTGTGCATCCAGTAGCGGGCGAACCCGCGCCCCGCCGCGTGCGACTGCGCCTGCTCGTTCTCGTGGTGCGGGAAGCGCAGGTCGATCCCGCCGCCGTGGATGTCGAACGTCTCACCCAGATAGCGGCCGGCCATGGCCGAGCATTCGATGTGCCAGCCGGGCCTGCCTCTGCCCCACGGCGCCGCCCACGCCGCGGTCGCGGGCTCGCCCGGCTTGGGGGCCTTCCACAGCGCGAAATCGTGCGGATTGCGCTTGTCAGGCTCGACCTCGGACTCGTCGACCGTCATGTTCGCCAGAGACTGACGCGTGAGGGAGCCGTAGTCCGGGAGGCTGGCGACGTCGAAATATACGTTCCCGGGATCGCCGACGTAGGCGTGGCCGGCGTCCAAGATGGCTTGGATGAGCTCGATCTGGTCGGAGACGTGTCCGGTGGCCCGGGGCTCGCACGTGGGCGGAAGAACCCCCAGCGTGCGGTAGGCCTGCGAAAACTCCCGCTCGAAGCGGTAGGCCCATTCCCACCAGGGGCGGCCGGCCTCGGCGGATTTGCGGAGAATCTTGTCGTCGATGTCGGTCACGTTGCGGATCATCCGCACGTCGTACCCGCTGCGGCGCAGCCACCTTGCGAGCACGTCGAAGGCGAGCGCCGAACGCATATGGCCGATGTGCGGGGCGCCCTGGACGGTTGCGCCGCACAGGTAGATCCCTGCCCGGCCCGGTTCGAGCGGTTCGAAGTCTCGCAGCGAGTGCACAGCGGAATCGTAGATCTTCAAGCTCACCCCCCTAGGGTATCCAATGAGCGCCGCGAAGGGTTCGATTTGGCTCGCCGCACGCCAGCGGCCGAGGGTTTGCGCCCGCGCTCGGCGTGCGCAGCAAGTAAATGCACCGTAAAGTAAAAGGCATGAGTACTCACACGGACGACGGGGGCCAAACTCGCACCGGCTTCCTTTCGCGCAAAGTCGTCATCTGGGCGTCCTGGGACGTCGGCTCGTCGGCATTCAATTCGGTGGTCACGACCTTCGTATTCTCCGTCTACCTCACCACTCCGAAACTCTTCGGGCCGTCCGCGAACGCGAACCTCGGATGGACGACGGCGCTCGCGGGCATTCTCGTCGCCCTGGCGGCCCCGGCGCTCGGCCAGTGGGCGGACCGCACGGGAAAGACTCACACCGTCCTGACGGCGACCACCCTCGCGCTCGCAGCGCTCATCGGCGCCATGTTCTTCGTCAAACCCAGCGAGCACTATGTGTGGCTCGGCCTTCTTCTGCTCGCCGCGAGCAACTTCGTGTTCGAAGTCGGGTCGGTGATCTACAACTCGATGGTCTCCGACATTTCGACTCCCGAGAACGTCGGCCGGGTTTCAGGCTTCGGCTGGGGCCTGGGCTACATCGGCTCGATTTTGCTTCTCTTCTTTCTGCTCGTCGGCTTCATCCAGCCCGAAGTGGGGCTTTTCGGCGTCACAAGCGAGGACGCGCTGAACATCCGCATTTCGATGGCGGTGTGCGCGCTGTGGACCCTCGTCTTCTGCCTGCCCTTGCTCCTGACCTCGCGCAACCGCTCTCCCTCGGGCGAGCCCTCGCGCGGGCTCTTCGGTTCGTACGTCGACCTCGGACGCTCGATCGCCCGCCTGTGGCGCGAGAGCCGCTCGGTTGTGTGGTTCCTCGTCTCCTCGGCGATCTACCGGGACGGGCTGGCCGGAGTCTTCACCTTCGGCGGGGTGCTCGCCGGCGTCGCCTTCGGCTTCAAGAGGGAAGAGGTGATCATGTTCGGCATCGCCGCGAATCTCGTGGCGGGCGTCGCGACGGTCGTCTTCGGCCAGTTGGACGACAGGATCGGCCCGCGCAAGGTGATCGTCGGCTCGTTGGCCTCCATGTGCGTGCTCGCGCTCGTCGTCTTTTTCGGAAAGCCCGCCGGCCCGATCGTCTTTTGGGTGTTCGGCCTGGCCCTGTGCGTTTTCGTCGGGCCGACGCAGGCGGCCTCCCGCTCCTACCTGGCGCGGGTCGCGCCGCCGGGCTCCGGAGCCGAAATGTTCGGGCTGTACGCCACGACGGGCCGGGCCGTCTCATTCCTCTCGTCGGTCATGTACTCGAGTTCCATCACTCTGGCGAGCAAGATGAGCGGCCGGCCCAAAGACGACGTGGCAATCTATGGAATCCTCGGGATCGTCGTCATTCTCCTCGTCGGCCTGGCGACGTTCATTCCCGTCCGGCCCGAAACTGAGACGTCTGAACGATCCGATCGCGCGGCGGCCCGCACGCCGGCCTGAGGCTGCGGAAGCCTGCCGCACCGGCGTTTTGCGTGCGCCTCAGGCCCGCGGACGCTCGTCGATCTTCTCAAATTCGGATCGCACCGCGCCGAGCGCCTTCTCACGCTGCTCGTCATCCAGATGCGCCGGGCCGTAGGTGACCACGGGCTTGAGGGGCTCGTATCCCACGAACCGGAAGATTCCCTCGTTGACATGGAAGAGGAAGCTCTCGATGGGAGCGAGCGCCCCGTCCTCGGAGTACATGTCCTCGGGCCCGCCGGTGGTCG
>ERZ772968.54-NODE-54-length-46845-cov-11.692520_pt1 | contig 46845 bp, 55 predicted proteins | sample MGYA00580674_ERZ772968 | MGnify/ENA primary metagenome ERZ772968 (study PRJEB29015, sample SAMEA2737940) | human oral metagenome | biome: human oral; feature: human-associated habitat; material: dental | place: China | collected 2138 ...
TCTGTAATAGAAGAAGAAGAGAAGAGGAGCGATCTGCGCCATTCCGGACCAAAACCCGATTACAGATCCGATTACAGTTTGTGGGGCGGCTTGTAATCAGGCCTCTTGAAATCGTGAGTTTTCCGCGCTATGACAGCGAAAAGTCACATCTGTAATCCGGTGCGACCGGCCGGCGTTCGAGACCTCGACAAGGCACCATCGGCGCACCCCTCGATCGAGACATGCCGCTCAGGCTTGTTCTGAGCCCCCTAGAACGGCCTAACGCGACCCGAGTGACCCTCCACACGGCAGCGACAATAAAAATCGCTCAGATCGGCTCTCACACAATCGGCCTGCAGTCTCCACCCGGACCGCCGTACGACACGTCTCATGCAACACTCCCACTAGCAATATGCTAGCAACCCGGTTCACCCCTTCCTGGCACCTCCAAACCCCCACAAAAACCCCACCACCACAACAAAAAGTCGGATAAAAGAGGTAATGCAGGCAAGGGGCACCTACAGCAGAGGAGGTCGTTCGGGCACGGCTGACGCTTAGGATCACGTTCGCAGCGGCCGCCTGCTACCGCTCCGGGGGTTCTTGATCCCCTCTTTCGACACCCGTTCGCCGAAAAGTGTCGCACTCCGCTTAGAGGCGGCCGACCTTTACTCGCATTGCCCGCATAGAGTCCGCCCGTTGGAGGCCTCGCTCGCCGAGAGCTCGGTGAAGCACTCGCGGCAGATCGGGCGAACTTTACGCGGGCAGTCGCAGGCTCCGCACCGCGGGCATCGGGACTGTCCACACCGGGAGCACTCGCCAGGAGAATCCTTGGGCGTGTACTCCTGAGCGCATTGTGGGCATTCGATCGTCCAGCTGCTCCAGGATGTCTCGTCTGGACGTTTGTGTCGCCCCCTCGTGATAACGGCGATGAGAACATCGTCGCTCACGCACACATCGGCGCGTGCCTCCAGCCAGCTTCTGCCCGATGCGTATCGCAGTCCCTCGCCCCCTTCGATAACCACGCTTCCAGCCCCGCTTCGCGCCCGCTCGGCGGCGTCGGCGAGCATGGGCTGGATGACGCGCCGCCCCGGGTTGTAGACATCTCCGCTGGATGAGCTGAACCAGACTCTGCCGTTCGGGGACGCGATCATGACCAAACGATCGCCGGGCCGCTCCAGGGCCCGCACGCAGCAGGCTGCCAGAGAGGCTCGAGTGTCGCACGCGAGCGCACGAATCCCATTGGCGGTCACATCGGGACATAGATGGGCGGCTATGAGGGCGTCGCTGATGAGGATGCCGGCGGCGAAGGAGTTGACGACTCTCTCCTCATCGATGCGAGAGTCTTTGAGCTTGGGGCAGATCTCGTACTGCCATGTGCTGTCGTCGTAGAGCAGATGATGGCCGAGCTCGTGCAGTGCGGTAAAGCCGTCCCGCCCGTTGTTGCCAGAGCGGCAGATCGTCAGTAGCGGCGGATCCGCTTGGCCGTCGTAGTCGCCTGCGATGGGGCAGTTTGCTTCTCCCACTCCATCGGTGATGCTCACCTCGAGATCCGCAACGTGGCCTAGACAGCCGACAGGGTCCTCGGACGCTAGTCGCGCCGCCTTGGGCCATTGCTGAGCGAACACAGCGCGTAGGCGGACGGCATGTCTATCCACGTCATTTCGGTTCAGTCGCACGGCTCGAGCAGTTTCTGCAGGGCGGCGTCGATTTTCTCATGAGCCTCCCTGATGGGGTCCCGACCCACTGTCTGCCTGGCAGCCTTGCCGACCACCTGTCCCCAGATCATTGACCGTACCGTACTTTCGTCTACGTTCCTGACTGCCGCCAACTTAGTCACCTTGGCTTTGTGACGGGGATCGGTCAGAGCCTCCGCCTCGCTGCCTGACGGCGGCCGCAGCACGCTGTCTACATCCACCCCCTGATCAACAAGAATTCTGAGCTGATCAAGGTCGGGGACTAGATTCCCCTCGAACATGAGCCTGGCGGTACCGCACCGCAGGCTCAGGTCCCTTCCGAGGCGTTCGGCGTCCACCCCGGAGGCGGACAGGATCTCTTCGTCGAGCACACCCGCTCCCTGCTCGGCGCTGGGCCAGACCCATGCGCCAAGGTCCCACGCGTAGAGGCAGGCCTGATCGAGTGCGTCCAACGCCTCTTCGGTCTCTACGATCGAGCACATCTCAACACCCGAGGGCAGATCAATGCCTGCTGCAGCGGCCCGAGCGACCCCTTCGACCTGCTCGGCAGTGAGGGGAGCACCCAGGCTGCACCCGAGGGCGGCCCGGGTAAGACCGAACTCCGCCTCGGGCCACACGACCAATGCTTCACTGTTAAAGCTCTCGAGTCTGACGATGAACGCCGGCGCAACGGCGGCCCGCAGGGGCGTGACCGGCCATGCGGTGACCACAATTCCCCTGACAGATGCAATGAGCACGGCACCTTTGTTCTCACCGTTGACCGTCACGGTCCATACCTGCCCAGGCGCGGGCGTGGGCAAGGCCCCATCTCTCGGCAGGCCTTGAGTGAAATCCCGAACGCTCAGATCCATCACAACCCCTCCTTCCCAAGACTCTTCGTGATATCCCAGAAGCGGAGAACCTCTCCGCGTTCGGGATCGCAAAGCCTTCCAAGGTATGCGCACAACTCCGGCTTCGCAAGTTGGCGACGGGACAAGGGTCGCTGATTGAGGTCCGTCCACCATCCCGGCTTGGTCAACTGCAGTGAGGGCGAGACTCGTGACCGGACGCTTCTGACCCCCTTGGACGGCCTCTGGGTCGTGCGAGTCAACGTCATGGCGACTCTCGAGCGAAGCTCCACAACAACCACCGGACGCTTGTGATCGCCGTGAACGTCACCGTTCACAGACGTCCGCGGGTCCGCGCGGTACACGTCGCCGAGGTCAGGGGCATTGCGAGGGGCTGCGGCAGAAGGCATGAGAAGGTCTGCTCTCCAGTGGGGGAGGGGATGACCAGAGCAGTCTATTCGTCTTCATGCTCCGACAGACGCCTACGCCGGCACGCCAGCCGGGAGCATCCGCGCACCAATTGGATCGTGATCGCTTTGCCACCCCATGCGGGTCTTGTGAACAGAGTGTCGTACAGAAAGGCTCCAGTAATGATGGCCACCACTAGCCCCCACAGCCAGGACAGCCAACACGCGGCAAAAGCCGCAGGAGGAGTGGCTATGCATAGCATGCAGGCCGCTATCGACACTTTTCGCGCCCACCACACCGACATCGTTCCGGGCGCTCTGTTGAGGGCCTGGGACGGCAGCAGGCGGAGCCCCTGGCAGGCCGTCTGCTCCTGCGGATGGCGGTGCCCAGATACCCCGTACGCCACACTCGACCGCGACTGCCTCGACCATGACTGCCAGCTAGAGCACAAGATCAGCGCCGTCCTTGCAGCCGCTGATGTACCGGCCGAGGAGCAGCGGTGAGCCCCCCTATCACAGCGATTGCTGCGAGATCGCGACTCGGTAGTTGCTGCCGGATCGTTTACATTGCGACCGATCTAGAAATCAATGAGAAAATTTCGGGAAGAGTCGCGTTGAATCTATCCAGATAAGCTTCAATCTTAATTGATCCACAATTCAACGGAGAGCTGCAATGCGTAATTTCACCCCCATCGTGACAACAAGGAGTGAGGTAAAGAAAGGAGACCTACATATTTTTCAGTTCCGGCCGGGCGTTTGGAGCTCCCCTATGTGCGCCTCCCATGACGGCAACGACGACGACTGCGCTCCTGCAGTGATTCTTGACCGCACACCACCGTGGCCGACAGCCCCGATCATCCGCATCCTCTCCGGCACCGTCGACAATCGTCCCATCGAACCGGGAACACTGGCCATCCGTGGCAGCGTCGGCTATTTTTGCATGTCGTCTTCCCATGAAGACGACATGTACCTGACGAAGTCGTGCGAGTTTGATTGGATTGATGATTGGGAGTCTATCCCCGCGGTATCCGCCACCCAGCTGGCCACGCTCCTTGCCAACATCAACGGTCACTCCGTAGACCTGAGGCTGAGCGAAGCCGCGCAACGCGCTCATGATGCTCTCGGAGAGGTGATGGGCGAATGATCATTCCTACCCCGAACTGCCTGTGCTGCGGTTATCTCAGCAGTGATTTCGATGACGACCCTAATGACCATGACGGCAACATTGATTGTGACCGCTGCGGCAGAAACGCTATTCAGAGCGTCAAGTGCAGCATTTCAATTGGACGGAAAATACGGTTATGCGACCGAGTGGCAGCCTTCAAGAAAAACTCACAGGAGAGACAAGAAAAACAGAAGACCGTATGCATCCCGCGGCGTGATGGCCCCCTGCTATCTTCCGTTGCCGACATGGACTACCAATCCGCACTCGACCGGATAAAACACTGAAAAATGCAGAGGAAAAATGAGTTCTTCCCTGATTTCAATGTACATGTGCGACCACCCAGGATGCGGTCGAAGCAGCCCCGGAAACGGCCTCTACGACCCGCCTGACGGTTGGGTGGTCGATGACCCAGACGTCGACCACTCGACCTGCTGGTGCCCCACCCACGCCCCAGACGAGGATGACGTGGACGCCAACATCGATGGGAGGCCAATCCGATGACCCAACACTGGCATCTCATACACATGTGCACAGGTATCCATGCGTGGCCCCCACTCCTCCATGAGGTCACCACATCACATAGACCAGATTTTCAGTGCGTCCGTCATCGCTGCTTTCGGCGCACGATCCCAGTCGCCCCAATTATCGCTATCCGGAAGGTGATACCGTGATTCTTAATGACGAGCAAGTTCAGGCTCTCTGTTTACTTCTGGGATATGGTGAATTTCATGATCCATGTGCTGCCGAGTCGGTTCTGCGGGATGCCGCCAAGAACAGCAGAGTTGCATGGCGACAAGTGATCACGAACTACGATGAAGTGGAGGATCTCCCCAAGGGTGCCGTTGTCCGTGATGACGCCGGGACCATTTTACAGAAAGTGGGCAAATTCGAGGATAGCCGGTTATACGACACATGGGCAGAAATGGGCTATCCGGAAATGTGTCGTAATGAGTCAGTCGTTTTGCCCGCGATAGTTATCTTTTATCCACCCGAAAAAGATGCGTGATGGCACCGATGCGCTCCAAAATCCCGGCAGACGTCAACGGGGTCGCCGCCATAGCGGCGGCGACCCCAATGATGTTTAGGTCCTCACTGTCGATGTGCCGCGGTCCCAGTGGGTCACCGCCGGCCCCTTCGCTGCGATGCGCGAGCGCAACACCGACCCATCGGAGTCGGGTCGATTCCGTCATTACGGGTAGTATCCGTTACATGCAGGACCTCACAAACCTGAGCGAGTCAGAACTCGCCGATGCTGACCGAGCATTGCGTCATGAACGACTTCGGCGTCGCGGGGCATGGCGCGACTGCGAACATTGCGGTGAAGCGTTTCTTGAATGAGGCGACGCACGGTTCTGCTCAGCTCGTTGCCGAGTCGCTGCGCATCGGGCGGGTAAGGGGGCGCGATGAGTGACACGCTACGCATTGTCGCGTCACGCAGGTACGGAACGCTTTCACCTCTGCGCTATCCAGGGGGCAAGGCGGCACTCGCCGGCTTCTTCGCCGACATCATCGACACTCTTGAAGTCGATCACGCCCGCTACATTGAGCCGTACGCCGGCGGCGCGGGCGCCGGGATCGCCCTGCTCCGCGAGGGTGTTGTTGAAGAACTGGTGATCAACGACATCGATCCCGCCGTGCACGCCTTCTGGAAATCCGCCGTCAGCGACAATCAGAATCTCGTAGACATGGTCGCATCAGTCCCGCTGACGATCGCCGAATGGCGCAGGCAACGAGAGATATACAGATCACGCGACGACCGAGATTCGCTTCGTCTTGGATTCGCCTTCTTCTTCCTAAACAGGACCAACCGTTCGGGGATCCTGAACGCCGGAGTTATCGGTGGACAGCGTCAGGAGGGAAAATACAAAATCGACGCCCGCTTCAACCGGGAGACTCTTATCGAACGGCTAACCGCCATCGGAGACATGGCCGACCAGATCACCGTCTCTGATCTCGACGGCAGAACGGTGATACAACGATTCGCACTCGACAATCAATCGTTCATGTACATCGATCCACCCTATGTCCAGGCAGGCTCCCAGCTCTACCTCAACGCGTTCGACGGACGTGACCACACAGCACTCGCGGCGATCGTCAAGGCGATTGAAAGGGCGCACTGGCTCATGACGTATGATATGGCGCCACTGATCGAAAGACTGTATCGAGAATATTTCCAATGCCGTCTTGAGCTGACCTATTCGGCGCGTCATCCGGGGCGGGCCGAAGAGCTGCTGGTCGCCTCACCCTCGGTGGCCGGCGCGATCAGCGCGTTGAAACAGACTGCGTCGGCGGGCGCAGTAGGCGCCTGAGTAGTGGACTGACCGTTTTCCAGGCCTGTCGCACGTCTTCGGCGGTCACTGATGCGTCAGCACTGTGCGTGATGAGGTTGAACCACTGGATAGAGCCATGCTTCTGAGCGTTTCCTGATTTTATGGTGTTGATGGTCGATCTGAGCGCTTTCTCTGATCCGTAAACTTTCACTACCTCGTTGAAGATCGGACTTAATTCGCCAGTTACGGGAGTTGCTGAGCCCTCAAAGTGAACCTTGATTGTGGTTTCTAGAACGGAGCGCATTAGAATCGCAGACGAAATAGGGAAAGTAGATAGGCTAATCTTTCGTAGCTCGAAGTAACGTGTTTTAAGATTCAGTGGCGCTTTATCGTAGTCGAGTCCCGTCAGATCGAGCGTATCCTTCGTGTCCGGATGATTCGGTCCACGGCTTCCCGCTTTACTCGTGGATTGAGATCGTTGTGGCCCCGCTGTTGCGCTGGCCTCGTTGCTGTCCCGTGCAGAGCCATCCTTCCCGGGCGGCGCCGCGGACTGGGCGGGGGTCGCCGGTGACGGTGCTGATGCCTCAGCGAGGTGCTCCATGAGCGACCGGTGAGCATCTTCCTCGCTCTTTTTGAACTCCAGCGATCGGGTGTTGAGTCTATTCGCGCGGAACTCTCCGATCAAGTACTGGAGCGCATTGAGTTTCTCTTTCGGCAGTTTCGACGCTATCTTCTCGGGAGATGATGAGTGTGGAAGCAGCATGCCATTCTTGTCGAACTCCACTCCGATTGCTGCTGCAATGTCCTTGTTTCGGTATGCATACTCGAAAACCGACATCGTCAGATCATCGCTGGCGGCATACTGTCGGAGGCTACGATCAGGGAACGGGGCGGCAGCGAGAAAGCGTCGCATCACCGCCATTTTCATGAACCTACTACGTTGACGTCGGGGTACTGCGCTTTCACGTCGTCGATAGTCGTCTGGTCGTCCAACAGCGAATAGTAGAATGTCGCCTGTTGATCGCGACTCCACCGCTTCTTAGAAATCCCCGTATGCAGTCGGGCGATGTGAGGCGCAGCCGTCGCCCGATCGGGTGCCACGATGACACGGATTCGGTCGGGGAGGCTGTCCGCCTCTAGCGCATACCGTTTGAGCAGAGAGCGAATCTCTGCTTCATGACCGGGGACGATTCCCGGTTCATGGAGAGCTTTCAGCGCACTGACGCGCCGATTGCCCTCGAGAACAGTGTACGATTCGTCTTGCGACGATGTTGTGATTACGATCGGCACTTCGTTGTCGAAGTATCCGTTGCGCAGGATCAGCCGCGCTGCGCCGAGGACGTCTTCAGAGGCGAAGAGATACTTCAAGGCGCCGGCCTCGTCATCGCGGCGAGTCGGAATGCGATAGTTCTCCAGATCGAGCAGGAGTCGGTCTAGCTCAACCTCCACAATGGGCAACTGTTCGTAAGCCATGAGCGTCTCCATTCCTGTTGTTTAACAGTGATCTGCTTCTCCAATATGCGACAACAAATGGGGGGGGGCGGTCCCGCAACAGGGTCAGGGCCAAAAACTCGGCGGCCGCGGGGAGCGATCTTCATCGATCTTCTCCTCCTCAGCCGCCGTTGATCCACCAGCTATCGCCGATCTGCTGCATGCCGAAAGAGCATCCGACGCTGCTGTAGGTGGAGTCTTGAGAAGATTTAGTGGCTTGTTCTCCTTTCACTTGGACTACGCCAAATTTGTCCACGTCTACGCCATTTCTTTTGACTTCTTCTGATGTGGTTTCTGGGCATTCGACGTTATTTTTGTAGCGCTTATATTCGCTGTCGCATTTTGCGTTTTGTGAGCTGCACAGGATGGTGGCGTCGACCTCGGTCAGGGATTCGCGTTCTTTTTTGTGAACGTCGTTGCTGATGAAGTACTGGGCGGCCTGGTCGGCCTTGCCCTGCTCGCGTAGGCGCAGGATCTCGACGATCAGGTTCTCGGGGCTGGCCTGGACGTTCTGGTCGGCCTCAACAGGGCCGGTGGCGTCGGGCGCGGGTGCCGAGTGGCGGTTGCAGGCGGCGACCGGCACCAACAGGGTCAGGGCCAAGAGCGCGGCAGCGGCAGGGGTGATCTTCATCGAACTTCTCCGGTTGAGGTTCAGGGGGCCGGGCAGGCATCAGGATAGCCCACCCGGCCCCGGTTGGTGCAGTGCTACTGCGGCGGACGGTGCGCCAGTGAGGCGTTGCGGACTCGCTCTAGCGCGGCGCGCGCGTAGTCATCAGCTCGCTGGCGGGCCTGCTCGGCGCTCTGAGCCTGTACCGCAGTCACGGAGCCGCGAGCGCGCTCCAGGGCGCTGTGCTGCGGCTCGGGCTCGACGGGCTGCTGGGCGGCCCCCTCGGGCGCCGGCATCGGTACTGGTACCACCTCCGGGGAGGCGGGCGCCGGCACCTGCACCGAAGATGGTTCCGCCGGCGTGGCAGGCGCCGGTGCGGCCGGCGGCACGTGCACGCGCCTCGGCGATGCCGTCTCGGGTGCACGTGCGGAGCGGGCGCGCGCCCACCCTGCGCCCGAGGCGGTGGCGACGATCCCCGCGGCGACCGGGGCGGCCCCGACCGCCAGGGCCGCTCCGGCGCCTGCGGCGACAGCCTTCTTGGCGGGCATGTGACGCAGCGCCGAGGCCCCGGAGGCCGCGGCCCTTGCGCCGGTGGCGGCCGTGCGCCATCCGGCGGTTCCTACCGCTGCGGCGGCTCGAGCCGGGTGGTGGGCGGCCCAGCCGGCCAGGGCGTGCGCCGCGTCCGCGCCTTCGACGACCCCGGCGCGGAGACTGGTCGCGGCGTGACGCGCCCCCTGGACGCCGCGGGCCCCCAGACCGCTGACCCCGGCGCGCACCCGGCCGGGCACGGACGCGGCCGCACTGGTGAAAGCGTCCTTAATCTCGCCGGCCCGGGCCTTGGCCAGATTGGCGCGGGCCTTGCGGGTGTAGCCCTTCCAGGCGTCGTCGGAGCCCAGGTGCCCGTCATTGGTTGCCAGGCGCTCGGCCTCCTTCTTGACCTTCTTCCTGCGCTCGTCGCGCTCGGCGCGGGCCTGCTCGAGCACGCTGGGGGAGTCCTCCTGCTCCTTGTTGCGCTTGTTGCGCTTGGAGGCGCGCAGCTGCTCGGTGGCGGAGCGGTGGGTGAAGACGTGACGGCCCTCGCCCTTGGACACCTTGTTCCGATCGATCTCGCCGGGACGGCGCCTGCCGTCCCCGGGACGGGGACGGACACCCGGGCGGCCCAACGCCCCTCGGGCGGTCTCGCGCGCATTGGAGGCCAGGCCCGCCACGCCCGCCAGGGCGCCGCCGCCGACGACCCCGGAGGTGATGCCCCGGCCCCACGCCATAGCGCCCTTGAGGGTGAAGGGGCTGGGAACATGCAGTACGGAGGTGAACAGCCAGTGCAGCAGGAAGACCCCCACGACCGGCCCCAGGCAGGTGGCCAGGACCGCTCCGGTGGTGCCGGGGGAGAAGGTCTCGGCCCCGACCTTGGTGACGGCCCCGGCCACCATCATGATGATGGCGATCATCAGTCCTGCGCATGAGGAGACGAACGAGGCGCCGATCAGCTGCAGGCCCGTCCTCTTGAACAGCCTCCAATCGTCGCCGGGCACCAGGGCCCGGGCCAGGGCGGCGAACAGGCCCGCGACCATGAAGGCCACCACCAGTTTGGAGCCCAGCTGGAGCAGGGACAGCAGCACCAGGATCGCGCCATCGACCAGGGAGCCGACCAGGTAGGCGAACAAGATCGACCCCACCCGGGTGCCGCCTTTGCCGTGGACGGAGGCCACGTAGTTGTAGACCGCCTCGGAGCCCTTGGCGTTATCGCCCACGGACTTCTCGTCCCAGTCCAGATTGGTTCCGTCCAGAGCGTTGCCGCCGGCCCACCATGTGGTGCAGTCTTGTTCAGCGGGCGCTTTGGAGACGTTCGCCCAGTCGCCGCGCACCGTGGCCGAAGACACGTCCGCCGGAGTACAGGCGGCCCACCCCAACAAAGACTGATCCTCAGCATTACCGCCCGAGGAGATCATCGAATTCGTCGCATCCCCCCACGCCCAGGACTCATCGGCGCTGGCGCCCAGCCGATCAGTCAGATAGCTCGTCATCTGCGAGTTGGACGACACCACCGAATGCGACTTCGCCTCCAGGAAGAAGCAGTAGACGTGATCGGTGTACGGATTGGACGACCCGAACTGGGCCGAGGCGTACACCGGCAACACCTCCGCCTCCCATATGGTGGAGACCATCTCCGGCAAGCCGGCCGCCCGAGCATTGGCCGACCCGTCCTGGGTGTAGGACTCGTTGTAGGACTTGTGCAGATAGTCCACGTAGCCCGTCGCATCCCCCGTAGTGGTGCAGGTGATCGGCCAATCCTCGGCGGTGCCCGCGTCAGAAGACAGATTCTGGTAACCCATCAGGTTCTCAGAACTCTTGACGGCCGTAGAGGCGATCGCCCCCGAGACCGTGTTGACCACTGTGTTGGCCTGAGTCACCCACCACCAGGGGCTGCCCGCGCCCGGCTTGTCCTGGGTCGAGGCGGCTCCCCCCAGGATCATCGCGGTCAACAGCCCCAGGATCGCCCCGGTCTTGAAAGCCTCCTTGAGCACGTAGGCGAGATCGCGCCCCCGGCGCATGGCCAACAACGCCGCACCGAGCGTAACCACCGCCAGCCCCGCCAGCAGACCCGTGGAGGTCAAGGCCTTGCCGATGGTGCCCACCAGGTTGTCCAGCGGATATCCCAGCACGTCTATCGGACAGAACGTCGAGGAGGCGTACAGCGCATCAGTGCTGAGCCGCCAGCTCGCGTTGCCGATCTGCATGAACGTCGCGTCCCGGCCGTTGCGGTCCACCTTCTCCGCCATGTCGTTCCAGGTATCGGCGTCCAGACGCGAATGGAAGAAGGTGGTGGATTCCGCCCACCGGTTGACCGGCAGGTAGTCGGAGGACCTGTCCGTGGCGGAGGTGCCGCACGTGCTCGTCGCCGCCGTTTCGCCGCCGTCGTCATCAGCCCCGGGGATGCCGGGAACCGCATAGGCCGTCGACCCCATCATCGCCATCAGGACGAGGACTCCGGCCAGTACGAGCCTTCCGAGCTTAGTCATCACTGGCTTCACCCCCATCGACCGGCATCGCCGAGGGCACACACTGGTAGAAGATGTCGGGGCACATTTGCAAAGGACGCCCGCAGAACATGAAGGTGCGGTCGGCCGATCGCACCTTGTGAGCCGCCTTCTTCCACGGCGCCTCGTCGCCTCCGACGGTCAGGGCGATCGAGATGGGGGCCCCCAGAAAAGTGGCGGCCAACACCCCGGGCCCCACCAGGGGCACGAGCGGCAGGGTCGAGAACAGCCCCGCGACCAGCCCCCACAAACCGGGCCACATCCACGAGGCGGGCACCTGCCACACGCCCACCGTCGAGCTCCTGGCTCGATCGGCCCTCACCCCGGTCAGCTCCGTCAGGTCGAACATGGCGGCCATCAGATCGACACCCCGCCGTTACGCAGAACCTGGATGACGGCGTTGGCGATCAGATCCACGAGCCACAGGACACCGGGGATGACGACCTTCGGCGCCGCCAGGAGAGACCCGGCGATGATAGCGCCACCGACCTTGGTGGTGTCTTGGCCGCCGAAAAGGTTGCCTCCGCGGCGTTTGGCGATCAGATGAGCCGCCACCGCCCCGATGACGAGGACAGCCCCGGCGACGGCGAGGACGGTGAACAGCGCGGTTGAGCCGGCCGACGCCTCGATCGCGGCGATCAGCGTGTCCCATCCGCCTTTGAAATTGACGTCACTGGCAATGGGGATCATGGGGCTCCTCCTCAGACAGGGGCCTCCGATTGAGGCCTTTCACTCGCCTCTGTACGGACGCCTGCGCGGGGGCCCTGAGGGCGCGCACAAGGGCGATCACGTCCGGGTCGCTCATGGCCGCCTGCGGGCACCGCTCGGCCAGGCGCAGCGCCCTGGAGACCGCATCCGGGTGTCCGCGGCGTCTGGCCGATCTGTCATCGGGACAAGACTGGCTGAAGCTACTCATGGCTGGTCCTGTACGGGGCCCCGTACAGAACCAGCCATGAGCAGCTTCGATGAAACACAGATCAACCGGGCCAGCGACGGGCGCTTCGACTTCAAAGCATCCGGCGCTCCAGCCGCCGCCCTGGAGGAGCCAGAAAAATTCAAGACGATCAGCGGTCAGGACCTGATCAAGGTGGTCTCCGCCATGGTCGGCCGCCAACAGGGGCGAATCCGCATCAGCGGCGAGGACCGGTTCGACGACATCGTCCAGAACGCGTGCCTGGAGATCTGCAAGACCTACGGCACCGACCGCATCCCCTTGGCGCCGATCCGACAGGTCGTGTCCACCACCATCTCCAAAGCCCAGGGGCACGCCAACCTCGGCTCCACCGACCGGCGAGCCATGAGAGCCTTCGCCGACCTGCGCGAGGACCGCGAAGAGAAACTGGGCAGACCCTTGAGCCAGCGGGAGGAGGACGCTCTCGCCCAGGAGGTGCGGGCCACCTGGCCCGACAAGCGCCATCGGCCCTCGACCAACTTCCTTCAGCGGGCACGCCTGGCCCGTACCGGCAAGATCTACCGGGAGGACGGCTCCATCGTGGAGGGCATCAACCCCTGGGAGAGCAGCGAATCCCACTCAGCAGCTCCGAACACGGCGGTGGGCCAGGCCGAGGAGGCGATCAACGCGCGCAAAACCCGCCTGGCTCGCCGCCGCGCCTGGGACGCCCTAGCTGAACTGCGCGAGGCCGAGGGCAACGAGCGCGTCCCCAGGGTGCTGGCCCCCACTCACTCCTCTCAGGCGGCGGCCTGGTGCCGAGCCACCCTCGACGATTACCCCGGCGGGGTCATGGGGGCGGTCGACAGGTGGAATCAGGCCCAGGAGGATGAGGGGACGATCGCTTTGTTCGCCCCGTTCGGAGATGTCGATGAAGACGGACGCGACTCGGTGTGCCGCATGCTGTCAACCCACCCCGAGTTGGCGGACGACTTGTGGGATTCAGCCCTGACCTCATCAACAAAGAGGCGCAAGTAAAGCCCCTTAGTCGTAGTCGCCGACTTCGCTCTCGGTCCAGATACCGTCGATCAGGCCTGTATCGTCGATGGTCATGTACCAGGCCAGTGTGCCCGGAGACCCCGGGACCATACTGGCCCCGGTGAATTCCGGCAGATCGGAGGAGTCGGGCGGCGCATCCCAGCCGAACGTGATGACGGTCAGCATGGTTCGCCCGTTTTCCCGGGAGTACTCCGCCTTCTCGAAGGAATTCAAAGTGGTGGCGTGGTGGACGGTACCGAAGCGGGCGATGCTGCTGGCGTTGGCATCTGCCCCGGAGGCGATGATCTCGTCGGCCCTGTTCACAGCCTCGCCCGTCAGGTACTGATCGATATCGACGTCCGAGAAGTTGCCAGTGGCCAAAGCCGTGGCGACGACGCGAGCCGGGGCCATATCAACCTCGATATCGGTTGTCGGCGCCGTGGCGCTCGGGGAGGCCGTGGGTGTCGGCGTGGGCGATTCGTCGGCTGATTCAGGGCCGGACGAGGCGTATCCGCTCGGTGTCGAGGTCGCGTCCGGCGCGCCCCCGCACCCGGATGCGGCAAGACACAGGGCGGCAGATGCGGTCAGCAGGGTTGCACGGGTAGACCATGCGATCATGATGGTTTCCTTTCAATCAGACAGTTTGCGCAGGTAGTAGTCGCCGTACAGCGGGGTCTCCACGATTCCGACCGAATAGGTCTGAGCGCCGATGATCCCGCCGTCGCCGTTGTAGATGGCCACGTGGTAGGCGGGGGAGCCCCAGCACACGATGTCCCCGGCCTTGGCCTGGTCCTGGTTGACCGCCGTGCCCGCCGAGCATTGGGCGGCCGCCGAGTGCTCCAGGGAGACCTGGATGGTCTGGTAGGCGGCCTGCACTAAGCCGGAGCAGTCGTAGCCCGTGGGCCCCTCGCCGCCCCACACGTAGGGGCCGCCGATCTTGGAGCGGGCGAAGTCCACGACGCCGCTCAAGCCGCCTGCAGAATCGGCCACAGCAGTGACCTCTCCGGTAGCCAGATCGACGCCGTGGGCCTTGAACGTCTCCACGGGGTTGGTGCACCGATCCGCCCAGGAGGGATCGAAGGCGCACCACTGATCGCTCCCGATCTTGTCCAAAGGGCTGGTTTCCACATGCAGGTGTGCGCCGGTGCCCACGCCGGTGTTACCGAGCTGAGCAATCACCTGACCGGCCTCGACGCGGTCCCCCTTGGCTACGGTCCACGACCCGGAGACGATGTGCAGGTAGCGGATGCGCCAGCCGTCATCGGTGTCGTAGTCGACCTGGCACAGGCCCTCGGAGTCGCAGTCCGCATAGCTGACGGTGCCGGCTGCCACTGCGACCAACTCGGTGCCGATCGGCAGACCACCGATATCTGTCCCCCAGTGGGGGCGCGCGTAGCCCAGTACCGGGTGCATGCGCTGTGGATCCCAGTCGGAGGTGATGGTGCCCACCGATACAATCGGGTACTTCCACCCCGCCCCGTTCACAGCCTGGGTGCAGGCCGCCGGGCCGGCGGCGCCGGAGGTGCCGCTCACGCCTCCGGCCAGCTGCCGGGCCGCCTCCTCCCACTGGTCGTAGGCATCAGGAAAATTGCTGCCCTGCACCCCTTGCGCCGCCTCGCCGAGGGAGGCGCCGGGGTGATCCGCCATCCAGGGGCCCAACCGGTCGAAGAACATTCCGGCACTTGTCTGGGCGTTCATTCGGTCTACGGTGGACCCCCAGAAATCGCGCTGCTGGAACAACCCGACCGAGTCGTGGTCGGAGCCGACGGCGTCGTGCGGCAGCTCCAGGGACTCGGGGTTGCCCGAGTTGGCATACATGTTCAATCGCGACTCTTGAAGAATGGTCATGAGCGCGGCAAGGATGCCGTCATCGTTGATGCCCGCCTGCTTGCCCTTGGTAATGACATCACTGACATAGCCTGCTCGAGCGGGGGTGATCTCGATCGTCTCCCCAGAGGTGGAGGAGGATACGGACTCAACCGAGGAGGAGGCAGATGCTGACGACGCTGATGTCGCCTTCGCCGTGGAGCACGTGGAAGTCTTCCTGCCCAGTCGCCAGGACAGCGCGGTGGAGTAGACCCGGTCCGCCTGCTCCCGGGTGAGATGGGTGGTCGAAGCCTGGGCCGTCTCCGTGGTGCAGTCGGGGCCGGTACCCGAGTCGCAAGTCCATACGCGCACATGACTGGCCGCGGTAGGATCCTCAGTGGTGGCGTCCGCTTCGGGCTGGATAGCCTGCCAGCCGTTGACAGGGTCCCATGACTGACCGGCAGCCTCGAGGCGGGAGACTCGGATCTGCTCGTAGCGAGTGGTGATCGTCGTCGCCAGCGGCAGGGGATCAGAGGTGGAGACCGTGATGGGAGCGCTGTCGGCACTCACTGTGGAGTCTGCGAGTCCGTACGTGGAGGTCGCCAGTGTCGCAATCATCTCGGACGGCTCGCCCGTCAGCTCATCCGGAGCCGCCTGAGCGGTTTCGGAGCCGCCGGCCGACCCCGTGGAGGCGTTCGGAGCGTTCGGCCCCTCCATGGTCATCAGGGCGGCCACCCAGGCTTCACGGACCAGACGCGCCTGACGGGCGCCATCACCCTGTTCGGTCTCGGTCCCGTCTGGGCAGCTCTGCCCCTGGACGACCAAGACGTCTCCGTTACAGGCCATTGTGCCTGCCAGCATGTCCCAGCCCGCCTGCGCCGTGATGGCGTCCTTGGCCGTTGCCAGGGCGGAGGCCACCGTACGGGCATTTTCCGTGACATCATCACCGGTGGCGCGCCACGGGCCGGTCGATTTGTCCACCAGCGCCAAAACGATCTCGGCAGGTACCCCCTGGGAATCGGCGTCCTCGGCGATTCTCGAGGCCTCGTCATTCAGGCCGGAAGCCTGAGCCGCGCCCTCGAAGCCGGACGTGTTCGAGCCTTTGAGCGCCACATCATTGACGTGGGAGACACCGGACGTGGTGGGAGAAGAGCCGAACGTACCCGCGACCAGCAGCATTCCGACCGCGGCCAGGGCCGTCACCACGGCAACGGCCCTGCGCCCTAGACGTCGTGCCTTCTTGTTCTTCAGCAGAGCCTTGCCGCCTGCCACCGCGGCGCCCTTGACGCCTCCTGTCATGGCGCCCTCAGCGATCTCGCGTATCGCTTCGCCGTTCTGGTGGGCCTCTTCGGCCTTGCGCGCTGCCTCGTTTTCACTCATGACACGATCTGTACGGGGCGTCGTTCACTGAAGCTTAGGAGCTGCCCGTCGCCGCTCATCGCTGATCCCCTTTTCGCATTCGTAAGGACCAGTCCGGCGTCGCGCAGCTCGGTGCGGGCCCGGGTGGCGGTGACGTAGGCGAGCATCGCCTCCTCACGATCGGCCTCGCACACGCGCCCGTCGGCGTTCAGGTGCACAGGCGGGAAGTCGTGGGCGACAGCGACCCGATCCCACTGACGCCCCTTGGCCTTATGTGCGGTGGAAACGACAACGTCGGCGCTTGTGGCATCCACCAGATGCGACAGCGCTTCGACGACCCGGGGCAGACCAAACTTTCTGTCCAGGCGCACGACGATGCCCAGATCCCCGGGATCGGGGTCGGTCAAGGCGTAGTCGACCACGTTCTGCCAGGCATCGAATCCGGCGAACGCCCGGTGCCTGGCGTGCATGCCCTGAGCCATACGCCAGCCCGCCTCCACCAGGGAGCTGACGTCGCTGGCCCCTCCCACCATGTGTACGGATCTGCCGGCATTCATCGACTCGATGGCGACTTCGACGGCGCCGACATTGCTGCGGGTCAGGATCGCGTCAACGCCGTCGAGTCGCGAGGAGCGCAACACTAGCGATTGCGGCCCCACGCCGCTCAAGGTCAGTGAGGAGCCCAGGGCAGACAGGTAGCGGTTGGCAACATCAGCAACGGCGGGACCAAAACGGAACGACTCGGACAGGGGCAACTCCACGGCCCCATCCATCATGCTCATGGCGTCCACGGCTCCGCGCCAGGAGTAGATCGCCTGACAGGTGTCGCCGACGGCGATACGGGGGATCTGCTGGCATGCGAACACCGAGGCTATTGCCGGGTCGGCATCCTGAGCCTCGTCCAGCATCACATAGTCGGCATCCAGCTGCGGACGGGTGCGCGCCCAGGCCGCCAGATAGTCGTCATGGGTGTAGGGCAGCACCCCGTGCGGGTCGGCCAAGTCACGAGCCCACACGGTCGCCGCTTCCAGCAGCAGCGGTTCGACCTCGGTATTGCGGTAGCGGGCTTCAAGATGCTGAGGACCAACTTGACTATCCATCGACAGGTTCCAGCGCCCGACCGTTTGACGCGTCATCCACGCCAAGGCGGATGCCGTCAACTTGCGGCCTCCCGCCATAACGCTCCGCCCCGGCAGGCCGAGATGCGAGGCGATCTTCCGATAGGGCACGCGTCCAGTTGCAGTGGCGCGCTGCCGGAAACTGCCGGGAGTCTGCTTCCAGGCCAGAGAGTGAGCAGTTGCCACCTTCACCGGCAGCCCACGAAAAGCCCGACGAGCCTCATTGGCCAGAGCACGTGAATAGGTGACGTACAGCCCCGTCAATTCGCGCTGGGAGGCTGCGCACGCCCGGAGTGTGGAGGTTTTCCCTGTACCCGCGCCGGCGGTGACTGCCTGATCGTCACTGACCGCGAATGCGGTAATCACGGCTTTCTGCTCGTCGGTAAGCCTCATGACTCCGCTGGTGCGCGGCGCCGACGCTTGAGCGGTGGCAGCGCCGCTTCCGCCATCGCCCACGCCTGGCACAGAAAAGTCCTCACCTCTGCGACGTCCCGCCCTGCATGAGCCTGCGGAATTCTGGCCAGCGCACGGGCAAGATCGGGGAATCGTCTGGCTTTCAGGGCCGCCCGGTGGCGAATCTGCTGACGTTCGGTTTCAGAGATGTCGGTCCGATGATCAGAGACGGCCTCGGTGGATTCATCCCAGAAGGAGTCCGTCAGCTCATCGAGTAAATCGGTGGGCGCCTGCGAGGCGGCCACACGCAGAGCATTGCGCACGGTACGTCGCACGCGAGGGCGAGGCCGGGGTGCGAGACGTACGGCGTCTTCGACGAGAAGGGCCGGAATCCGGTCGGGCATGTCGTTCAGGCGCAGGCGGTCCTGAGCGGTGGTGGAGTCCCACATGGCGATCATGGCCTCGGGAACAAGCTCTCTGCTCACCGGGCGCCGGTCGTTGTCCACTAGGGCGCAAAAGGAGTCCAGGCTGAGACGAGCCAGACGCGGCTCGGTCGCGATCAGCGATCGCACCAGCTGAGTCTCGACCGGATCCGGGGGGCGGATCAACGGAGTGATCGCCAGGGTGTCGCGCACGATTCGCGAAACCGCCTCTTGACGTCCTGCCCCGCGTTTGCGCGCCAGCGCAGCCCGAACCTGTGCCGATTCCACCAGATCTGGTTCAGTATTGGACAGCGGTGGGGCGTTCCGGCGCACGTGCTCCAGGTTGCCGACATCGGTTACGCCCGCTTCCTCCGCCAAGGCGTCCAGGCTGACACAACCACTGATCGGCACGGACGAGCGCCTAGTAGTGTTGTCGATCTCGCGCTCTACTTTGTGGAGGACGGCTATGCCCCAGTTGCGCATCCATCCGCAGAAGGAGGCGCCGTCAGCGATCCGCCGTCGATCAACCTGATGAAGGTGACCGATGAGCTCTATGAGCATCGCGGAGGCGTAGTCTCCCTGCAAGGATCGATCTCGATGATGACGAGCGCTCCACAGGCCGGCCAGATCGTTGGCCAAGTTCGCAGTGAGGATCAGTGGCACAAGTTTCTGCGGGAGATCAGCGTCCAAGACCCCCGTATCAGAACAGAGCTCAGCCGCTTGAAAATCGACTTTATCTCGTACCGATACGGGGGTCTGTGGGAGAGGGGGATTCATGCCCCCTCTAGTGGCCGGCGTCGCCGTCCTCATGAGTCGATGCCGCCGGGGCCGAGGAACACCTGCGCGAGCTGTTCGAGAGATTCCTCGCCGGCCTCGCGCAGCTCGTCGAGGCGGTCGAGGGCGCTTGCAACCAGCTCCGTATCGTCCGGAGCGGACGCTAGACGCTCCCACCCGCCGAATGGGTGGCAGCCGGCCCCGTCAACAACACCGATCACCCCAGCGGCCAGCGCGCCGGAGCGCACCGTTTCGGGATCACCGCTGCGTACGGCTGCGGCAATTTCGGCGGCGGCAAGAGCGTCAGAAGCCGAACGCAGATGACCGACCAACCCCTGGGCGGCCTCAATCGCCCACTGGGCATCTGCGGAGACCGGCGCTTCTAGGGTGTCGAGTACCGGGTCCTCAAGGATCCCGGTCATCCAGGAGCGGACATGGTCAGGCTCCCTATCCGCCTCGCTGAGGACGTCGATCCACTTGCCGGTACTTCGCTCGTACCAGCCCGCGGCAATCGCCTCCAGGAGCACGCGGGCCACCCATACGTCCTGCCCCTCCTGCTGCGTGGTCCCATCGGAGGAGACCAGCTCGAATCGGCCCAGGAGCCGCTGCGGCATCCAGAACAGGGGATGACCAATAAGGGAGTCGTCAACAGGGATCACACGGGCGCGTTCAGGACCTACCAGGGGGATGGCGCATGACGCCCATAGAGGGCAGGCGACAGCGCCTATAGGCAGACTAGTTGCCGCGACGAGCCTGCGATGGCGTTCACCGACGGCCAGCAGCGAGGACTCTTCACCGCCCGTCGCTGCCCACAGGCCAGGCATGAACAGCCCGGTGCCCGGTGAAGGGTCGAGTGAAAGGGTGTGCTCCATGTCTGCCCCCAGTCAGACCGGGCCCGTGGGTCGGGCCCTCTCACTGAGGGCAGATGCATACGAAGAGGCTTAGAACTCCTCGGCCTCCCACAAGACGGTGCCGGTGGGGGTGACGACTTCCTGCGTGACCGCCGGCCCGGCGGGCGCCCCGTTTTGCGGAGGGCAGACCGGCGGCTGCTCAGACTCGCCCAAGTCGTCCAGCACGATTTCGTCGAGCATCTCGACATCGTTGGTCTCGACGATCTCTACCTCGGCATAGGCGGCCGACTCCTCCTTCGGCATGAAGGCGTTCACATCCCAGTCGTCCCGGGGCAGTATGTCGCGGCCGGCGAGCTGCGCAGCGTACTCGTCCGCTGTGGCAAACCACGTCTGCACCTCGATGGCAGAGCTGGTCTGCGCTTCCCAGACGCCGCGCCCGATCGGCGCCTGCACCAGAGCGGGCGCAAGCTCAGGCTGACGCAAGCCGCTCATCCGCTCACCCGGAGTGGACATGCCGAGCAGCATTCGCCCCAGGTTGTTCTTCAGGTCGCCGCCAGGAATCTTGGCGATCGTGTCCGCCTTGAGCACCTGGGTACCGAGCATCAGATGAACCCCGGCACTGCGGGCCTCTCGTGCAACGCGACTCACTAGTGAGCCAATAGAAGCCCGTTGAGCATTTTCGCGCTCTGTGCGCTCGTAACCGGCCAGCACGTCCGGGTCGGTTGTCTTGGTCTTGCGAACGGTCTCGACCAGCATCAGTGAAGTGAACTCATCTATGACGACCAGCATGTGCGGTGGGCGCACCTCAGGTGGCAGCTGGTCGATGCCGGACACGCCATGGTCGGCGGCCAACGCTTTGCGGCGATCGACTTCGGCATAAACGCTTCGCATCATCGCCTCCGCCTGAGCGATATGCCGTCCACCCAGGCCTCGCAGCCACGGGGCCAAGGCGGCGAAGTCGGCACCGTCCTTGACCGGATCGATGACGGCGACATCCCACCCGGCCAGCAAAGTCGCGTAAATGGCAGTCAACAGGGCCACCGACTTCCCGGTTCCGGTGATACCCAGAACCAAGACGTGCGGGGTGCCTCCAACCTCCCAGACCACGGGACGCCCATCCACACCGGTGCCCCACGGGATGCGCAGCGCCGTGCCCGAACCCTCAGTCTTAGCCACCAGAGAATCAGCAGTCGCGAAGTCATAGGCCGCACGCGTGGGGATCGGATTCTCTCGAGCCGACATGAGAACCACCCTGGAGGGGTCTGGCTGCGACACTATTCGCAGGAAGCCCGCCCGGGTCGTTGAAGCAACCTTGTCAAGCCCCTCTTTAACATCTGCGCTACTCAACCCAGCGGGAAGGGCGAAAGTGTAGACAGTCACCGCACTGCCCGTCTCCAGGGGCTCCAGCGACACCATCGTCGGCACCTCACCAGCGGAGGTGACTGTTCGCGCGCTCACCCACGCCTGCTCAAAATCAAGTTCAGCAACCGTGCGCCGATGCTCCTCCGCTACTGTCGCCGAAACGGGATGCGCACCAACGAAAATATCGACCAGCTCCCCCTTACTGCGCAGACGAATCCACTCGGCGCGCATGAGGGCGGAGAGCTTGTCGGTTTTCGCGCGCAGATCAATGAGGCTGAGCCCTCCGTACAGGCGGAGTCTCACACGCCAGATCCACGGCGCCGAAACGGTCAGACATTCGGCTTCTACTGTTTGAGGAACCCTGTCGCCCTTGAACACGGATCGGAATGCGTGGTCCACCATGCCCGCTAGAACAAGCGCGGGACCGTCTCGCGAATCAATCCGGCTGCGCGAGGGGTTGTTGCGCGAAGGAGGCAACTCGGCAGGCCCAGGTGCAACCGGATACTCGGACCAGACAACTTCGAAGAACTTGTCTGATCGAGCTCCAGGCGCGCTGGCGCCTTCAGTCGGCGCAATGGCCGTCACCAGCAGGAACGGGGCCTGCGGCATAGTAGTGCGTAATCGCTGCCCCAGAGGGAGGTAATCGCGGGCAATGTCTTTGCCCTGGGGAGAGGCGAACGGCAAGCGGTGTAGCACCACTCCGCCCGCATCGAGTTCATCAAGGTGGGCCAGCTGAGGCACGGGTGGAGTGTCACCCATCTTGATGACCTCTCTGAAATGAGCGTCCCACTCGCTTGCCATCTTCAGGGTGTGGACGCGCTCTATCATGAGCGCGTCTTTCCAGAGGGCGTCCTCGGTACGTCCGAGAATTACCGCGGTGCCATCCAGTAGCGTTGGAGCGATCTGCTCCATGAGGCCGGCAAGCTGACCGACATCGCCGGTAATGTTGATGCGCCATACCTGCGGTCCTTGTGTGGTAAGAAGCTCGAGACCGCACAAAGTAGCCACATCCTGATGCAGGTAGTCGGCGGCCTCGGTGAGGAATCGCTCCAGACACACCGCCACCTCCTCCGCACTCGCGGTGGCAACATCCACATGAGTCTCGGGATCGCATGCGGCGACGCGGAAGCGTGTGGGATGGATGCTGCCAGGAGCACCGTCTTCATGTTCGGGGATCACCACGGCGGATGTCCCGGCTCCGACGCCGACGGCGATCTTGTCGCTCATCCGCAACATCTCAGTGGTCGGTCTGCCCGGCGCATCAAAGAGATCGACTGTGTAAGGGCCGATGTTCTTGCGTTCCACGAGCACGGGAGCCGGGGTCATCTTCGGCACCTGTGCCCAACGTCCCGCCCATTGGAAGGTGGCCAGTAGATTGGTGTCGGTCACCTCATCAATGTCAGCATTCGCGCTCAGAACGGCCACGCGGAACAATGACGAACTGCTGGTGCCGGGTATTGGCGCACCAGCACTATCCGTGTCCGGTGCCGGCAAAACCCGTACGGTTGAGCTGTTGCCAACGGCACTTGCCAGCTGTCCGGATGTCTTGACGTAGTAGGCCAGATCCCTGCCCGGACGAGGGCGGAAGGTGTCAACCGTCAACGGTCCATCGACCAGGCGGTCCACTAGCGCTGGTGGCTGTTCCTCCTTGGGCATCATGACCCACCGCGGCTCCCACTGACGACGGCCCCTTTCGCGTTGATACCAGCCTTCCCACGAGGATCGGCGGCACAGTGCCCATATGGCGAACGCGGCGCCCATCAGGGCTCCACCGAAGTAGACCTGGGCGAATCCCGCTATCCAGGACCGGGCAGCAGATGCGATGGCCGAGGCCGCTACCCAGCCGGCTGCGCTCCCCAGCAACACCAGCCCGAACCCCCAGCGTGGAGCCTCGCCCATACGGATCAGGAGGATGCCGGGACCCGGTTCATCAGCACTGAGCGTCGTTCGCCATATGCGCCCGACGCCGGTCACCAGCATGGCCGTGCCAACCGCGTTGACCCATGGGCCCCACGAAGCCAACCAGGTGGGCCAGCCGTTCGGCGGTACCACGGCCAAACCGTGGGTCGCTAGTCCCGCGCCCGCGCCCGCGAGCGCGCAGACGCGTACGGGCCACAGTCCGATGGGCAGAGGGATCGTCCGAAGGGCTTTCAAACGGGTGTGCCTGGACAGGGCGCGTTTCTCTGCGGGCGTGGCGGGCACGGCCTTGCGGGAAGCTCCCGTCCCCTGGCTGCCGGTGAGCAGGGGGGAGGGGTGCACCGCTCCGGCGATCGTGAGCGCGACCGCTGTGAGCCCCAGGCCGGGCAGGTGCGCCCACAGAGCGACCGGCCCGCCGACGAAGGCCACAAGCAGCGCGAGATTGAATGGCAGGCGGCTCGGGCCCGCCTGTTGCTGGCGCACTGGCATTAGTGACGCTCCTGGTTGCTCTGCACCCAACGAGCTACCTGAGTCACCACGCTCGGATCTGCCCCTCGTGAGCCGGCCATGCGCCTCGCAGCGCGCACGGCTCTGCGAGCATGCGCGATTCGCCTGGCGCCCGTGTACCTCATTAGCTTCAGGCCGATTCTTCCTCCGCTTCCGGACGGCCAGACGGCGACAACTGCACCCGCCACCGGAATCCCCGCCTGACGCATTTGCGTCACCGAACGCGCCAACGAGGACGATTCACCAGGAGCGAAGCGTCTGGGAAGCAGCTCGGAACCGCATCGTCGGTAGGTTCGGGAGCCGAGGCGCACGTAGGTGCCTGCTTTCCAGCTCTTGGTGTCGATCAGAACGACGCCCGTGGAACCGACCAGAACGTGGTCGATGTCGGCGGCACCACCCCGAACGCTGACGGAGTGAAAAACCGTGAATCCGTGGGTCGTCAGCCTGTCTAGTAGCTCGGCGGTCGCCCGTTCGGCTTTGAGGCCGTGGGCTTGACCGATGCGGCCCGCGTGACCGACGAAGCCCCCTAGGCTTCGACCCGCCTGCCCGTAACTGGCCCCACCGCTCACAGGAGCCCCCTGATGATGAGGAGGGCTCCACCGATGACAGAGGCCGCTGTGAGGAGTCCTGCGAACAGAGATCCTCCAGGGGACTCCAACAGGGACCTGATTCGTTGAAGATGTTCACTGGGCTTCGCGTCGTTGTTGCTCATGCCCGCTACTGGCGGCGCTAGAAACCGGTCAGGTGCGCAAAATCTCCCTTTCTGTCACGCTTCAGGTCTGTTCCGTTAGACGCTCCTCAATACGCATGACTGCGTCGAGCGCATCAGCGCCACACTCGACCGTCTCTCCGCATCGGGCCATCACATGCCTAACGTCATCAACCAGGATTTCGATGACTGCACCGCCTCGACGGGCTATGGCCGATGAAGTGACGGCATGGGTGGCTGTCACGTCGTATCCACGTCGCTTCAGCTCAACGACAGAACCCTCGATCGCAATGAATGCCGGCGCCCAACCGCTGCCCGTTTTGGGAGCGACGCCGGCCAACTGAAGAAACACGACCGCGTCGTATAAGCCGTCCGCCGTCTCAGACCACTGCTCATCCGGAGTATTGACCTCCAGTGCGATGAAGCCTCCAGGTCTAGGGGTGAGCCGCACAAATCCGCCGTCCTGGACGCTCAGGATCACTGAATTGCCCGATCGGGCGGGAGTGTTGGCGTCGAATGCCTGGCACAGAAGATCGAAGAGGATCATGACACTACCTCTTCGGGCATTTTGATCGCTAGGCACCAGCGCCCTCTTGCGGTCCAGGTGAGGATGTTGACGACCGTGATGTAGTCGGTGTTCACCACAATCGTTCCACAGTCGATATCACGAGAATCATACAAGAGTATTTTCACCCGATCACAACAACCAATCAGCTTCGTCCAGGCTGTGTGACGCAGACTCATGGCTCCAGACGTGTAGGTGCAGCGGGCGCGCTCTCTACGTGGAAGACATAGTTCGGCCTCAACCGTGTCGTCGTCGACATCGGTGCCATAGCGCCCGATTAAACGGGCAAGCTCCATCGCGGCGTCGGTACATGATGAGAGTGGGTTCATGCCTTCAGTGGTGTGCGGCACGCTGCTCAGACCGCGAGAGCCGGCGGGAGGCGAATGCGCTAGCCGCAGTGCGCAAGAGCTCTGGATAGTCGGACGTTCCGAACCTCGTCTCAGCATGCTCCAGACTCGCTCCATAGGACCGCATCAATGGAGCCATCGGATCGAGCCAATCGCGACGCAGCCACCATGGCACGCCCGCTAACAGGCCAGAAGCCTCGATTGCGGACGTGCAGCCTCCACGGCACTGCATGGTCATGAGATCGACCGGTGTCCACCGCTGTGCACCATAACTCCAGCGCATAGCGCGCAGCGCGAGGATGTCCCGAGAGAGCGTGCAACGCTGTGGGAACCAGTCAGTCCAGTTGGCCACAGTCATGCGGTTGGCGACAGGGGCGCTGATCGGGCCGGGGTGGGTGCGTACTGCTTCAGAGACCGCTCTGCGAACTTTGCGGATCAGGCCGGTTGTCGAGGCGTCCACCGGCTGTGCGACCAGGAACAGCACGATGACCCCGGCAGTCGGGCGAGAAGCGAGCAGCTGAGCCCATCCGCTAGCCTTGCGATCCAGCGACGGGCCGGCCGAGGCAGTCGTCTCGACCGCGATCCTTACGCCGTCGGCGCGCATGATGGTGGCATCAGCGCATTTCGTCCACGCTACAGCCGTTTCGCCCACACCGGTCCCGAATAGATCATCTGCGCCAGACAGCATTTCGCCGGCCACGAATGGAACCTCCAGCCAAGTGGCGGCGCGCAAACATAGTTCAGTGGTCAGAGCATTGTGACGGGCCGATGCACTCGCTTTCTCCCATGGACGATCAGCGGTGACGGCCAAGCGCATCGGCCACGTCAAGTCAGCCACATGCTCCCGCACATCACTCTCCCTGCCCGCAGTCACCAGAGTGGTGGGCTTCCAGGACCAGCCGCGAACGGATGTCACCTCAGGTGCACCGACATCGATCAGCCCCGCCCGCAGCAGGCACTTGGCGTCTCGCGTCAATGTCGACACCGGCCAGCCGGTGATGGTGGACGCCTGTTCGAGAGTGAGCGATCCCCACATGCGCGCTGCTGCCAATAGGGCGCATCGGCGTTGCGCTGATCCCGCGTTGCGCAATGGGCGTTCGTTGGACGGGGTCATGTCGGCGGGCATGCGCAGCGCTCCTGCTGATACAGCCTTACGTATGCTCGGGACTGTGAGCCAGCTCGTCGTCGCACTGGCACGCCACATGCCTTCCCAGAACATGTCGGACCTCTGTTCGGGCACCATCACGCCGGCGGGTGCGGTCATTTCCGCGAATCTGATCATGCAGTACCTCGTACTGCGGTGATGAACGCCTCCGGGTCGCCCTCGACGTCGAGAGTCGACATTGTGAAAGCGGGAAGGGGACGCCCCTCACTCATGGTTGTGACCGCTGCAACGAACTGGGCGAGCGTTGTGACATCGGTTGCTGACCATTGGGCGCCATCGCGCCCCATCTGACGTGCGATCGCCTCGGCGGCCGTCACATCGTCCTGACGCAATGAGATGAAGGTCTGATACGACAGGAAGCTGCTCAGCAGTGCCGGATCGATGGCCCGCAGCTGCTCCAGGTACTGGGTGGCGAACCATGGAAGCACGCCGTAGGAGCGCCCGTCATCCTTCCACCACCGTGCTACGTCGGGGGCCCAGCCTGCGAAGGACTTGAACTCATCACACATCACCGCCACTTCGCGTCCGGCGGCACCCCAGCCGAAGCATGTTCGCTCCACCGCCGAGCGCATCGTGTAGCCGGCCATGGCGGTCAGCCATCGAGTCATTGCCCCCGTCAACTGCCTGCCGCTGCTGCGGGAGGGTCCTGTGCCCAGGATTGTGACATGGAAACCGCTGATCGATTCATCCCAGGTGACGGCCCCGCGGCCCACTGGAGCTAGGAAGCTCGCCATCTCTCCGAGCTGATCGAACTTGTTGCGTGCCGCCTCGGTCAGAGTACGACGCCCCGCCGGAGTCACCTGCGGACCCCAGATGATACCCAGCCCCGCATAGACGCGTGCCGCCCATGAATCCTCACCTTGACGTACTGCCTGCTCGTGCAAGCAGGCTGCGAGCGTTTGGCCGCTGGTTTCCCCCATGCGTCCGGTCAGCACGGCTCCCGCCCAGAACCACGAGCGCTCTGGCAGAGGCTCGACATCGTTGCCCTCGGCGCGCGCGCGGTCGTAGTCGTCGAAGGCTTGAGTGTCGAGCACCAGGCCGGCGGCGACGACGGCGGAGATCACCTCGCGCGAGCGGCCCATGATGGCGCCATCGCCGAAGGCCGCTGCCCACGTATCGGCTACGAATGCCGCTCGCCTGATCGGGTCGTCGCCGGGGCGGGCGAATATGTCGATTGCGGGCGAGTTCGGGTCTGCTGCTTCGATGATGAGAACCTCATCAAGATGTTCGGCAGCCTGGGCGACGGCCTCGTAGCTGGCCAGTCCATCGGGTTTGGTTTCGACTACTAAGGCGGCAGTAGTGGAGTGGTGTTCGCGGTGCACAAGCAGCCAACCGAACAGCGCGCGCAGCAGTACCGATTTGCCGGTGCCTGCTGCGCCTACTGCAGCAACACCGCCCCACAGATGTCGTTGATCCAAACGCACTGTGCGGTCGGCAGGATCGGTGCCGATGCACGGCCCGCGTGTGGTCATCAGTTGAGGCGGCACCGTCCGCTCACGGGTTGATGTCGATCCGGTGGCAGCGCCCGCTTGGGGAGCTGCCAGAGAGCATACGACGGGAGCGCTCATGGGGATCACCAAGCGTCCTGCCGGCCATGTTGTGCGATCGGTGAATCGGCGCTTGGCTGGATTGGGTACGGGTATGAGACCGCGTGCGCAGGTGCGGGCGGCGCGCATCGCCGCACTGGGAACCAGGTGTCGTACTGCAGCGGCCAGCGCGAGTCCGGTCGCCAACCAGCGCAACACGGCAACCAGCAGTGAAGGCCAGGTCACTGGTAGAAGAAAGGAGACGACCACGGCTCCGAAGGCCAAACCGCCCAACGCCTGAACTGTGCGACTCCGATCTCCGGTATCGGCGCGTGTTGCCGTATCCCAGCCGGGCAGTGCATCGACCACGTGCGCGCGCAGATCCGTGGCGCGCTCCTCGTTCGCAGCAGTGGTCACCACGGTTGCCCACAACGGGACATGACTCTTGGTTGAATGATGCTCGGTGTTGCCCTCCATGTCATGGGCGTAGTCGGCCCATCGACGTCGCTGGCGAGGGGTCATACGCGCCAGTACCACCATGACCTCTTCGTCATCGCCCATGACGCGGTCAAGGACGCGAGACGCGTTGGCGGGATCCACGCCGGCCAAAGTTGACCTCCCGGTCACACCGTCACCGTGAACCACCGCCACAGCCCGTACCCCGAGCAAAGGCTGAGGGATATCGACTTGAACAGCAGCGGCACCGGTCGCCACCGCGAGCGCGTCAGCAGGAACCCGATCGCTCTGCCGAGTCAGCAGATAGTCGACGAGCTCGTCTCCCTCACGGCGGATTAGGAGCGCGCAGGGGCCTTTCAAAGTGGCGGCGAACGACTCCGACTGAGCGGTGTAGTCACTCAACTCGGCGATGGCGGACGTGCGGGTCAGGCGCCAGGCGCCAGCGGGCTTGAAGCTTCTCATGCCCCCACCTGTACGGGGCGAATAAAAGTTGTTGAGCTGCCCGTTTGTGACACCCACAAAATGGCGGAATATCAACGATTCAGGTTCGAGATAGTGCTCCGAGGCTCCTTCTAGTCGGACATTTCCGTTTTCTCATCAAGGTTCCCCGGGCGGAGCCGGTGTCTGGTCGCTGTGCGCTCCGCCCCTTGTACTGCACTGTTGGGCTGTTGTGTGGATAGTGCTTCTCAGGGGTTCTCGGCTTCGCCTCGAACCCGCCTCGTGGGCGGGGCGCTCGCGGCTTCGCCGCATTGCTTGGCACAATTGTGAAGGTGTTGACCGGTGCAAGTGGCCTTGCGCCTGCGGCGCCCGCTGCGCGGTGGAGCCCTGGGGCGCCGGGGTGCGGCGGTCCGCGTTATGGCGACCGGTTCGAGGATCTTCCCGCCGGTGTTTGAGCGGAGATGGATGTCGCGCAGCGGGCGCCGCAGGCGCAATCATTGCTCGACCTTAACTGTTGAAGAGTGGGGGAGTGATATGTGCAGGGTTTGACTCGTAGTACTGTCTTGTCGTTGGCGGTTGTCGTGATGGATGACGGGGAGATTTGCTTGCCGCCCCCCCCTCAATCGACGTCGATATTCACTACTGTTTCGCGCTGCTGATTAGGGGCGTCCGCGATGGTGGGAAAGTTGTCTAGTGTGATGGGTGTATACGCTTTGGTGACCTCGATGCGTGTCTCGTGGTGGAGACGCGAAGCGGGCGGCGAAGCCGCCGGGGGTCGGGCGGGCTAGCGCACCGTACATCGCCGCCGAGCGCAGCGAGGCGGTCCCCTTTGCGCTCGCGCATCCAGGTGGGGCGGGACTCACCGACTTGTGCGGGCATGCACTGCGGAGTGCAGATCGACGGCGTCCATGTCCGGGATGCCGAATAGTGCGGCAAGGATGCGTCCAACTGTGGGGTCGAGGGCGCCAGTTGGGGGTGTGGTCACCGTTGATGATGACGATGAAGTCTTCTGCCGCTGCGGGGGTCCCACGCGCCCGAGTCGGAGGAACTGACGAGATGCACGTAGGTGCCGAGCCGGCTTACCAGGAGTGCGCCGTCGAAGGTGTCGATGACTGTGCGGGTGCTCTTGCCGTGGCGACGGCGGTCGAAGGTGGCGAGATCGTCGATCAGCTGGAAGTCTGACTGGCAAATCGTGTTTTCAGTGTTGCGTGGCATGGTGCCGCTGTGAGTGCGCGGTGCAAGTTCTCGATCTGTGGCAGCGCATCGTGCAGATTCATGGCACGGGTGCGGTGTACGGTGGAGTCGACCTCCGTATGGAGGCAGACTCAGCGAGAAGGAGGCGGTCACTGTGGAAACGACACTGACGTCATCCCGGGACACGGTCGAGTTCTTCACCGAGGAGCAGCTCCGGGAACGGGAGCGGGCCGTGGTTGCCGAGCTCGAACACAGGTTCGGCAGCCTGGAGGCGGCTCTTGACCAGGAGTACACGGGCTCCTATCCGTCCGAGGATCTCTACCTCTTCTCGGAGTATCATGCGGTCCGATTCCTTCTAGAGGAATGATGGAGGATATCGAGGATCAAACACGTCGTTTCGCAGCGGATCTGACGAGCACGGTTCGTGCAGTGTGTCATGATGCCCCGGAGTTCCAGGTTGATATTGCTGATCGCAAGGGGCGCTTTAATGCAATGGTGAGGACCGAGAACGGCTGTGCGATCCCTCTGACGATCGGCGGGGTGCATCTGTTGGATCTGTTGGTCACCTATCAGTGCATCATGTCGGATCATCATGCTTGCATGGCGATTGAGCAGTCTAGATTCCACCTGCGCCCTCACGGGGGCGGCGAGATGCTCGTCCGCTTGGAGTACATCCGTCGCCCCCGTTCTGGAATCCCGTGCTCCCACCTTCAGATTCATGCTCACCGCGACGCCTGGACTTTTCTCATGTGCAGGAACGGGGAGGGCAGTGGGCGGCGTGCAGTCAACCGTCGGAGCACGGTTGAGAAGACTCCTCAGATCTCGGATATCCACTTCCCCGTCGGCGGCCCCAGACTTCGCCCTACTCTTGAGGATTTTCTTGAGATGCTCATTCACGACTTGGGCATCGACCACCCTGATGGCGCCTTGGACGCGCTCGCGGACGCTCGCGCTTCATGGCGGCGTGGTCAGGCGCGCGCCATCATCGGTGCAGACCCAGAGACTGCCGCCCAGGTGCTCCGCGATGCCGGGTGGAAGGTTGCGCCGCCGGAAGACCGCCTCCCACCAGAGCGCCCACCCCACTGGCTCGCACGCTACTGACCATTACAGTGTTCTGCCCTCCCCGGTGTGAGCGTCGTGCCCCTCATTCCGCGCACCACCGGTGACATGAACATTGCAACTTCTTCTTTTCGTGCTGATGGTGACTCTGGGGGCAACGGCTTGTACGGCCCTCGAGGCTGGATCATGAGAACGGGGGTATGGCGCGAGCTCGCCCCCTATCTTGTGCAGAACGAATACACCGTCTTCCGTGACCTCGGGCCAAACACCGCCCAGAAACTTCTCAACCTCCTTTCAGACGATCAACTCGAAGATCGCCAGAATCTTGCACCCAGTCTTCGGGCGCTGCTGCGCGCCTGCGTACGCGCCGAAGGGAGTGTGCGCCTGTCTGGATATGTCATCGGTCCCCAACGCCTCGACGAACGGATCACCGTTGAGGCCCTGTGGATCGAAGATCCGGACCTGCTTGCCCTTGAGATCAGCGATTTTCATGATGAGCACTGCGCGTGCTCCGTTTTGTGGAGGACAGTCTGCGAGCGCTATGCGCTCGACGCCCAGGCGATGCCCGACGAGATCCGGAAGCTGCCACGTTACGGCGATCGTGGTCCTCTCAGCGTATGGCTGTGGTGGGATTGACGGTGAGAGAGCCATCCGATTGTCGGGATAGTGCCACAGGCCAATGGGAGGGGGCGTATCCGCCGCGGTCATAACTTGGATAACACCCTCGTCGAAGCCGACTTCCGCGACCGCTTCTCGGGTGCAGAAGCGGTTCTGATTGACGAGGTCGTCATGAGGCTGACCCGCCCCACCATTCATTGCGACGTTCCGGGGTGCGACGAATGCGGGGGTGAGTATCACCGTCATTGGGTAGGCGCGATCAATAAAGCGCCGTTCACGATCGTCCTGCCGGCATCCGGATGACGGTAGAGCCCGCGAGCCTCCTTTGATACTCGGGATCTCGAAGACGAAGCGTCCTCGCGCCGCATGGCGCGGGGACGCTTTTCGCACCTGACTCTCACCCGGTACCGCCAGTAGCGGGCATGAAGCCAATAATCGCATCAACTGCACTGTCCGAGCTGACTCAGGTACTCACCGCCCGAGGCGCAGAAGTCGTGACTGGAGACAGTGTCCAGTCTGCTATCAGTGCTATCACCCCCAAGTTGCGCGACGGCACGGTCGATGCCGTTCTTCTCATCTGTCCAGACGAGTCGGCAAGGGGCACGATCAACATCTGGGCGCGCTCTATGGCGTCGTTCGTCAGCACTCGCTTCGTTGGCGTCGGCGACTGGGAAGCGGCTCAGGTCAATCTGAAGCCGGGGTGCGATCTCACTCGACTGCTCAACGAGCTCAGTCTTGATGCCGCAAAGGGCGATGAGCGAGTAACTGTCTCTGTCGCCGGCGAGCTCACCCGGCCTCATGTTGAGTCTTCGGAGCGCGAGAGCTCCCTCGCCTCTTCCGCGTCGCGGTTCGATCGGGAGCAGCCCCAGCATCCTGGAACGTCTTCCGCCTGGGGGTCCTCTCCGGCCCCGGTTGAGCAGACATCGTGGGGTCGGCATCGCGACCCGGCTCCTGTCGATGTGCCCGCTCGAGAGGCGGCCAGCGCGCTCGATGCCGAGACGGTGGACAGTCTGCCGCCGGTTGTCCTCCCCTGGGGTGGTGCAACGCAGGCGCGCGAGGGGCGGATCGACTCCGACTGGGGCAATGTCGTCTTCCTCATCTCCGGGCGTGGCGGTGTGGGCCGTTCCACCATGGCCATCAGCATCGCCGAGCAGGCCGCAGGCCGTTTGGGACGCGACGTCGTCCTTGTCGACGCCAATATCGGGCAAGGGGGACTAGCTACCAACCTGCGCGTCGCCCGCGACGGCGCCCCCAGCACGTTACCGACGATCGCGGATCTGGTCGCTGGTGCGAGCACTCAGCAGGCGGTGGCCGGCCCCAAGGCTGTGCGCGCCTCAGGTGGCGCTGCCGTCAACTTTGCAAGCGTTCTGGCTCCAGACCCTGACCAGGCCACTCCTGAAGCTTCTTCACCGCAGCACTACCGGCAGGTCGTCGATTCACTCGCGTCGGTGTCTGACCTGGTGGTCGTCGACACCTGCGTGTCTTGGCAGAAGGATCCCACCGGCATCGCGTCGAACCTGGTGGCCCCGGGGCTGCGTGCCGGAGCCAGCGCCCTGATCGTGTCCGACGCCTCTCTGGAAGGAATGGAGGGGGTACGCCGGCTCGCGAAATGGGCGACGCGTCTGGCGCCTGGTCGGGTGACCGGTTTGCTCAACATGGCGCCCGTCTCCGCCGTTCCCGATGAGGCGTCAGCCTCCAAGCTTTTCAAACCGGTGCCTTGTCTGGCCGTCGTCCCTTACGACGAATCGGTCCAGGTGCGCGCAGCTAAAGGTCAACCCATTCACCGGCTCCCTTGCCTGGCCGCGGACAAGATCCTCGCGCACCTGGGGATCGCATGATGCTCCGACATCCGTGGCTGGCCCGTTTCGTGCCGGATGTGGATGCGCGGGTGGCCGCCTCCGAATTGAATCCGGATACCCCGGATGAAGTTGAGATGTGGCGAGTGCCGGCCTTCACCTGGGCGCCGGGGACCAGCATCCAGGGGCGCAAGGGCAAGGGAAGACTGATGCCGTTCCGCATCCACTGGAATGTCTTGTCCGATAGTCCGGCTCCCCGTACGAGTACAGCGGTCGGTCCCGGAGCGTCGTTTGATGTGACGGCTGAACCTGAACCGGTAGCGGTCGGTCAGCTCCGACATGAGGCCGAAGCGGCTCGCTGGAGACTGTTTTCAGAACTGAACTCCTGGGTGTCCAAGGCGGTTGTGGCCGCTCACGCAGTGCGGAGTGCCGAAATTGCCTCCAGTCGCAATATCCGAGATGTTCCGCTTCTCGACTCTCCCGCCCTGGAAGCGGTCGCCGACGAGCTCATGGTCGGTGATCGCGGCTTCTTCAGCCGAATGCTTCCCCTGATTGTGCGTCAGACCTGCTTCGACAAAGTTGATCCGGAGCGGTGGATGCGCACCATGCTGCGCCGTGATGCCGATCAGGCCGTTGGGCGCGCGGTCGGCGATGTTCTGCCCGGTCCGCGAGTACGCCGTCTAGCTTCTAAGCACCCTGGCGGGTCCCTGGATGAGATTGTCGAGCTCTACAACCGCGGCGTCTCCCGCTCCAATCGAATTGCGCCGGCTCGTGCGGCCTGCGCTCTTCTGATTGGGCGAACCGCCCCGGAGCACATCGACGATGAACGCCTGGCAGATGCCTTACCGCACGCTCCGAGCGCCGAGGACGTCTGCCTGGGGGTGTCGGTGTGAGCGCCCGCGAGCGCGCCGAACTGCTGGCCGCCGTCGATGCCGGTCTGCTCGATATCTCCGATGTGATTCGCTCCGCCGCGTCTATGGATGCGGCGGGTGACCTGCACGTCTCGGAGCTGTTGCGTGTGGGCGGCGTGCGTGATCACAGGGCGGTGATGCGCCGTGCGCGGCATACGCACGGGGGATGCCTTGATCCGACGCTGCGATGGGTCACCGATCCGCGCAGCCATGGTCGCCGTCTCGCCGCCTATGCCGATGCCCTGGCTCGCAATCCCACCACCTGGTCCGGTTTCCCGTTCACCCCGGCGCCCGAGGGGTGGCGCCGATGAGCAAAACCGACAGACTGCGTGCCGTCCTAACTGGCGACGGGGACCTGGACACTCTGCTGTCGTCGTGGAAGTCGGATGTGCGGGCCGCAGCTGTAGCGGCGGCCCGACGCGTTGGGGCCGTGCGCGCTCATGAAATCGAGGAAGTCGAATCTCTCGCCTGGGAGGAAGTTGCCAAAATGGTGGCGGAGGAGCGCAGCGGCATGGCTCGAGTCTCTTACCGCTTCGACGCGCATTTGGTGATGCGCCTGCGCAACGCCGTCAAGTCGTGGATGGATTCGGAAGCCGGTCGTGCGCCGGCGGCGCGCATGAGCTCTCTGCTAAGACGTCGCCGGGCCATCTTGTCACTTGCTGATCGTGGCATGAGCCCCGAGGAGGCGGTCGATGTCTTGAACGCGACCCGGCAGCGCGACGGTATCTATAGCGTCTCCGATCTGTCGATAGAATTGAGCACCAGGGATGTGAATGAGCCGTCTGTGCGCGTAACCGCCCAACTCGACTGCGGAGAGATGGCCGAGTTGATGGCGGAACCTCAGGCCGGTTACATGATCGCCCCCTTCGAGGGGCGCGCCTTCGTTGAGGACGTCACCGCTGATGTCGCAAAGGTCGACGCCGACGCTGCGCGGGTGGTTCACGAATGGCTGTTCACTGCGTGGGCAGGGGATGAGAGCACCACCGCTAGCTCTTTGGCCCGCAAACTGGGGACTGCTTGCACCAGGGTGGAATCCGCGATTGATCTAGGACGCCGGCTCGCCGTCAAACGTTTGATGGAACTGGGGGTGAAAATATGAGTCGCCGACGGTTGAGGGTAGCCGGAATTGACCCATCACTGACAGGCACGGGGGTTGCTGTCCTTACGCAAGGACCTGAGATTGTTTCAGAGGTCCTGGTGCGCTCGCGGGGACGTCGGACCGACACCTGGCCCCAGCGCGTTGGGCGGGTGGTGAGTGTGGCCGAGCAGGTCTCAGAACAGGTGCAGCAGACTGATCTGGTAGTCATGGAGGCGCCCAGCTACGGTCACGCCTTGGAGCCGGGCTTCTACGACCGGGCGATGCTCACGTGCGCGATTGCCGAACGGCTGGCTAGCCCCTGGCTGATGGTTCCGCCGACAGTTGTCAAGAAGTGGGCGACCGGCGATGGGGCAGCAGGTAAAGCGTTGGTCACAGCCAGAATCCGCAGGTTTCTTCCAGACGCGGAACTGAAGACCTCGGATGTAGCAGATGCTGCCGCTATGGCGCTCATCGGGTTGAGTCGGCTCGGGGGCATAGAGGTGGTCTCGAAGGTCCGCGCTCGGCTCGTGGACGCCCTGCAGTGGCCTGACTCAATGTCGGAAGCGCTAGTAGGAGGCGAAGAGCCGAAATGAAAGGGGCGCATCGTGCTTATGAAGCCTTTGATCGCCGTTGCCCTGACGCTCGTCGCTCCCACAACAGGGGTCTTGTTCGGTGCGGAGGCTGACGCTACGCAGCCTACGACCGACACCGTCGCCGACGCTCTACAGGCGGTGTCGATCGACGATGCCGCGGGAACCATTGATGCTGCCGCACAGGACGTCTACACGGCACTTGTTCGTTCTCGCCTGGATGCGGGGCGAGTCACCGTGGCCGCCTCCGACGGAGCCTCACGCACCCTGATCGGTACGGTATCCGTCGGCCTCGACCCGTCCGCCGTCACCTGGGATGCGGACAATCTGGCCATGTCCACCGACCCTGCCGTACTGGTGGCGTCCAGGCGTATGGATGATGACGGCGTCATGTGGACTGATCTAGCTGTGTATGCAATCGATGATCCCTCCGCCGCAACACTTATCGTGAACTCCGCAAGTATCCCGGCGCTTGCGCCCCCCGAAGTGTCGACGTCTCCACAATCGCCGCCCAGTTCGCCCCGTCCCACCGAGTCTGGCGCGACCAACATGCCGCCCCCATCCGAGCCGGCTATGCCCGCCGTAGAGGATGTAGGCATCGCATCTGTTCCCGTTGGGGCTGAAGTTCGAGTGGTTCCCGACACGGTAACGCAGCAGGAGGTGCCGGTCGTAGACGTCTCTGTGCCCGAGGCGGCCTCTTCGATTCCCGAGCTCACGCCAACCACAATCACCACGTTGACAGACGGCTCCGAAGTGGTCACCCGTTCCTGGACCACTCCAGAAGGGCAAAGAGTGACGCAGATTGTTTCTCAACCGGCCTCGCCACCACCTGCAGCACCATCTCCATCACCGGTAGCAGCGTTTTCTCCTGAAGCCTCAATGCCTGTACCAGAGACGACTGACAGGCCCTCTACTGAAGATTCCTCCACGACGAACAAGCGGCCGTTAAGAGAGCAACCTGCTTCCGATTCGGCGTTGATCGCGATAGGGCTTGCTGCATTCATTCTCATAGCGTTGGCCGGATCGAGCTGGCTGATGATGCGCACAGGAGAGGTCAAGAGGGGGCTGAGTGGCGCCTCCGCGCACCAGTGGGGGTATGAAGCGCATTCTCGCTGCCGCCCTTTCCGCAGTCGCAATCGCCTCCACCGGAGGCGTGGCAACTGCGGAGACTCCTGACGATGTCTCTTACTCTTCTCTGTCCGTCGCCGTTGCTGCATTGGCTGACGACGACCCGGCGCCGACTGACTGGACAACGCACACCCCCGACAACGACTCTGCATCCCACCTCGACGCTTTTGCGGCGAGCGGCAGCCGCACCGGCTGGTTCGGCCAGTCTTGGTACGATCTCGACGGCAACGGCTGCGACACCCGCAACGACATTCTCAAACGGGACCTGGTCGGTAGCGTCTACAAGGACCGTTCCGCATGCGTGGTTGCTGCCGGGACCCTGGAGGATCCCTACACGGGCGCGACAATCCGCTTCAAGCGCGGCAAAGAGACGAGCCAGGACGTGCAGATCGATCACGTCATTCCGCTCGGGTTCGTCTACGCTCACGGTGGCTGGAAGTGGGATGCCGATACGCGTCTAGCGATTGCCAATGATCCACTGAACCTGTTGGCCGTAGATGGCCGTGCCAACAGCTCGAAATCGGATGCTGGCCCCGCCACCAGTCCGAAAGGAACAGGTGCCGATTATATTGTAAACGGAGGTGGCGGATGGCTGCCCGACAATAGCGACTACACCTGTCGTTATGCGGCTCGCTTTGCGCGCGTAGCCCTCAAATACGAGCTAGGCCTCGGCAAAACCGACTCCGTCGCACTGTCCAAGATCCTGACCCAATGCGCCACAACGGAGGACAAGCCCCAACCATCTCCTCCCAACGAGGCTGCACCCGCATCTGGCACTGCAGATCTGCTTACACTTCCTCAGCCGATACGCCGTCTTTGGGGGGAAATTGAAGACTGGCTGATTGAGCACCCCATCTATGTGGTTGGCGCCGCACTCGGCCTCTACCTGATGGCGACGAGGATGACTCGTGGTCGCCGCTGAAACGCCTGGAACGACTCCGGGGGTACCGACAGCTCACGTAGAAGACCTTCTCACATCCGGCGAGCTCGCTGAGATCTTGCGGCTGCGTCCCACGACTCTCGCCAACTGGCGCTCCGCCTCGAGAGGACCCGCCTATTTTCGCATCGAGGGCACAGTGCGCTACCGGATAAGCGATGTTGAGAAGTGGCTGAAGAATCGACATGTAGAAACCCTGGAGACGGTAAGACTGCCCCGATGGCAGCACGGACATTAAACGCTCATCACCTTTCAGTACCCTCGCCAGTAACGGTCCGAAAGATCTTGATAGATATAGATAACGACGATTCAGAAGGCCCCGACATGAGCCCCTCTCGTTCACAAAGCCCTGATTGTGATCATGTACTGCACCGGCTGCCGGAGGTGGCGGCGGGCGGGAGTGTGTGGTCGGGGTACCGGCCCGACGGGAATCGATGAGGCGGACAGGCAGCAGCGCCAGGAGGTCGAGGCCGGCCGCGGCCCGCTCCGAATACTGGCGCCCAGTCGGGTGGAGCATCTACATCAGAGGCGTGCGGTGTGGGTGGCAGTGACAGGTCGGAGAGGTCCAGGTCGTCGACGGTGGTGGTCTTCTTCGTGTCCAGGGGTGCGGGGCGATGGTGGTCAGCGCCGGAGAGCCCGGTGAGGAAGCAGTCTGACAGCGCGCATCCGGAGGTACTCCCGGACGTTGCGGACTCTTGCTGTTCTAGCGGTCTTTCTTCTGTAGCTCGGGTGACGCCCGCATGATAGCGACCCGTGTCGCAGTCTTGGACAGGTGCGTCCCCTTCGAGAGTCGGTACATGGTCACGCCGGCGGCATGCGCACGAGCCAGGGCCTCGTCGCGGGCGGCAAGGGCAGCGTCGGCCTCGTCGCGGGCTTGCCGCCCGGCCTTTGTGAGCTCGACGGCCCTGGCTAGCAGGACCTGAGGCTCACCGTCTATGTCTGGCATGGTGTCTCCTCGCCTCCGGGGAGTTTTCCCGCACGGGAAGGCCTCCAGTCTGGCTCCTCCACTGTCCCTCTCACTCATCAGTCCTCCTCCTGATCCCGCCCCACCTGCGGGACGTCCGTGTGTGATGGTAGCCGCAGCCAGGCCTCTAGGCGTGGCCCCACGGCGCGCTCGACCTGGTAGCGGAGGCGGTCGTAGCGGGCGGTCTGTGCACTGGATGTGTGCCTGGCGCTGATCATGACCTCCCGCTCGGGGATGCCGGCGGCCAGGGCGAGCGTGATGACGCTGGATGGCGAGCATCGGGGCTGAAGCGTGACTACTGCAGCTCTTGCTCTGAAGATGGAGCTCCAGTCGGTGACCGCAGGAGTGCCCATAGGACCGTGAGCAAAACGGCGACCGCTATACCGAGCGCGACGCCCCCTGCGGCACAGGTCAGCGCGAATATCAGGCGCCGGGGGATATCGGTGCAGCCCCGGCAAGTCAGATCGACGAGCATGGCAATAGCTGGGTAGACAAGCGTCCCTTTGGCCACACGATTGGTCAGGCGGCACGTGATCTTCCACAGGGGGCCGTCAGCGAGTCCTGTGCGTCCCAGGACGATGGCGCCGGCGCACCAGATGGTCACGGCGCAAGCGGCCGGTAGAGGACTCATGCTGCTCGCCTCATGGTTGCATCGACGGCGGCTGTCTCGTGCAGGCCGACTTCCTTCATCGGGCGCCGCCATCCCAGGTCTGGCCTTCGTGCACCGGCCAGGCGTCCAGGAGTCCGGCGTCAGCCAGAGAGGCTACGAGGCCGGCCTCCGTGTAGGGGTCGATAGCCCACACCTCTTCACCTGCGGGCAGGGGGGCGTCGGTATAGGGCGTGTACAAGGTGGCCAGTACATAGAGGGGCGCCCGGTTGGACCATGTCTCCACTTCAGTGACGGCACGAGCTCCGCGCGCCGACAGGGCCATGCGCTCGGCTTCACTCATGGACGCGACGTTGATGTCCATCTGGTCGTGAGCGGATGCGATGAAGGCGATCGCCAGATTGCGCCTGGCTGCGAATGCTCGACGGTCGTCCGCTGCTCCCTCCGACAGGTAGCCGGGGCTGAGCGTGCTGATCACCTCCTGTGGGGTGGCGAACAGTGTGAGACTGGAGTCGTCCTGATTTCGCAGAGCGATATAGAAGCTGGTGTCGGGGATCCTTTCCCCGACGCGGATGGTGACTGCCATGACAGGCGTCCTTCCTAGGGGCTGTTCTTGTCGAGGCCAGTGGTGCGCGGGATTCGCCGGCACGGGACAGAACTCGGCCCGCCTTCTAGCTCCGGACACCGAGGCGGGGGCCGCGAGCGCCGAGCAGGTCGGACGCGATCTCTTCGACGTCGTCGGCGCGCACGAGGATCTGATGCTCCGCCTTCCCTTGAGAGGTCCAGCGCCCTGAGAGCATCCGGATTTCGTCTCGCCTCCCCAGCTGATCGATGAGTGCTCGTGCAACCGCCTGAAAGGCGGTGAGGCGCTTGTTGAGGTTCACGCGGATAGTGGAGCCGTTCCTGGTAACCGTGACGCTGTCGCCGTCTGCTCCTATCGCCACAGCGGCGCCTGCGACACCCACCACGGCGTCGGGGTTCAGAAGGATCTTGAGCATGGGCGCCAGATCACGGGTGTCGCCAGTCGCTTGGGCCTCTTGAACCGGGTCGTTGGTGGGCACTGGAAGATCGAGTATCTGGATCAGATACCGCGATGCTCCGGTAGGCGCCTGCTTGAGAAGCGCGGATACCGTGGTGGGCGTCATGAACATGATCACGGGGGTCTCCTGGTCGGCGAGAGGGGGCTGTCGCTCTCAGTGGTGGACGGCGCTGACGCCCGTGTGTGGAGCCTGTCTAGACGTTCTGACCGTGGTGCATCAGGACGTGAAGCCTGCTGGCCTGCCGCGCGCGACCGGTGCGCATCAGTAGCCGTGCGACCCGGACAGAGGCCTTCTGGTCAGCGGGGGCGTAGATGGCGAGATGGGGGTCGTCGTGGTCGGACAGGTCGGTGATCACCACTTGGCGGGTGGCGGTCATCAGGTGCGGCCACATCTCAGCCAGATCGGCCCACACGTGCCTGGACTGCTCGTCTGCCTTACCCGATAGTGCTGCGCGTACGGCTGACGGTATGAGGCCGCCCTCGAGCTTCAGAGTGTCGGTCACCGGAGCGTCGAGGTTGCTCCTGCCCCAGGAGACCAGGTGCGTCCAGTCGTCGGTGTCGCGTCCCCTGCTCGTGGGCCGCGCCGCGAGTGCCTTCTCCACCAGGTTCAGGATGCTGCTGCGGCAGTCTGGCGGCAGGGCCGGCCACTGTGCGCGCACTGTGGAGGCCACCCAGTGCGCGACGTAGGATTTTCGCCCAAGCGCGTAGATCACGCACGCCTCCAGGGTCTGCGGGTTGTTCATGGCTGTTTCTCCTCTCCTGATGTGCGTCGCGGTGCGGCCTTTTTCGCGGCTGCGCTCATCGCCAGTTCGTGGGCTGCTCGTGCGGCGCCTTTCAGCTCCTTGGGCTTCCCGCCGGTGCCGCCGAATCCGCTCTCGGTCGCAAGGCGCGAGGGGGCCGGTTCGCAATCGGTCGTGTCTTGAAGGCTCGGGGTGTAGGTGGCCACCTGCGCCTCGGTGGGCTCGGGGCGCTCGCAGCGGGGGACCCCGGCGGAGAGCAAGTGCTTACGCATCTCCTCAGTCCGGGAGAAGTAACCCTTGATGACATCCGAAGCGCTGCCGTCGAGTTCGACAACGCCTGTGCCCCGGGAGGACTTCTCATCGGTCTGGATCCATTCGGGGACGTGCGGCACGTTTTGGGGATTGGCCAGGGCGAAGCCTCTGGCCGCCTGCGATGGAGTGGCTCCCCATAGGATCCGATGGGAAAGGTTGGCCTTCAGCGGGCCGTCGAAACCCGTCTTGGCCTGTGCCATCTGCGTGGACACCATGACGCGCACGCCGGTGAAGCGCATCTCGGCAAGGACGGCGGACAGACGCTTGATCAGTGTCTGGGTGACCAGGTTGGCGGCGACCGCCTCTTGGACGAGTGGGTGGTCGTGGGGAATGCCCTTGGGCAACGGCTCGAGTGCGAACAGTGCGGTGGCCTCATCGATGACGAGCAGCACGGGCCTGGGGCGTACGGCGGCGGGAAGGTCGTTGACTTTCTGGACGTCGTGGCTTTTCAGTAGTCGAGCGATCTCCTGGCCACGCTGATAGACCAGCTCGATGACGGTCAGGGCGTGTCTCCTGGAGTCGAACCCCCAACCACCGGGACGGCAAAACTCTTTGCACCATGAGAAATCGACGACTTTGTGCGGAACATTGGCGATGGCAAGTTCCCAACCGCGCAGAAGCGCACTAGTAATGATGTTGTTGATCCCAACACTCTTGCCGGAGCCCGAGGTCCCCGTGGACAGGATGCCTGGCACGCCCCCCAGATCGATCGATACCGGATGGTTAGGACTGCCGGGTGCGCCCAAGCCAATTCCGATAGGAAGGGACCAGACATCGCTTGGCGGAACGTCGAACGGGTAGGGCTCTACAGCGGGAAAGTCGGGCAGCTCTCCGGCGCGTATGCGCATGGTCAGCGCTCGAACATCGGTTTCCACGTACCAGCCCGGGACACCGATAGCGGTGGTGACCGCTTCGTTGATCCTGGTGTCGTGCCTGGAGGGTGAGTAGGTGGCCGGCAGGCGCACGTCGAAGCCTCCATCGACCTCATGCACCTGCACCTGCCAGGGTTTGACCCCCAGAGCTGTAGCCAGGGCTTCGCGAGCACGCAACTCACTTGGACTCAGGCGTTCCATGACGGCCTGTCGAAGATGGGGATCGAAGACGGTCATCACCCACCCCTGTCCCGGGTAGCGCAGGTCGAATGCCTCGGCGAGCAGGACCGCCTGCTTGGCGCCGTCGGACGGCTTGACGTCAGCAGGCAGCTGGGCGCCCTTGCGCCCATCCCGCTCGATAATGGAGGTCACCGCATCGGCGCTGACGAAATAGGCTTTACCCGCCTCAACATCGACACTGGTCAAACTCCACTCTTCACCCTTGAGTTCACGGACCTTGGCCTCCAGTTTTCCCCGATCCCGCCTCGGGTCGAAGCCGACGGGCAGGCGGACGGGCAGCATCCGCCCGCTCATGGGGTGTCGGCCTGTCGCACCGCGGCGCGTCCGGCCCATACGACCCGGCCGGTACAGCCCGGGCTGAGGGTGCAGCGTTTGGGCATGGAGGCTCCGGGCACGCGTGTGTAGGCGGCTCCGCACTGCGCGCACACGGCCAGGGTGACCTCGGGCTTGCGGGTCAGCCGTCCCAGGTGGCGACGAGAACGGCGCAGCAGACTCCACTGCTCCTTGGTGAGTTCGACCTCGTCTGAGGTGGGCAGATCGGCGAAGCGGTCTGCGCGGTGGTAGCGCAGCAGTGCGGAGGCTATTGAGCTGGCGCGGGCCAGGCCGGGGGCATCGGGATTCTTCTCGATGATCGTCTTCATGTTTCTACTAGCGTGTTGCCGCCCCTGTCAGGTCCGATGTGCGGTCGTCGTCGGGCCAGGCGCTCGCGGACCATTCGGGCCAGCAGTTCGCGCTTCTCGACCCCTTGCCCCTGGGGGAGGACTCCCATGGCGTTGTCGGGGCCGGCTGCGATGGCGTCGAGGACTTTTCCCTTTCGGGACAGCACCATCGCCTTGTGCTCGTCGAGGGTGCCTGCGGCCACCATGACCGTGGCGAGCACGGGGCGTGTCTGGCCCAGGCGCCAGCAGCGTCCGATCGCCTGCGCCATGACGCCGGGATTCCAGAACTGCTCGACGAAAAGCATGTCGCTGCCGGCGGTCAGCGTGATTGAGGCGTAGGCGGCCTTGGAGGCGAGCAGGACTGCCACACGCCCGGCCTGGAAGGCATCGGCGATACGGCTGCGCTCAAGCCCGGTTGTCGAGCCGCTGTAGATCTCAAGGGCGTCCACGTCGTTGCGCACGGCGTTGGCGAGGGCGACGCCGACCTGCCGATGATGTACCCATACGATCAGAGGTCGTGGCCAGGTGCCGTCGGCGCGAGCGGGGTGATCGGCGACCCAATCGCGAATCACGCGTGCTGCAACAGTGCGCTTGGCCAGGCCCGCGGCCGTGTCCAGCATTGTCACCAGGGGCAGATTGGCGCGCGTGTACTTGGTGATGTCGGTGTCGGACAGGTCGGTGCCGACTTCATCGAGCCAGTCGTCGATGGCTTGAGTCACCTGGCGGTGAGCTGCCCGGTAGTCGGACAGGGGGACGTCGACGATCTCGCCACGCAGCGTGCGCGAGGGGAGGAGGGGCTGTCCCGCCTCGTCCACGAGCACCGCCATTTTGTCTCGCCGCACCCACACGTGCTGATTGAGGATTCTGCTCAGCTCGGCGAGGCGCTTCTTGCGCCCCTTCCATCCTCCGAAAGGTGTGCGGTAGCAGTAGCGGCGCATGAAGCCTGAATAGCCGCCGAAGATGCGTTCGAGATCCCCGGTGTAGGCCAGTTGGCTGGCGAGCTGGCCGGGACCGTCGCTCATGGGGGTGCCTGAAGCGGCCCAGCGCGGACCATCGCCGATCGCCTTGGCGAGAGCTCGCAGCGCTCTGGAACGCTGCGAGCTCCAGGAGGAGATCTGGTGAGCTTCGTCGACGATGCAGGAGTCGGGTCCCCAGGCCAGCACGCGCTCCAGCAACCCCTTGCGTCTGGCTAGTAGGTCCATGGACACCACGAGGACACCGTCCCCGGTCAATGCGGGCTCCTTGCGTCCGGCGATGATGGTGATCAGGCCTCCGCCGTCGCCGCAGTGTTCGGCCAGGCGGCAGGAGTCCACATGGCGCTGCCAGACGCTGACGGCGGAGGCTGGAACGGCCACCACTAGACGGCGCACATTCCGCACCGCGGCGGCTGCCAGAAGTTGGTAGGTGTTGTGGGTCACGATGTGGTGGCGGGTGAGGTAGAGGTGGTCGGGATGGTCCACAGTGATGCAGACGCTGTCGGCGTCCGCCACGCGCTCGATGCTCTGCACGACGCGCCGCGGAGGCGCCTGCGGCGTCCATTGCTCGAGTTTGCGCTGCAGCCGGAATGGCGGCATGTGGGGCGGCATTCGGACTTCGACTGTCCAATGTCTGGTGTGGTGGTGCAGTCGAGCTGTGCCTCCCAGGGACTCGACGATCTCGACGAGACCGTCCACCAGGGGACGACTGGTCGAGGAGAAGTCGGCCCCGCCGCCGGGCAGAGGCGAGGCACCGGCATCCATCAGGCCCTGCAAGAGTTCCAGGCGCTGGGCGGCCGACCCCAGTAGGAGCCGTGCCGGGATCGTTCCTCCGTCCTGCGAGCGCCCCAGAGCGGTGCCCATGGAGTAGGGGGGACATGGCAGCTCGACGTCGGGGCCGTTGACGGGCGCGGTCATCGGGATCTCCCAGCGCTGGTGTGGCGAGCTGGCCATGTCCAGCGTGGTGACGGTGCGCCAGTCGTGGCTGCTGGGGTTTGTGCGCGCCCGCCACAGGTGGTCGGGGCCGGCCAGCGTCCATGAGTCATCACTGAAGGTGATGTGGTAGGTCGTGCGCTCAGTCTGGGGAAACACCCCGGTCACGGGCGCGGCGGTTCCGTCGGGGGCGATCACGCGATCGCCGGCTTCCAGCGTCCCGATCGGTCTCCATCCGCTGGGGGTCAGGACTGGCTCGCTGATCGGCTGCTGCTTGCCCAGTCCCATGGTGTCGGCGATGTAGGAGCGTCCGGCGGCCAGGGCGAGTGCACCGGCGACCTGGTAGCCGTGCAGGCCATCGGGTAGCACTGTGAACCAGTCGGGCACGTCCCCGACGCGGTCGCGCACAGCCCGCCATTCGGCGGGGTTGCGTCCGTCAGCCAGGGCCGCCTTGACCAGGTCGCGATCGACAGCCGGGCGTCTGAAGCGGTGCGCCTCGAGTGCACGGCGCAGCCCTGGGCCAAGGACGATGCCGGATGACAGTAGGGCGCCGTCCGATTCGACGAAGTCCTGGATGCGTACCCGCATGAGTCGCCGGTCGGCGTCCCAGGTGCCCCCGGGCAGTAGAGCGAGGATATTCTCCACGCCCGCCAGTCTGGGCCGTACCAGAACGGAATCGGCGAACAGGTGGGCGTAGGGGTCTACCAGCTCGTCGAGATCGTAGTCGGCGGCCTCGCTGCTGTTGTCGCGCTCCAGGGCGAAGCGGTGTCGGCGCAGCCATCCGGCGGGGTCGTTGCCCAGACCGTCGACCACCCAGGTGCGCCGGTCGGCGTCCCAGACGCGTCCGGGCAGGTCCTTGATGGCCGCCAGGCCCTGCCGGTCGCCGCCGGGGAGTCTCATGACGACAAGCGGATGCCGCCAGCTACCGGTGAGAAGAGCCTTGCGCATGCCTCTAGTGGTGGACGGCGGGGGAGGCTGCGGTGTGGGGCGCCTTTAGGGGTGTCTATGCAAGCGTGGTCGCGTGCGCGCTTATACAAGTGTGGTTGCGTGCGGAGAGAGGGGTTGTCGGCGGTA
>ERZ772968.56-NODE-56-length-46045-cov-12.930702_pt1 | contig 46045 bp, 54 predicted proteins | sample MGYA00580674_ERZ772968 | MGnify/ENA primary metagenome ERZ772968 (study PRJEB29015, sample SAMEA2737940) | human oral metagenome | biome: human oral; feature: human-associated habitat; material: dental | place: China | collected 2138 ...
TGAAATAGCTGCCACTGCGCCGATGCTGTGTCCTTCTTTGCGTCGGCCTCCTTCTGCATGCTCCCCTTAGATTTCTCGCTGTTGGCTAGAGCCAACTGCCGGCGATACTCCTCGATGCCGCCCGCCAACTTTGAAACATCATCACCATACTCCTTGCCGAAGAGCTGGGTGGCTACGGTCAGCTGCCGCTCTTTGTCCAGGGCGTTGAGCTTGTCGAGCACCATCTGAATGGTGCCCGTGGCGTTACGCGCCATGTCCCTCTGCAACTGCTCAGCCTCCAGGCCAAGCTCCTTCAGCCCATCCTGGAAGCGCTTCGGCTGTGAGGCAGCCACCGACAGCTCCCGAATCACTGCATTTGTGGCTGTCGAGGCAACCTCGGCGCTTGCCCCCAGCGTAAGAAAGGTCGAGCCCAGCGCAGCCGCATCCTTGCTTGACATCCCGACCATTGAAGCCATGCCGCCAATGCGCTTCATCACCTCAATGATGTCTCCTCCCTTCGACTGTGCGTTGTCATCCAGATAGTTAATCGTATCGGCAAGCCCCTCAATCTCGCCGATCGGGATCTTGTAGATGCCGGCAATCTTGCCCATCTCTTCAGCCAGCTGTCCAGCTGGCATCTCGAAGGCCGTGGCCATTTTTGCTGACGTTCTTACAAACCCCAGTACCTCGTCTTTGGCTACACCCATCCGCAGACCTGCCGCGGCCATTTCTGCGATGTCGTTCGTGGCCATGGGGATCTCGCGCCCCATTGCCTGAATCTCAGCTCGCAATTCATAGAAAGCCGGCGTAAGTTTTCCATTGGCATCACGTGCGCCATCGAGCTGTTTGGCAACGCCAAGCATCGCATCCTCAAAAGAGCTGGCAGCCCGTATTGGCTTCAGAAATATCTGGCTACCGGCCCAGATAGACCCAATCCCCTTCAGGGCGCTCCCCATCATGTCCTTGCCGGCAGACATCTGGTGGAAAGATCGTTCCAGCCGATCCCGGCGCTTCTGGAGTGCGTCAAGATCTTTGGCGACCTGTCCAATCTCTATATTACGAGCGACGTCATCCAGGCCCGCGACATTTCCGGAAGCCAGCTTCTTTCGACGGCGGTTAAGGTGATCGATCTCCTCACTCAGTCTGCCGATATGCCGTTGTGCCCGCCCCGTGGTGCCCATGAACGTACCGGACAACACTGCGCCAATAACCAGGCTGGCCGCTAGATTGGTTGACATCAAACCCTCGAACTCTCGTCATTCAGAAAAGGCGGCTAATCCTGCTGCGAGCGAGGCAAACCCTCCAGCCACCACACAAAGCGCCCCACAGCCATGGCCTGAATCTCAGCGCACGACCAGCCCGTATGCGAGGCCAGCGCCAGAACACCCGAGCGAACGTAGTCGGCACTCAGCCAATAAAACCCATCAACGCCTTCTGCACCCCCCGATAATCACGCAGTGTCAGTTTCTTCATATCATCTGGCGAAACTTCGCACAGGTTCGCTGCAAACGTCACTTCGCGCGTGGCTTCGGTCAGATTTTTCATATCTCCCACCAGAAGCTGATCACCCACCGTAGGTTCCCGCATCCGCAGCGTCGTCACCTGCACGCCATCGATCTCAATGGGGCGCGACAGCTCAATGTCCACATAGCCGGCGTTGGCCGGCTCCACTTTCTTTGCCATGCTGTTGTCCTGGTCGTGTTCTCCGCCCGGAAACGGGCAGGAAGAAAAGGCCGGCAGCAGCCGGCCATATCGTCAATTCACCCCGGGCGTCACATCCCGAGCGCGGCCCTGGTGCTGGCCATGGAGTCCGTGCCGTTGATGACACGCACCATGTTCTCCATGTCGATCTCGTGCACCACGTCCTTGCCGTGCTGAAGCTTGTAGTAGGTCAGCGCCACGGTGATCTTCAGGCCCACCTTGTCGCCGGGCTTGACCGTGCCGGCATCGATCTCGCGGATCTTGCCGCGCATGGAATGCACCACGGGCGTGACCGCGCCATCGAACGATTCCAGCGCCTCGCGCAGCGTGAGCGGCAGCACCGCGCCTTCGCGGACATCGAAGTGCTTGAGCACTTCACGGTCGTAGGCGATCAGGGAGAAGCTGGCTTCGAGCTTTTCCAGGCCCATCGTCAGCTCGATAGGGCCGTCCATGCCGCCGCCCCGGAATTCCTCGGTCTTCAGCGTCAGCTTCGGGGGCGTGAACTCTTCGACCTGGCCGGCGTATCCCTTGCCATCGACGAAGAGGTTAAAGTTCTTGCGTACATCGCGGGCAGCCATCAGAACAGCTCCGTCAGGTATTTGTTGGTGAGGTGGCTGCGGAACGTGATGTGCTCAGCCGGGTAGACGGGGGTGAAGTCAAAGTCGAAGTAGACCTTGCCCTGGGCGATCTGGTCGGCAGTGTTCAGCTCCGGATCGGCCCAGCAGCTTCCGCCGATGATGGCGCCCTTGGCCGTGAGGTTGCGCAGGTATGCGTTCACCCCTTCGGTCACGTCCTCCAGGTAGGTTTTCGTGATGCCCTTGTCCACAGCCCAGAGGTGCGCGCGCAGCAGCGACTCGTTGATCATGTCGGCCGTGCGGCGCACGCAGAGAAACGCCCATTTCGGGTCCGACGACAGCGTGCGGTTGCCCCAGAGCCGGTAGCCGTCCTGGCGCACGATGGTGGCGATCTTCTTCTCGTTGAGCAGGTTGGCGCGCGCGTTGCTGTCGCCCAGCGTGAAATCGACCGGCCGCGCAGTACCCACGATGCCGCTGATCTCGTGATTCGAGGGCGAGACCCAGAAGCCCTCGTCGTTGTCGATTCGAGCGAGCAGGCCTGCCACGCAGGGGCTTGCCGGGGCCGCCACGGTCTTGCCCTTGTCGTCGAGCTTGAGCACCCAGGGGTCGACCACGTAGATGCGAGCGTCGCCGAAGTCCCCGGCATACGTCTTGGCGGCATCGTCGGTCGTGTTGGGGCCGTCGGCGATGACCACGGCGCGCAGACGCTGGGCAATGCCCTTCAGCTCGGCCACGACGGCATTGGCTGCGTTGTCGCGCTGATGGGTGAATCCAGGAGCCACAAGGATGCGCGGCACCACGCCCAGCTTGGACTCTGCGCCCAGCAGAGCCTTGACGCCCTCGTAGTTGCCGTTGGAGGCATTGACGCCGCCGATGACGTTGGCGGTGGTTTCGGTGTCGGTGTCGCCCTTGGCCACACGGATGACCACGACGACTGCGCCGGCCTGGTCAAAGATCGAGTCCAGGGCGCCAGGCAGCGTGCCCTCGCCCTTGTTCTCGGTGTCCTCCTTGGCCTTGAGCTTGGCAGCCTCCCGGAGGCTGCCAGCGATCAGCACAGGGGTGTTGAGCGGAAACGCTTCTTCATCGGCCAGCGGCGCGGTGCCCACGATACCGATCACGGACGATCGCACCGTCGAGATCGGGCGCGGGCCTGTATCGATTTCCAGTACCTCGACGCCGTGCAGGAAGTTTTCAGACATGGATTGCCCTCAAAGACGGCCTGGCCGGCTGGCCAGCGGCAGAAAGTTTCGACTGTGCATCCGCCTATCAGCAGCCTTCCACTGGTGGTTGTGCACATGCAAAAGCCGCCCGGCGGGCGGCGTGATCGGCGGCATCTGAGGCCTATGGCAGATGACGCCCCGCCCCCCCCCCCGATCGCCATCGTGAGGCGCCTCAGCGGCCGATGGCCCAGGCGTAGGCGGCCGCAAACTCTGTGCCCGTCGCGTTGTGGTCTCTGTTGAAGAGCGCGATTCGCGCACACTGGGGCAGCGGATGGATGCTGCCCGAAACCTCTTCCGACGCAAAGGAGCAAACTCCGCCGGTGAATACCTCGTTCATGGGTCGGATCCACATCACTTCCCGCCAGCCCGTGTGCCGCTGAAGACGACAGTTGGCCCAGACAAACTTCAGACCGCCCATGAACGATGGCAGCGTAATCATCCCGCAGTCGCCTTCCGTCGACTGGACGGGGCGTGGCGGGTTGGAAACTGTTCCTGGCGTAACGCTCTTGCGCGTCTCGATCCTGAAGCCTGCGGCCTCGAAGATACTGGACATGGCCTGGCGGACCCAGCTGGTCGTCGCCACCTTGAAACTGTCGTCGTTGTTGGCAGGGCGCGGTGCGGTCACGTTTGCCGTACCCGCGAACGCCGCGCCTCCGTAGACCGTTGCGCTTCCGGATACGGTCATGCCGCCCGTGATGGAGGGCGAGACCTTTGGAGCTGCATAGTCGGTCAGTCCGTACTTCGACACGGCCTCGGGCGCCGTGATGTCCCCGACCCTCTTGGCCGGCACGTAGACCGTCGCGCCGTTCTGGTGATTGAAGTCGACGATGGTTCCGGCCTCGATACCGATCGTCCCGGAAAACGTTGGGCTGGCACTCGGAGCTGCGCCCTTCACATCCGAAACGGTCAGTGTTACCGCGCCAGTGCGGCCGGCGACCGAGCGCACGCCGTACTTCTTCATCCACGCGGCGGTCAGGACGGACGTCTCGTTCGGATCCGCAAAATCGGCCAGCGCCGCATAGATCCGGCCGGAGAAGGTGCCTCCGGCAGCAGGCACGACGCCGGAGACGTCGGATGCCGTCAGTGTCACCGCTCCGGTCCTGCCGGCCACCGTGGTCACCGCATTGGGTTGTGCGCCAGCGGTCACGCCGTCCAGCTTGGCCTTGTCATCCGCCGACATGAAGCCCGCCGTGCTTCGAGTGGCCACGGCATGTGCATTGCCGCCAGCGCCCACGTGCTCGGCCGGCGCCTTGCCCTGCAGGGCCTTGATCAGCTCGGCCACCTGGTCCTTCAGCCAGCGCGTGCGGTTGGCCAGGTTGCGCATCGGCGCGTTTGATATCCCGTTGGGTCCACCGACGACCGAATCGGTCAGCTCGATCTGGTAGACGCCGTCGTCAAACTTCGACTCTTCTGGCAGCGTGGCCATTTATGCAGCTCCGTGGTTGAACTCGCCGTTGTAGCGGTACTGCCCGTTGTAGAAGCGGGCGTCGGTGAAATAGAGGTCCAGCAGGTGGCAGCGTGCCGGGGCGGTGGCCAGCAGCATCTTGCGGATGGCTTCGCCCTGGGCGCGCGTGATCGGGCGTGACATGTTGAAGGCGTACCGCGCCCAGCCTTTCGGGTCGCCGTAGGTGTGCACGCCATCGTGGCGGAACGAGCCGTCGTAGCGAATGCCGCTGTTTCCTTCAATGAGGCGCGCATCGCCGTAGCCTGCGTTGGCCAGCACGCGCTTGATGGCCCACACGGTACCCTTGCGACGGTGGATCATCACGGCATCACGGATCGATGCGCGCTTGGCGTCCTCGCTCCAATCCTCGCGCCACTCATCGATGCTGAAGGCCCAGGCGAGCCACGGCAGCAGCGCGGCCGGGCAGGTCTCAGGGCTCCAGGTCTCGCGCAGCGGCACCGGCACGCTGGCAGCGCGCTCGGTGGCGCCTTCCAGGGCGCGCTCCTGGGGCGTTGCATTGGGCGGCAGCAGCGACCGATGCGGTGGCACCGGCGCATTCCGGACGGGATCAGTCACCGACGCCTCCGATGGTCACGGTGATGCCGTTGCAGTGCGGCGCCTGGTTCCAGGCGACGACCTGGTCGGCAGCGGGCGCGATGAGCGAGACGTTCTGGACGCCAGGCTGATGCAGCGCGGCAAAGACGCCGCTGCGCGTGATGTCGCGCCCCAGGCGATGCTGCTCCTCGGCGTAGCGTGCAGCGGCCGCCCGGGCGGCTGCCAGCACCTCGGCCTGGCCGGCGCCCGCAAACACGGTCAGCACGGCCTCGATGCGGTATTCAACGATCTGCGCCAGCCGCACATCGACGGTGTCGCACAGCGGCCGGACCTCCTCGGCGTTGAGCGCATTGACGACAGCCTGGCACGTGGCCTCGCTGTCTGCGCCGCCGCCCGTGCCGGTGCGCGTGAGCACGGCCACATTGACGGTGCCGGGCGTGAGGCTGTCGACGGCTACATCCTTCACGTCGCCGCTGGCCGAGAGCGCATGGTAGACGTAGCTACCCCGGCTGCCGGCGGCGGTATATCCCTCCAGCGAGAGGGTCACGCGGTTGCGCAGCTCCTCGTCGGTCTCGTAGACGGCCGGTGTGGGTGGGATGGTCCGGTCATCGGCCGGGCGGATCAGCAAGCGCGCCACGCCAAAATTGGCAGCGATCTGATCCAGGTCGGCGCCAGCGGCGTAGGCCAGCATGACGCTCCTGGCCGCCTCGTTGATCCGCTGGCGGATGAGCAGCTCTCTGTAAGCGGCCACTTCCAAAATCTTGTAGGCCGGATCGGCCTCAGTGAGCGCGGTGAACGCGCTGTCGCGTGCCCGCAGGTCCGCGAGCATCTCAGCCAGGATCGCTTCGAAGTCGAGCGCCTCGACCACATCGGGCGCTGCCAGCCGCGACAGATCGATCTGCGAGAAGGCATTGGTGATCATCGGCGCACCTCGATACCGTCCAGAAGGATCGGGCGCCCCTCGGGCAGGTACGTGCCCCGGATGTCCAGCGTGATGGAACCCGGGGCAGCACGACTGGCCGTGACACGCTCGACGACGATGCGGCTCTCCCAGCGCTGAAGCGCCTCGATGGCGGCGGCGTAGATCTGCACCAGCGTGCCCCGGTTCATCGGCGCGTCGATGAGCGCAAAGAGGCGGCTGCCGTAGTCGCGGCGCATCACCCGGCTGCCCAGCGGCGTGGCGAGGATGTCGCGCACGCTCTGGCGCAGGTGATCGATGCCGCCCAGGCGGCGGCCTGTAGTGGAGCTGGTCCCGTTCATGGGCGGGACAATATCCAGCGTGCAGGGGCACTTCCACTTGTGGTTGTGCCAAGGGCGCCGCTGGCGTTGCGCACAGGCACGGCGGCCGCCGTGTCGCCCTCCCCAAAACCGACGATTTCCGGTTTTCCACCAAAAAATGAGGGGCCATCAGCCACCAGAAACCCGATCGGGCCGAGGCTTCAGAGCACCGGGCCGCTCGTGTCCTTGCCCTGCTCGACGCCGCTGTGTCGGTGCCCGGCGCCTACGTTGGTGCCGTTGTTGGAGAGCCCGCCGGCTACCGCCACGTTGCCGGCGATGGCAGCGTCGCCCGAGCCGGTCATGCCGGCCAGCCAGGTGAGCGGCCCCTGCACCGTCAGCGCTCCAGTACAGGTGGTCTGGGGCGCGGCCAGCGTCACGGAATCGGCCGCGTTGATGGTGGCCGTCTGGCAGTTGACGATGACGCGCCCGGCGGCCGCCACTGTGACGGTCAGCTGCCCCTGGGCGCTGTCGTAATCGACCGTGCTGCCATCCGGGTAAGTGATGCGCTCGATGTCCTGGCTGGCAGCCGGCGCCGGGTGCGCGTCCTGGTAGAGGGCCGGCAGCACGACGGCCTGGGCCAGATCCCCGTAGGGTGCCAGCACCATCACCTGCTCGCCGGGACGCGGCGCCGACCAGGTGCGCGTGGCACCGGCACGCCCGGTAATCCACGGCAGCCAGTCGGTGGTGAGCCCCCCGACATCGACCGTCACCCGCGCAGTCGCCGCATCGAGGGCGGCCACGGTACCAACGCGGATCAGGTTGGCCAGCAGCCGCTCAATCTCAGCCAGGGCGTAGGCGTTCACCAGGGCGCCCCCCTGTCCAAGTGCAGGTAGTCGGCCTCGTGGTCGGCGCCGACTTCGGGCGCAAACGACACGGCCGGATCCGTGGGCGTGGTGCCGTCGTCGGTCCAGTCGGATGCGCCCAGGTGGATCACCTGCTGCCACTCGGTGCGCCAGCATTCGTACTGGTCCAGTTCAGGATCGAACTCGTCAGGCCATGCGCCGATCACCATAGCCGGCCCCACCGGACAGCCCCAGCGCTGCAGGCGCGCCCAGGCCATGAATTCGGCAGCCAGGCGCCGCACTTCCATCTTCGGGTTCCGGCTCCCCTGGCGAAAGCCCAGCACGAAGCGCGCCTCAAAGCGCGCGTTGACGGCCAGCTGTCCGGTGCCCGGGTCCAAGTCGTCGGCGCCCTCCATCTCGGTCAGCTCCACCAGGCACGCGGGTACGGGCAGGTTCTTCCTGTCCATCCGGTAGGCTTCGACCGTCAGCAGCTCGGGAAATCGCTGCCGGATGGCTGCAATGATGCCCTCGTGGACGGCCTCAATGGTGGTCACTGTTTGCGCATTCGCCATGTCAGCTCGTGTTCAAAGACCTGCAGAAAGCGCGCGCGGAACTCGGCGCTCTCGATCAGATCATCCCGGAGGTAGTCGCTGCCAGGGTCGGCGATCTCGACCTTCTGGCTCTTGATGGGCAGGCGCGCCTTGCCCTCACGCTTGAAGACGTGCAGCCTCCCGCCCTTGCCCCGGTGGATGAAGCCGGACTGCACCTGGCGTCCGCCGTAGGCGCGCACACCCTGACGGTTCTGGCGGGCCTGCAGCCGAATGAGGCCCACGGGGTTGAGGCCGTACCAAATCGGCACCTCGGCGCCGCGCGATGTGCGGCGCAGGCGCGCCACCTTCAGGCGCTGGCGGATGATCTTCTGCTGCAGCGCCAGCTCTTTTGAGAGGCCGCGCGTTGAGCGCGTGCGCACCCAGCCGGCCATCTTGGTGAGCGTCGAGCGCATGGCAGCCTGCACCTGCTGCGGCATGGCGCCCAGCTCATCGATGATGCCCTCCAGCCCTTTGGTGTCGATGGTCAGCTCGATCATGCGCGCTGCTCCGCCAGCGCCAGCAGCCCCATGCCGGTGCCGTCAGGCTGGGCGTTGGTCACCACGTCGTAGGCGACACCCTCGATCTCGACGACATCGCCCCGGGTCACGTCGCGCACGTCATCCCAGCGGCATGTCAGGCGTGGGCGGGCGCTGTCCAGCTCGTACTCGCCCAGCTCGGCGTTGAGGTACGGATCATCGAAGATGCCACGGATTCGGCGCTCCGCGCCTGCCTGCAGGCGCACGGTGACCCAGGCGGCGAACTCGTCCACCTGCAGGAATGCGTCGAGGTCTTCCCAGGCGTGTTGCGGCATCTGCTCGCCCTATTCAGCGAGCCTTACCGGTCCGTGCCTTGGGTGCCGCAGTCTCCGAGGCGCTTTCCTCCGGCTCGGCATTACTGGCCGGCTCCGTGTCCTGCTTGGAGTTCTCCACACGCACAGCCTTGCCCTGGGCAATCAGCATGCGAGCGTCTGAGGCCAGAACCTCAACGGTCTGACCAGGCGGCACGACAAGGCCTTCAATCACGATTGCCGAGGTCACTTCGATGACGACTTGTTCTTCCATGTCATTCTCCTTGTTCAGGACCGCCCGGCAGTCGTGCCACCGGGCGGCGTCTTGCCTCAGCTCTTGCGGCCCAGGCAGAACGACTCGGTGCGGCGCACCGCAAAGTCCACGTCCTGGAAGACAACGATGCGCAGCCGGCCCGACTTGCTGTTGCTGTACGGATCGACCGTCAGATCCAGGCCGCCCCACATCGCCACCAGCAGATCGGCGAAGTTGCCCATGATCACATCGCCCTTGTTCACCTGGTTGGTGATCTCGGTGCGGTAGCCGTTGACGGTGTTGCCCGACTCCCAGATCGTGCCAGCCACACCCTCGTGCTTGAGCGCGGTCTTGGCGTAGCCCCGGAAGCCGGCCTCCGAGACGTAGGCCATCCCGCTCACGTCGGCGTTGTCGACTGCGATCTGGGTTTCCATCTCCACCAGCTCGGCAAACGTCGGGCGCTCGGCCTTGAACTGCACGGCGTTGATGCCGGTCTGATTCGTGATGCCGCGCGGCTGCTGGTCACTGCCAGTGCCGTAGTAGCCCGCCTTGTCGATGGTCAGCGCCAGCGCCTTGGCCAGGTCCGCCCGCACCAGCGCCTCGATGTCGATGGACGACTGCATCATCAGCTTGCGGGTGATCTCGGAGTACGCCGCCACGGTCTTGGGTGACAGGCTCACCTGGCCCAGCTGAAGCGCCTGCTCGGTGGCGTCCTGGTCCTCGCCCACCCAGTAGCCCTGGGCTGCTGCCACCTGTTTGGGGATGTCCACCGTGCCCACCAGACCGCCGGCGACCGTGCCCAGCTGCATGATGGTGGCGCGGTTGCGCAGGATGTCGATAAACGACGACGCCAGCAGCGTGTTGGCCACCAGATAGCCGCCGGTGTCACCAGTGGCGGCGCCCGTCTTGGCGGTGTTGAGGGCGCGCGTCAGCACGTCCGCCGGGATGGCAAAACGCTCGCTGTCGCGGGCGCGTTTCTCGGCGGCAGCGCGTGACGCTTCGAACTCGAACGCCGCCTCTTCCTGGGCGCGGCGGCTGGTGGGTTCGGCCAGCGCACGCACGACCTTCAGAAAGCTGAAGTTTCGCGTCTCTTTCTCGGTCAGACCGATGTCGGCGTGCTTCATCTGCTCGGACAGCGGCACCTGATGGCGGCCGTTGATGTGGTCGAGCAGCTGGCGCTGAAAATCAGCGACCGAGACGCCGTCACGGGCTGCATCGCGGGCCAAATCAGGCGCGTGGTACTGCTCGCCCATGTCCATGATGGCGCGCACGCGCTGGCGCTCGACCTCGGTTGCGCGCGTGCTGGCGTGATCCGCCGTTTTCTCGGGCGCCGGGGCGTTGGTGGCGGCCTTCTGGCCGTCGGTGACTGCTTCAGGCATGTCAGTAGTGTTCCTGGTGTTGGGTTGTTGCTGCGCTTCGGGCGCGCTCGCGGCGTCTGGCGCGGCAGGTGAATCGATGTCCATCGAGCGCCCCACGCCGACAGAGGTGTCGGCAGGCACGGAGACGATGGAGATCTCGAACGGCTCCCACTTGGTGATCGTCCAGGTATCCTCCCCGTCCTTGATCTCGGTACGCTCCGCGTCGATGATGCGATAGCCAACCGAGACGTGGCGGCGGATGCCGTCTGCGATGTCCTGGAAGATTTCCTCGGCTCGCGCGCTCTTGCCAAAGCGCACGACAGCCCGCCCCCGGCGGTCTGCGTCGATGGAAACGGTTTCTACGACCCCGATCTGTTTTTCCCAGTCGTGATCGAGCAAAAGGGCTGCGCCGTCGTTGAGGCGCGTCATCACCACCGCCTCTGGTGCGTGGCTCAGAATCTCGGTGCCGTACCAGCGCTGCACGGGCGCCTCGCTCGAAAACGCCAGCTCCACCGTGCGCGCGTCCTGGTTGACCGCGCCCACCTGGGCCGAGCGAAACGCACGCGCGCCGTCGCGTGCCCGGATATCGTCAAGCGTTGCCGGCATCGGCAGCGTCCTCCTGGTTTCCGGCCCGGGGCCGGGATTGCTTGGCCGTCTCGGCCATCACGGCCGCCTGCAGGTTCTTGTCGAACACGGCCGACTTGATGAACTCTTCGGGGATGCCCGCGTCGCGCATTTCCTGGATGTCGCTGGCGATCTCGCGCCACACGTCCGACGGATCGCGTCCCTGCTCGCGGATGATCTGCCCGGGCGACATCAGGAGCTGGTTCTTGGCCGCGACGGCTGCCTGGATGTCAGACTGCGGATCGATCCAGGCCCAGCGCCGGGGCTGCCAGGCCACCTGTGCATAGCGCGCCAGCCGCTCGGGCTTCAGCGCCTTTCCCTTGACTCGGATGTGCCCGCCCAGCAGCGCCCTGGGCAGCCACGCATCAAAGACGGGCTGCACGAGGCTTTCGATCAGCCACTCCTGCAGCTCCTTCCACCATTCGCGCTCATCGAGCGTGCCCTGGCGGATGCTCGAAAAATTGACCCCTTCCAGGTCGTTGGCCAGGTTGTTGTAGAGCACACCGAACCCGGCCGCGATGCCGCGCAGCATGGCCTTGTTGAAGCTGGCAAACTCGTTGGCCGGAAACTGCGGCGCCCATTCGCGCAGCTCGGCGCCCGCAGGCAGAAACATGAACTCGCCGGGCTGCGTCTCCAGCGGCATGTGCATCGCCTCGTCCTCGTCGTACTCAGGACCGAAGCCATCACGCCATTGGAGTGCGCCCATCTTGGATGCGCCCACGCGCGCATTGACCACTGCCGCGTCCTCGAAGCCCGCGAGCTGGCGCATCCGGAAAAGCCCCGTCGCCATCCACGGCAACCCTCGTTTCTGCCCCGTGAACTCGGGCAGGAAGCCGTGGATGATCTCGCTGGCTGGAACGCGCAGGCTGTCGCGCCGGCTGTGGCTGTAACCATAGGCGTCCTCGCCCTGGTCGTCGGCAAAGTGGTACGCCAGCGGCCGGCCATACTGGTTGAATTCGATGCCGGCACGAATGAACCGCCCTCCAGGCAGGTCGTTTTCGTCATGCTGCGGATTGCAGCGCTGAGGGTCGAGCATCTGTAGCGCGATACCGAACGGGCCTGCGTCGGCACCAAAAACCATGCGGAACATGAACTCGCCGTCGACCACAGCTGAGGCCACTGCTGCGGCCTGCAGCGCGCGCCACGACTTCATGCCTGCCACATCACACGACTCCCGCCGCGCCCAGAGCGCAAACGCATCCTCGATGGCGGCATTGGCATGCGTGTCGAGCCGGCCATCGTCGCCCCGGCTTTGTGCCTGCAGAAGCACCCCGCGAGGGCCGGCTACGTGGGTGCGGGCCAAGCGCACGAAGGCGCGCGCATAGTCGTTGTTGCGCACCTGTTCGCGCGCCCGCGCCACCAGCACGCGCTGGTGTTGGCGGATGATCACGTCAGCCTTGGCTGGCGTCGTGGTCCAGTCGGCGGCCAGCCGGTCAATGCGCGATCCGTCAAAGAATCGAGCCCCCGCTCGTGAAGGCGCGCGGCTCTGTAGCCTCTTCCCCGCTTGTGACGGGCTGCGGGCAGCGGCTTGCTCCGCCTCATGGGGCAACGTGCGCCGCCTGAAAAGTCCCATCAGACCCATTACCGGAACGCCACCCGGGCGACGCCAAAGAGCGTGCCGTTGCGCGCGGCCTTCGCGCGCTGAAGCTCCATTCGGTATCGGTCACGCAGCTTCAGCAGGTCCGCGATGGGCGTGCGCCTCAGCTCCCGGTTGTTGATCCAATACTGCTCCTGGTCGAGCGTAGCCCGCTTTTCCAGGACCGCCTCGATGGCGTCGAGCACGCGCTGCACGTGCGAGCGCGCGTCGTGGCCGGCTGCGAGCTGCGCAATGTCCGGTCGCACCGTGACCGTGCCGCTGTCGATCTCCTCGATGTCGTCGCCGTGCTGCGCGCGGACGCTGACGGCGTATTCGCCGTGCAGCCACTCCCGGGTGGTCGTTGCAGGGACGTGCAGCAGGTGATTGCGCCCATCAGGCACAGCGTGCAGATCGATGACCGACGGCCCGCGCAGCACCGCCGACAGGCGCCACTCGGGCGCCGGGTACGCGGGCTGCACCACCAGACGCCTGAGCGTCAGTCCAGCCTGGATGCCGTTCGGGAAAAGTTCTGCCATGTCACCAGGAATTGATCCAGCCGCCTCGCCTGCGGGCCGGGGTTGCGCGGGTTCTGCGGGGTGCAGTGTTGGCAGGCGCCGCGTCCTTTTCCACTGGTGGTTTTTCCCGCGCCGGCATCGATGCAGCCGCGCCACGATCCGTCCGATCCGTTTCGGCCGGCGCATCCCCGGTAGGCGCATCCGGCATGCTCTGCGCCTCGGCTGCTGCCTCACGCTCCTGCGCATCGTCTGTCGCGCCCCTGCCGTCTCCAGCCCGAGTACTGCGGCGCACGGCTGTCGCCTGCTCGATATCCTCCTCGGTCAGCCCCAGGCGGCGCGCGGCCAGCTTCAGCGACGGATTGGTGATCTTGAGCGCTGCGAGCGCGTACACGCGGCAGTCCAGCGCCTCGTTGCGCTCGACCGTTTTGTGCCACTCTCGCACGGGAAACCCCTTCACGTAGCGCATCGTGAGCTTTTCGGCCGTGATCTGCCGGAACCACTCCGACCCTCGGCCTTCGGGCACGTGGCAGTAGCCCGGCCCCGGCGTCTCGATGGCGAGCCGCCGCATCACCACCAGCTTGGCCTCGTCCACGCCCACCGGGAAAAGATCGATGCGCCGCCCGCGCTTGCCGCTACGCTTGCGCGATGGCGACCCGACAATGGGTCGACCCCAGCCCGCCACCCCCTTGATGCCGAAGATCCTGCGCCCCGCCTTACCCTTGAGCCAGTCATACGCCGACTGGGTGTAGCCTGATGTGCCCCCCGTATCGACACAGGCCGCAGAGATCGGTAGCTGGGCGCCGGACTCGTGTTGCCAGCTGCGCCCCAGCAAGTCGTCCAGGTCATCCCAGACATCACCCTGCAGCGGATCGCCCCACAGCACCTGGTAGTCGACGCTCCAGGACTCCTCGGCCAGACCCCAGGCGACGATCTCCACCTCCAGACGGTCCTGCTGCATGTCAATGCCAGCCGTCAGCACCAGCCCGCCCATGGGTACCGGCGCGGCAAAAGGCTCGATGCGCTTCATCAGCGCCTCGGAATCAGCCTTCTCGCCCGCCTCTTCCCAGGTCTCTGCCAGCGAGACGTTGACGAAGGTCTGCAGGTCGCCTGCCGCCTTCTTGTCCAGATAGCTGCGCACGATGTCCCGTAGCCGCCGAAACGTCGAGTATGTCTCGCTCAGGTGATAGCTCGCATGCCCCCGGAACGGCTTGCCGGCCTGCCACCGGCCAGCCCGGATGGCGGCCTTGCGCATGCCATCGTCCCAGAGGCTGCCGCAGTGCGCGCAGGTGTAGCGCGCCGTCTCCGGAAACTGCTCGGCCTGCTCGTCTCCCTTGCCCTGCCATGTCACGTTGTCCCACCTCAGCACCTGGTATTCGCCACAGTCCGGGCAGGGCACGAAGAAGCGGCGCTGGTCGCCTGCCTCGAATGCCCCCTCGATGTGCTTCTTCTGGTCGCCGAACGTGGCGGCTCGCTGCCAGATGAGCGACACCGGATGCCCTTCGGCCGTGACTTCATAGCCGTCGACCTCATCGACCACGATGATCGGGGCCGAGCGCCCCCTCATCGTCTTTGGCGACCCAGACCAGGCGAACATGAGAAAGCCGCCTGGATACGATTTCATGGCGCTGTTGTTGACGCCGTCACGACCTCGCGGCTTGGCCAGGCGCTCCTGCAGCGCGCGGTTGGCGTCCACCATCGGCTGGAACTTCGTGTTGAGCCACATGAGCAGATCCGTCTCGGATGGCTGCATCATCAGCTGCGACGCTGGGCGTACAGCGATGTGATAGCCCTGCCCGCACAGCGCCAGCTGGGTCTTGCCCACCTGCGCCGCCCACATCAGCGTGATGCGCTCGCACTCCGGATTGATCAGCATGTCCAGGGGCTCCCGCTGGTACGGGGCGTTGTCGAATCGGATCATGCCGGGCACCGCGTTGCCACTCGGGATGCGCACGTGCCGCTCGGCCCACTGACTGGGTGTCAGGTCCGGCGGCGGCTGCAGAAAGCTGCGGCAGCGGGCAAAGATCCGCGCCAGCGCCGCGCTGTTGTCAAAGCTCCCCATCATCGCCCTCGATGTCGTCAGACGGCTCGATCAGCGACCGGGTGTCTGCCAGCGACTGCAGCACCTGGTCGATCTCGGCCAGCATCATCCGCTTGATCGCCGACTCGTCCTTGGCGCCGGCCAGCGACGACGCGATGCGCCCGGGGATGTTGCGGATGTTGGTCTGCACCTCGGCAAAGAGGCTGCCCAGGTTCTTCTCCAGCTGCGCCACTCCCACCACGTCACCTCGCGCGCGGGCCAGCTCGATCTCGGCCATGTCCGCCTGCGCCTTCGTGAGCCGCGCTTTCTGCTCGTGGTAGTCGATGGGCGAGTCGGAGCTGCTGCCTCCCCGCTCCTGCAGGTACCGAACGTACCCCTGCACGGCCGGCACCAGCTCATAGCGCCCGCGCTCGGCCCTGGGAATCACGCCCTCGCGCGTGAGCTGCTGCACGCGCCGCTCGGACAGCATCAGCAGGCTGGCGATGGTGGCAACCGAACGGGTTGCATCACTGGGCATGGCCGCAGGGCGTCATCATGGGCACGCACCAGCGGCTCAGCCGCCCGGCGCCAGGGTGCGGGCAGCCGTTCGCATCCCGGGCATCACCGCGCGCCGTGCGTTTCGGTTCCGTTTCGTTTTGACAGGCGCCCGCTGGAGCTGGCGGGTTCGCGCCAACGCCCTGTTTTTGCAGGGATTATCGTCCTCTTGACGGAGGGGCAGTGCCCCGCCAAAACGAAACGAAATGGAATTTTTCGCGCACGCACACGCCAAATTCCGGGGCCGTTTGCGCCCCGCAGCCGGGCCCGGCCAGGAAGTACCTTTGACCCGGGGGTGGTGAGCGGCCCCTACCGCCCCCCGAGCGGCCGATGACGACGTGATCAGCGCCAGCGCCTGCCGCATGGCGACAGCCAGGCGCAGGCGGCGCACAGGATGCGGCGCCAGCCATCGGAGATGGGTGCTCGTCATTCGCTCTGCTCCCGCCAGCTGCTGCCGGCCATGCTGTCGTCGGCCACCTGGGCGGCGGATTGCCCCTTGCCCTGCATCGCACGCACGGCGGCAGTCAGCGCCTGGTGACGCTCGGCGCAGGCGTAGTACAGCTGCACCGTCTCGACGTGGTGTTCTATGAGGGATGACAGGCGCCCATCCTGGGCCTCCGGCAGTTGCGTACAGGGGACCATCAGGGTCTCAGGGACGGGTCTTGCGCTGGGGGGCGCGATCCGGCTTGCCAGTGTTGCCGGCATTCCAGACGCGCAGCCCGTCAGCATCCAGGCGGCAAGCATCGAGATTGGGGCGCGTGCGTACATACTCCTTCACGACTCGGGTAACGACCTTCTGTTTTTGGATGCGGGCCAGCTCCTGCTCCAGGTGCTCGCGCTCGATTGCAGCAGCCGCCGCCGCGGCCTGGCGCTCACGGACGACGGCCTCGGTCATCTCCTTGAGCGCCTGCTGATCACGCTCGGCCAGGATCTGGGTGTAATGCGCGGTGGCTGCCTGCTTGCCGCTCGCGTGGCCGCGCAGGTAGGCCGCCATCACCACGGCCAGCAGCACCGCACAGGCCACGATCAGGGGGCCCTGGCGGCGCGCCAGGATCAGCGTCTGCAGTGCGCTCGCCATCACGCCTCACTGGTCGACAGCGGCACCGCTGCCATCAATGGCGGCGGCCCAGCGTCGTCGATCGGCACACCCAGGGGCCAGCGGTAGGACGTAACACGCGCGGGGGAAAACGCGCGGATGTTGACCTCATCGGCCTGATTGCCGCCCAGCACGAGCAGGTTTCCCTGCACGTCATGCCCCACCAGGAAGCCGACGTGCCCGCCGCCTCCAGCGCGAGAGAACGTCACCACGCAGCCGTAGATGGGGCGTGCCAGACCGCGCCCCCAGCTCTCCCAGCTGCGCGCGCTCTCGAAGCGGGTCGAGGCGATGCCGACATCCTCAAGCATCGCGCCCACAAAGGCGCTACACCACGGCGTCTCGTCGTCGCGGATGCCACCTCGGAAGATGGCCCGCCACCACGAGAGAATCTTCGGCTCGTGACGCGGGCCACGAATCTCGCGCGTGCCGATGTAGCGGCGAGCCTCGGTGATCCAGGTGGGCTCCCTCACGATCCCTCCTGTTCCAGGGCCGGCCAGCGCTCAGCCGCTTCGATCTGAGCCAGTTTCTGCTTCATCTCGGTATTCTCGGTAATCAGCTGGATCGTTCGTCGGTGCATCTCTGCTGCTTGCGCGTACAGGTCGCGGTTCACTGCTGCCAGGCGCTCGATCTCAGCGCGCAGCAGCGCAATGAACTCCACCTCCCACGCTGCTCTCTGCGCTGCTGCGCCTTCTTCGACCAGTTTCCGGTAGACGAAGCGCACAACAAAGGCCGTGACGATGCCGCCGGTGCCCGTGGCGCCGACATACTTCAGCAGCTCTGGGAGAAGGGAGTCATCCATGGGTTCGTGTTCGTCGGGCGGAGTTCGTCAGCCGGCAATATCGTGATCGGGCCGTGTGTATTCCACTGGTGGTCATGCCCCGGTCATCGCCGGGCGAAACGGGCGGATGGGCGGCTGTTATGGAAGCAGGAAAAAGTCACGCTGGGCAGTTTGGCGGGCTTCCCCCCTTTGTAACTTCTAAACTACAATGACGGCATGATCAAGCTGAAGTACACCGATACCTTCAAGCGCTGGATGCGCTCCCTGGCAGACAGAAGCGCCAAGGCCCGCATCATTGTCCGGGCCGAACGTCTGGTGCAAGGCAATTCGGGAGACTGCAAGTCGGTTGGCGAGCAGGTGTTCGAGCTTCGCATCCATTACGGCCCCGGCTATCGGGTGTATTTCACCCGGCGCGGCAATACCGTCATCCTCCTGCTCTGCGGCGGCACCAAATCCACCCAGCAGGCCGACATCCGGCAAGCCCGGCAACTGGCAAAGAACTGGACAGACAGTGATGAAAACGACTGAACGGCTTCACGACTTCGATGCAATCGACTTTCTGGACTCGGAAGAGGATGTTGCCGAGTATCTGGCGGTAGCGCTGGAGACGAACGACCCGTCCTACATCGCCCACGCGCTGGGCGTGGTTGCGCGCGCCAAGGGCATGGCCCGGATCGCCGAAGAGTCTGGGCTGTCCCGTGAGCAGCTCTACCGCTCCTTCAGCAGCGAAGGCAATCCGACGCTGCGCTCCATGCTGGCCATCCTGCCGGCGTTGGGCGTGCGACTGAGCGCCACACCAGCCAGCGAGTCCCGGCCCTGACGGGCGTCAGCCCTCGTCCCCTCGCGTCATCTCGTTGGCCCGCACCAGGTTAACTACGTGCCGGCGCGAGACGCGCATGATGGACAGCACCATGGGCAATCCCGCACCCGCCCTCAACATCTTGACGATGGCCTCGTCACGGTAGCGGGCGAAGATCCTGCGGCAGTTCGCCGGCTGCAGCACCTCGCCACCGAACGCGCGCACCAGCGCCATCGCCTTCTCAGCCCCCAGGATGCGTACCAGGCGATGATCGGGCGCGAGCTTCTTGGGCACGTACAGCATCACGCGGCTGGAGCGCTTGCCCGGCGCGCCGCCCATGCAGGTGGGAAGCTGGCCAATCAGGCGCAGCGCGGCATCCCGGCCGATGACCTGGGCGATCTCGCGCACGCTGCGCGGCAGGTCATCCAGATCGTCGCCGCTCGGAGCGGCGGCATGCTGGTCAGGGCGCACTGTTCAGAACTCCTCGATGTCCCAGCCTGAAAACACTCGGTCGCGGGGATAGACGGCAATCAGCCGGAACGGAAACTGCTCGGCAGCCACCCGTACCTTGACCCGCGCGTCATCGTGGAAGATTGCGCGCGAGCCCTTGACCTCGTGCAGCTCGATCTGCCCGTCAGCGCACATCACCACGAAGTCCGGCGTGTAACTGCAGCGCTCAGCCAGCCGCAACGTCAGCCCCTCGAATCGATACCAGGCGATCTCGCCGACCAGCTGCCGCTTGCGCAGGTGATGCTCGTAGGCGCTCTCGGTCTGGTTCATCGCGCCCGCCTTCATCCGCCCCAGCGCCTGATTGGCGAAGGCGCGGCGCACGCCGCCCTCGATGTCGCCTCCCTGGCGCCTGGGTGCAGCGCCACGGATCGCCCGCGCCGATGCCTGCAGCGCCTTGACGTCCGGCAGCCGCAGCCCTTTGAGCCTGGCGCTCATCCCAGCGTCCTCACCCAGCCCGTGTAGCGCTCGATCATCTCGTCCAGATCCCATGACCCCCACAGCTCATCCGCATCGATGCGGCTGTCAGCAATCGACAGCAGGTAGCCGTGATCCGGGTTGTCGCGCAGGATGACCGCGCCGTGGCGGCAGTCGTGCTCGGAGACTGTTTCAGCGTCGCGCACGAGCGGCCCCGACGCCAGGCGGTATGCCTTGCGGGCAATCGCGGCGGTATCGTAGGCGTCACCATTACAGATGTGCCCCAGTCGGTGGACGATCAGGCGCATGGCATTTCATCGGGACGGGTCTGCCTGGCCACCCTTGCGCATCGCCGCATGCACCAGCTCGGCGTAGCCACAGATGTCGACGATGTTGTCCATGTACGCGGGGTCGCCGTGCAGCATGCGCGCGACCTTGCACTGGATCATGTCCAGGCCCTCACGCTGCGCAGCAGTGAGCCTCACCCAGCCTGGCGCGACACGCATGGTGTTCTTGAGTCCCTGCGCCGTTCGTGCGACATCGCCAAAATCTCCGTATCTGGCGCCGCGCTCAGCCAGCACGGCCGCCACGCCGCTGCCCACCTGGTGGCGCAGGACAATAGGCGGAGGCGTAGGAGTGGCGGGCGCCGGTGCGGTATCTCGGCTGCCCGGCACGGTACTGTGATCACCCATCCAGATGCTGCTCATGTCGTGAGGTTCCTGCCTGCTGTGCGCTGCTCCATCTCGACCATCAGGCGGCGCACGGTGACGCCCAGCGCGTCCAGCTCGGTCGCCTTGCGCACGATCCACGCGCGGCGCTGGCCGTGCAGGCCCAGCAGGCTGCCCCGGTGGCAGTCCGCGCACAGCGCCACTGAGGTATACCACTGCCCCTGGCTGATCTCGTGCACCTCGCTCGGCCCCGGTCGATCACAGATGCTGCACGGCAGGCGCGCTACCCGCTCGATGTGGCGGCGCTCGGACACCGTCGGCGCTCGCTTGTTTCGGCTCTGCATCAGGTGCGCGCCCCACGAGTGGCCGCAGCAGCCCCCTCGGCGCTCGCGGCGTCGCCAGCCGCGTCCGACGCCTGGCGCGAGCCCCGGGCCTGCGCGATGGCGTCGGCCTGCCTGGCCAGGCGCGCCAGGTGGGCTCGACCGATGGCGCGACCCGTGAGGCCAACGAACTGAGCGCGGACCTTCTCGGCCACCAGCGTTCGCGCCATGCGCAGCGCAAACTGCTGCGCCTCATGGCGCGTGGCGCACTCCACAGCGCTGATCTCGTGATGCTCGTCATCGATCGAAGCGACGATCCACGTGCGCCTATCTATCCGCTGGACAGTGATGCCAGTCTGCACCGGAACCGTGACGCTGCCGCCAGCCAGATCCAGGCTGAAGCCTGGGCCGGCGGGCGACGGGCTGCGCTCGCTCAGCATCTGCAGCGCCTGGTGGAATGCGTCGACAGCGCGCGGGTACGCGATGCGGTTGGCAATGCAGCCCTGTTGCTTGACGATGACCTCAGCCATCAGCGTGCCTCTGGTGACTCGGCGCCGGGCTCATTGGCCTGCGGCTCTTCCTGCTCGCTGCCAGCGTCCTCGGCCTCATGCTCTTCCTGGTCGATGACCTGGTCGGCGACCTCCGCGTCATGCTCGGCGCCTTGAGACTGACCGGCGGGCTCGCCATCCGGCTGGGCCGTGGGCTCCGGGTCACGCGGCTGGTCGACAGTCTCGCCATCCGGGTCAGTGTCGCGCGGCTCATCGGTCAGGCCGCTCTCCTGCCCCGCGTCCTGCGCGCCATCCACGCCCTCCGGCTGCGGGGCGGTGGCGGGCACCTCGTCACCCTGCGCAGCCTGCCCGACCTGATCCTGGTCTGCCGTCTCGGCCACATGATCCGAATCGGTCTGCTCTGCGGCCTGATCCGGGCCAGCCTGCCCTGTCGCCTGCTCTGCAACCGGCTCTTCGGCCTGCGGCTGCTGCGGTTGTTCCTGGTCTGGCAGGTCCGGGCTCGCCCAGATGACGCGCCCCTGGGTGTCCAGGTACTGAATCTGGATGTCCGGCGGCACCAGGCATTCCATGCCCCCCTCGATGCGCATGGCGAGGCTGTTGCCCTCGGCCCCGATGATGACGCCGCGCACCGGGTAGCCGTCGCCATGGAAGACGACGCTGCGGCCGATCGCAGCCGGCGTGCCGTGGGCGCGCGCGATCCGCTGCACAGCCTCGACTGCCTCGGGCGCGGGTTTCTGCTCTTCCGGCTCGGCCGGCGTCACAGGCTCCGACAGCGACAGGTCGGCGCTCCAGGCACTGTAGTCGCCCGCCAGCACAGCAGCGCGGCGGGCCGCCAGCTCATCCTCGTCGGATGCGGCGTCGCCCTGCTCGCGCTCGGCGCCCGTGGTGGTCTCTGCAGGAATGGGCTCCGATGGCACGGCCGTCGTGTCGACCTCGGGCGAGCTGGTGGTGTTGGTGGTGTCGTTCGTGGATTCGCTCATGATTGCTCCAGGTTCAGGTGGTTCAGGGTGAAATCGGGCGGCAGGTTGCCGGCAAGGTCAGCTGCCCAGCTGGATCGCCCACATGAAGATGCGGGCGACAGCCCAGATCAGGACGGCCAGAAACGTCATGTAGCCCGCCACAGCCAGCGCGGCCAGCAGCCAGCGGCCGACGCGCACACGAAACGAGGCGCGCGCCACAGGGCGCGGGGGCGGCATGCGGATGGGGTTGCGCACGGGCATGGCCGGGTAGCCAAAGATGATCCGGGTGGGTTCGCGAGGTGGTTGCATGGATGGTGGGATGCACAGGGGTTGATGAGGTGGGGCACGGTCACTGCAGGCCGGCCGCGATGGCAACGCGAACGAGCAGCGCCAGCATCAGCAGCAGACCAGCCCAGGCGGCGATCCAGAGCCAGCCCTGGTTTTCGTGCCATTCGGCAGCCTCTCGCCGGGCGCGGGTGGCGATGCACCTGCGGATGCGCCGGCGTGCGTGCGCAAGCCGGGCGGTGTACCGGGCCACACCAGGCCGCCCGGACGGGGTGTCTGCCTGCAGGCAGTGCAGCTCATGCCCGGTCGTCGTCGGCCAGCCGCGCACGGTAGCTCTCCCAGTCGAAGATCACGGCGCGAGCGCACTCACGTGCCCGGTCGAAGGCACGCTCGCCGATGCAGGCCCGCACACCGTGAATGTTCTCGTTGGCGATCAGGATGGTCGGCGCGCAGCGCTCGTAGCGCTGCATCAGCATGTCACCCAGCAGGATCTGCTCGGTCTCCGTGCCCCAGCGCCCGCCCACCTCGTCGATGACCAGCAGCTCCAGTCGCACCAGCGCGTCCGTCACCTCCTGTGTCGAGTGCTCGGCATCCGGTCGCCAGCTGTCGCGGATCTTGCCGAACATCCAGCTGGTGTTGACGTGCATGGCTGGCCGACACTGCGCTACCAGAGCCTGCACCGCAGCACAGGCCAGATGCGTCTTGCCCGTGCCCATGCCCCCGATCAGGATCAGGTTGTCAGGCTGCTCTCCGGCCAGGAGGCGCTCGGTGAACGTCTGCACGGCCTTGAGCGCCTTGCGCTGCCCCTCGTTCGTGCATTCGTAGTCGCCAAAGCCCTTGCCCACATAACGCAGCGGCACGGCGTCATGACCCACCATGCGCCGGAGACGTGCCCGCAGCAGCACCTCGCGGTTGCGCAGCTCGGCCGCCCGCGCGTCCTCCTCCGCCTGACGCAGGCACTCCTTGCACAGCGTCCACAACGCCTTGCCTGTACCGAACGGAAACATGACCCGACGGCTCATGTACGGTCCGTGCCGCTCGCACTCGGCCGCCCGGAAGTCCTCAGAAAATTCGTCCATCTTCCTGCACTCCTTCGCTGTAACTCGCAGGCGTCGGCATCACGCTCCTGCCCCGTCCGACACGGCCGGGCGGCCCGCTTGCCTGCGTCTGCTTCATCCACGCATCAACGATGAACCCTTGGTGCCCGCGCTCGACCATGAACGCCAGCGCCTCGGGCATCGTTGCCCCTGCCTTGCCGGCCTCCCGGCGCACGCCGGCCAGCGCTCGGGCCGTGACCGGGGCGCTGCGCGCCTTGCGAAGCGCGCAGAAGTCCCGCCACAGATCGTCCGGCACGTCCGGCGGCTGCTCGGTCATCACCCCGCGCCAGGCGGCCGGGTCTGTCGTGCGCCGGGGGCGCGACCGGGACGCCTCCGGCGGGTCAGCCATGCCGGCGGTCTGCATGCCAGGCGCGGGCTGGGCATCCGGCTCGGCACCAGCCGCGGACTCAGCCTGTAATGCCCGCTCTGCCGCCCTGGCACGGGGGGTAAGGGGGGTAAGGTTTTTCCTTTTGGTTATTGGTTTCTGGTTATTGGTTGGTTGGACAGGCGTTGAACGACTGTTCGGCGCCGGTTGAACATCTGTTGAACGGTCGTTGAACGGCTGCTCATCGTCCGTTGAACCAGTGTTCAGTGCATGCCCGTCATCCATCGGCCGCTCGGCATCGTCTGCCTGCTGGGCTCTTGCCCTGCGCGCCGCCGCCGAGGCCATGCCGGCTTGGCTCGCTCGTTCGCCTTTCAGGCGGTATGCCGCCAGGTCGCGCTCGCAGCGCTCGTTCACCCAGCCCTCGGGCGTTTCGGTGAAGTAATCGGCCAGGATCTGGTCAATCGCGGTCTTCTGACGCTTCGTGCGCGCCATCGTCTGCCGGTAGACGAGCTGACGGTCGAGTGAGATCGGTTCCTCGCGCGCGTAGTACAGGTCGATCAGCATCCGGTACGCACAGTGCTCGTCCCATGACAGTCCGCGCGTCGAGACCGCGTAATCACCCAGGTGGAACTGGTAGTAGTTCATCTCATCCCTCGAAGGTCTCGCGGGCAAATACAGGGTGGCGCCAGTCGCGGTTCTTGAGCGCCTGCAGTGTCTCGCGGTCGCAGGCCTCGGCCAGCACGTACTCCTGGCGCACCCGGTCGCGGTCCGGGCTGGCGAACTCGGACAGAACATCACCGCTGGCCTGCAGCCTCTTCAGCGCCTCGGACACCTGGTGCCTGGGAAGCTTCGAGCGATCGAACAGGCTCAGGCGATGAAACCAGACCGGTCCGCCATCGGGGCTCGTAGCCTGGATGGCCCTGATCTCGTTGCGCACCTGCTCCAGCAGGGCCGGCGTGATCTCATCGGCAGCGTGCGGCTGCCCGGCAGGCGCCGCATCGGGCGCCGTGGTACGGTCGCTCATCTCAAGCGCCCTCCGTGGACTCATCGTTATCGACAGCTTCGGCCAGGGCGTAGATCAGCCCGGCCTTCTCTCCGTTCTTGGGCCAGTGGATGGCCATGGCGATGTCACCGCGCAGATGCAGCGCTGCGAGCGCCTGGAGCACTCGCTCCTCGTCCGTGCCCATGTTCCGGGCGAGCGTCTGCGCTTCGAACCAGACGGGCTCGCCGCCCGGACTCATGGCCTGGAATGATTTGGCCTCGGCCAGCACACACCCCAGCATCGCGGGCGTGATCGCAGCCTCACGCTCGGTCATGGCTTCGCTCCTTCGATCCGGAACAGGCCGCTCTGGCGGGCCGCCTCCATGATGCTCTGGCCAATGGCCCGGGCCATGCGCACGTCGGTGCCCTCGCCCAGCATCCGCATCTGGGTTGTATCGTTGCCCTGCAGCACGTGCTCATCCGGCACGCCCAGCGCCCGGCGCCACTCGGCCACGGTGGGCCAGCGCCAGCCGCCAGCGTAGGCGTAGATCATGTGATTCTGGCGCGCAGGCACCTGCGGGTGCGGCTCATGAAAGCTTGCGACATCCCGGTCGTCGCGCAGTGTTACGACACCGCCGCGTCGCCCCAGGGCGTACTCCACCAGGCGGCGGACGTGGGGCTTGAGGCCCCCCCGCTCTTCTACTGGTGTGACCGGCAATGTGATGTCGACGACATTGATGTCGTCGACATCACGTGCAGTCCCGCGCGGGCCGGGCGCAAACCGCACCAGCGGCGCGTAGTGTCCCCGGAGGGTGAAGACGGCATAACGCCGCTCGCGCAGCACTGGAGCGCCCAGGTTGCGATGCGGGCACAGATAGGGGTGGTCCGACAGCGTGTAATGCCAGCCCAGGCCGTCCTGCAGATGATGGACGGCATCGCTGGGCGTGAAAGCAGTCTCGTACTCGCAGACCACCCAGATGGGCCGATAGGACGACGCCGCCTCGCCCCAGATCCGCAACAGCGTGCTGGCGGGAACGTCGCCCGCTCCATACCGGCCACCGCTCCAGATGCGGGGCAGTGTCATCCAGACCAGGGCGGCCTGGCGCCATTGCGTAGCGTCGGGCGCGACGGCCTCGATGGTGTGGCATTCGCCTCCGGTGAAGTTGGCCTGCCACGTTGCGGCAGCCGGGCGCCAGTTGTCGATGGCGCCAGCCGGCTTCCAGCCCGCCTGCACCAGCCCCCGGGCGGCCAAACCTGCACCAGCAAAGAGGTCCACGAAGTCAGGCAGCATGATCTTCGGTCGCGCCGCGTGCAACGTCATGCAAGTGCTGGCAGCGCCGCGCCTGCCGCTTAATCTCATCGGCCAGCGCCACGATCTGCGCAAGGCCGTCTGTCTTTGCCCGATCCTTCGATCGCGGTGCCGTGAACCACTCGGGGCGCAAGGTTCTCAGTTGCCGCTCGCGGTGGGCCGGAAGCTCTCCGTGCCAGGTGCGGATAGCGCTTGGCGTGATGCCCATGATGGCCGCCAGATTCGTAACGGATCCTGCGCGCAGGACCGCCTGGTCTTTCGTCATTTCTGAGCCCTCGAAACAGTTTCACCGTGAATTTAGCGGGGCTTTTCTGGTTGCCGGCCGACTCAGCGAGACCGCATGAAACCGCCATTTCCGTGCGCTTTTGTGTCTTGGCGGTGCTATCTGGTGTTCGCGTGTGCGGAAATATTGGAAAGCGATGCCGGCTGGCGTGTGGATGAGTATTTGCCCAGAAAACAACGGATAAAAAATTTTCGCCAGTTTGGCGTTTTCGAGACAGTTCCGAGCCGAATCAGGGTTGTGCGCTGGTATGTTTATTGCTCTTGTCGTACACCACGAGCTGCTTCATGAGCTTGCAACACGCTCTTCCGAATACCCGTCGGTCCGGGAGCCCTCCTTCCGAATGGCCCGGAAATTCCGGGCGCATGACCCGCTATTTCAGAGGTGTCAATACGGCCTCTTTTCTCGCCGCCCGATTGGGGGGTAACATAGCCCTTCCCTACGATCAATGCGCGGAAACCCCGGGAACGGGGAGTAGCGTCGTCGCTGAGACCGATGGGTAGCAGCGGACGCACAGCAAAGCCCTCGCATCGACGCCGGCTTTGTTGTGCGCCCGCCTTCAAGCGCAGGCCCTCCTCGCCTGCGCCCCACCGGCCCGCTGAACGCGGGCATTCTTTTGCCGACGCACCCGCGCCATAGTAGTTCGTGACCCTTTCCGGTCACGCCCGGTTCTCCCTTTGATCGGCGCGGTGAAGACTTTCCCTTCAACGCTCGATGAACGGAACGCGCTCATTCAGGCGCTCAGCTGCGGCCCCTATCAGGGCGTGCCTGACGACATCATCGACGCGATTCTCAGCTACTGCATGGCATCGGGCCTGGACCCGTTCTCACGCCCTGTCGAGGCCTGGCGGGTCCTGGACGGGCGGCACGGCGTTGCACGCTGGGCCCTGAGCCCTTGCCAGCCCCTACACGATAAGCCCCCAGGCGTTGGGCCCTGAGTCCTCTGGCGCTTCGCTTCCACTCTTTCGCACCAGGAATGCAGACATGCAAACCATTCTCCGAGCCGAAAGCGACCGGCTCTACTACCCTGGCCCCGGCGGCGTCGGCTTTGAGTCGCGGGCATACGGCACCGAGCGCGCCGCGATGGACGCGCTGCTGACCATCCTGCAGGTCCACACAGGCAGGTCGCTCACCCGGCCGGCTGTGGGCCTGCACATCTACTCTGCCGATCCGGCCATGAACCTGGGCTGTCACTTCCTGATCCTGGCCGTCACGGACCGGGGCGCTTCGGTCTACGCCGCCAGCCTGTCAGATCTCGCGCGCCACAATCTGCTCCCGCCACAGGAGACACCCGCATGCTGAACCGAGTCGACATCATTGGCCATCTTGGCCGGGATCCTGAGACACGCTACACCGCCAGCGGCGACGCGGTGTGCACGCTGTCGGTGGCGACCACCGAGCGCTGGGCCGACCGCGCTACCGGCGAGCGCCAGGAGTCCACCGAGTGGCACCGCGTGGCCCTGTTCGGCAAGCTCGCCGAGACCGCCCAGCGCTACCTGCAGCGTGGCGGCCTGGTCTACGTGAGCGGCCGCATCCGCACCCGCCAGTTCACGGATGGCGAGGGGGTTGTCCGGTTCAGCACCAGCATCCACGCCGACGTGCTGCGCATGCTGGGCGGCCGCCCCCACGATGAGGCACCGGCTCCGGAGCACGTACCTGATGGCCAGAGCACGCCCGGGCGCCGCGCCCGCAAGGCAGCAACCCAGGCCGCCACCGAGCCCGAGCAGCTTCTCGATGACGACCAGGACATTCCCTTCTGAGCGCCGCGTCAACGCGGAGCGCCTGATTTCGAGTCAGGCGCATATATGTCGGCCTGCTCAGCAGGCCATCTGGACTCGGGCGCGCTTGCGCACGATATCCATGACGGCATGGTCGAACTCGGGTCGACTGATCATGACGCGCCGCCCCATTTTGACGATGGCGCCGGCCGCCAGCAGTGCCGGGGTGTTGGCGCGGATGAACCAGCGGATGGAATCGGTCGAGCCGAATAGCCGTCGCCCGTCCTTGGTGTCGTAGAACTCCTGCAGACTCATCAGTCTGGCCAACGGGGTCGATCCACTGCCATCATGTCCTGCGCCCAAGGGAGCAGCCTTTGCGGCGTTGACCTTATCGGCGTCTGCGCGCTCCTCGCGCGTACCCGGCTCGACGGACGTGGCATGGGGCTGCCCATCGCCCTCGTCCCGCAGGGTGTCCGGTTCATAGTCTGTCTGCATGCTTCTTTCTCTCGTGTGGTTGATTAGTTGTTGTTGGTTTCCTTTGTGCGTCGGGTGACTAAGCCGCGCAGCAAGGATGTTTACCGACCATTACGAAAGAAACAAATGTGGCAGAAAATGAAACGTGTTGAACATTTTCTGCCACCGCGACACGCCAGCATTCACATGAAGGTAATGCGACGACGCCCCTGGCGGGCAGCTGCGGCGCGCTCGTCGAGCAGGTAGCGAATGGCGCTGTCGGGGCTGGTGCGGACCACATAGGCCATATCGAAGACGATCGCCACCAGCTCGCAAAACGGAGCCGACACCCGACCGACGGTGAGCCCGACGCCTTCGGCGATGCGCGCCAGCTCGCGCATCAGCACCAGCAATCGCTCGCGCTCAGCAGGATCGGCTGGGCGGCCGCGCTGGCGTTGAGGCGCTTCCACGGACAGCGCCTTGGCGCGAGCAGCAAGCTCGGCCAGGACACCAGGCGCCTGCATGGCCTTCACAGCTTCGGCTACTGGCGACCCGGTCGGCTCGCTGGCGTATTGGCTGATGAGCGCGGCCCAGGCTGGAGCGTCTGCCTGCACCAGGTCATCCAGCCCTGCGAGCAGGCGGCGCAAAACGCGAGCCTGCTGGGCCTTCTGCCGGCTTGGCGCGGGCTTGGGTGGCCCGATGGGCAAGCCATATGCCATGGTCGCTGCCAGCGTCTGGCCGACGGCAGCTTCGTCGCCGCTCAGCAGCCGGCGCAGGCGCGCCAGCTGTGCCCCGGAGGGCGCGAACAGGCTGGGGGTTCGCTGGTTCTGGCGGGAGGGGGTTGGTGGCTGGTCTGTTGCAGCGGCTTTCATGACAAGGGATACTGCTGGTGCGGCGCCGGCCGGGCGAGGGCTGGCGCCGCGAATGCCGCCGCAGGAACGTGCGCTCAGGCCGGGCCGTTGCCGAAGACCTGGCGCAGCATCTGCGCGCGACTGTCGATGCAAAGGTGCGCATACCTCTTGGTCATGGCGAGAGTCTTGTGATTCATCGACTCTGCGATGGCCAAGAGGGGCACCCCTTTCTGGGCAAGCCAGGAAGCGTGGGTATGTCTGAGCGTGTGGAAGACGACGCCCTCGATGCCAGCGTCTGCCAGGGCTGCCTGGAAGGCCGAATGGAACTGCCTTGGCCTGAACGGGTAGCGCCCGCTGAAAACCAGGTGCTCATCCAAGGCGCCACCGCGGAGCTTGGCCAGCTCAAAGGCCACGTCGTCTTGCAGCAGGATCACGAAGGGTTCGTCGTTCTTGGTGCGCTCGACAAACGCTTGTTTCTTGGTGAGATCGAGATCCCCCCAGCGCAACCCCATCAGCGTGCCCTTCCGTGCGCCTGTCGTAACGGCGAGCTTGATCAGCACATGCAGCATATTCCAGCGTGACGCGCGAGCCGCCTGCAGGAGACGCCGGTACTCGTCCTCCGTCAGGAACCGGATGCGCCCGCCACCAACCGGCAGTACCTCAGTCTCTTTGACAGGGTTCACCCAGTTGCGAGGCATGAGGCGCCGCTTCTGGGCCCAGGTGAGCACTCCTTGAAGAACGGTCCGGTAACGGTTGATGGATGCCGGCGCCAGCGGCTTGCCTGACGATGTGATGCGCTTGTTTTCTGCGCGGGCGCCGCCTCGATTGATCACGCCACCACGCCTGGCGAGCGCATCGAGAGCGTCCTGCACATCGTCTCCGTCGATCTCGGTGGCGATCTTGTGGCCGAGCTGGCCGACGAAAAACGCCAAACAGGTGGCCTGGTTGGCAGAGCGGCCCTTGTAGCAAGACATGTAAACGTCCGCAAGGTCCTGAAACGTGAATGGCTGCCCCCTGGTCAAGGGGAGAGGGTGGGTCAAAACTTGGTCCATTTTTCGCTCCGAATGCTCGAAAAGAGCATATCCCTAAGGGAAATGCGAGTTCGTGGGCTAAGTCGTTGACGCACAAAGGAATGGCGCCTCCGGCACGAATCGAACGTGCGACCCTCCCCTTAGGAGGGGGATGCTCTATCCACTGAGCTACGGAGGCATGGTGCCCGATTGTACCGGATGTGAAGGAGGGACGTCGACGATGGCGGGCGATGGCCTGGTGACCGTCGGCAGGCTTTCCACAGGCACCATGTGGTTGCGCTCCAGCACGCCCAGGGGTAGCTGACGGATAGCGCCATGCAGAGCGGTGGCATCGATGCCGCTGGCCTGAGCGGTGAGGCGCACGCCATTGGCGAGCACGTAGCCGATCTCGATGCGGCTGGAGTCCTTCCAGCGCAGTTCCGAGACGCTGCGGGCACCTTCGCGGTAGCTGCTTTCGATGGTGGCGGTCGTCTCGCTTTCCTTGTGGCCCTGGGCACCGCTGGCGGCTGACTGGGCCAGCAAGGCACCGGCGCTGGCCGGATCGATGAGACGCAGATCCAGTTCGGTGCTACCCCGGCGGCCGTAGATGCCATGGGCCATGACGGCGCGGGACGACATCCCGCCCCAGGGCTCGATCTGCAGGGACTGCAGCTTCAGGCCCAGGATCTCGCTCGGGAACCAATTGGAGAGCTGGGCCGGCGTGAGCGGTACGCGCTCCTGTCCGCCGGAGACGGTGGCCGCCAGGGCGGTGGCGGCATCACGCGCGGCCTGTGCGGCAGCCAGGGAGTCGTTGCGGGCGCTGGCGCTGCCCGCCTCGCGTGCGGCCTCGTCCAGATTGCGGTCGGCCTGCTGGATCTTCTCGATGGACACGAGCACGCGACCATCATCCTGTCGCAAGGCAGGCCCTTCGGCGCCGACGATGGCAGGTTCGGTCTCTGGCGGCACCATGCCTTCCCAGGCCCGATGGGCCAGGGGGCGCAGCAGCATGTTGGTCAGCAGGAAGAGCACGACGACGATGCCGCTGAGGATGCGTCCGCCTCGTGGCGACACTTTCAGCAGTGCGGGCATGCCACCCAGCAGCAGATAGACCGACCAGCTGCCGCCCAGCACCATCAGCAGGGGAAAGAGCGGCATCAGCAGCGGCTGGAGTGCGGCTGCGACCAGGAGGCCGGCCATGGCGTAGCCGACGACGGCAAAGGCCTTGCGCAGATGGCGGGTTCCACCAAACCGGGGCGCGCACAGCTGCGTGACCAGCGCCACGAGGGTGAACTGCACGAAGAAGGCCAGGCTGCCACCGCCCAGCAGCACCAGCAGTTTGGTCAGCCGCAGCGGATGATGCAGCACGGGCGCATCGTCGTAGAGGTGCTGACCGAAAACCAGGCCGAGCCAGACCAGCAACACCAGTGGCAACAGCCAGCCCACATACAGATGGCGCAGCGAGACATCTTCCCGGTCAATCTGTTGCCACTCGGCCAAGGGTGACGTGAACAGCCGAAACAGGCGTCGAAGCAGTTTCATGGTCGGAAGGCCGGCCGAATCACGTTTCATCTGGATGGAAGCGTCGGAAGGAACAATTTCCTTGCACGATTTACAACATTAGAACCGTCAGCCGCACAGCCGGTCAACAAATACAATGTGCCGTTTCGTCAGTACCGCCCGATGAGCTGGCCCTACTGACCTTTCCTGTTGCCATTCACCAACATCTCGCGCCTTCGGGCCGATGGATTCCATCATGAGCACCCCCAGACAACCCGCCCCTCCTTCCCTGCAACTGCTAGATTCCGCTGGCATTTTCCAGGCCCTGCTGCCCCTGGCGTCCACCTGCGGCCTGCTACTGGAGCCCTCGGATGGGACAACAGGCGGTGAGGCGACACAGAGCGCCCCGGGGGGTGGCGGCGGCATTCGCGTTCGGCTGCAATCCGTGCCGACCACGGCTGACGTCCACTGGTTCCAGCATGTGGCACCCGACCATGTGGCAGTGCGTTTCCACCTGCCGCACGCGGCTGAGCTGGTGGTGCTACCCAAGCAGCCCGAAAAGCTGGTGAGCGATGCGGCAGACCTTCTGGTACAGCTGGGACTGGCGCTGACGCTGACGCCAGTCCGCGCCGGTCTGGTGATTGACCGCGTGCGCCATGGTTACTTCAACGAGGGCCTGGCCTTGCTGGGAGAAGGCGTGGCGGCACAGGAGATCGAAGCCGCCGGCGCCGCAGCCGGCTACCGTGCGGGTCCGCTGGCACTACTGGATGAGGAGGGGCTGGAAGTGACTGATCAGCTCTACCACCAGAGCCTGGGCGAGCATGGCTGCGGATGCGGGCATGACCACGGGCATGACCACGGACATGATCATGGGCACGACCATGGCCACGGACACAGCCATGAACATGAGCACCATCATGAGCATGCGCATGATCACCACCATGGGCACGGGCACCATCATGATCACGATCACGCACATGATCACCATCATGGCCACGACCATGCGCATGATCACCATGACCATGACCATGACCACGATCACGGGCATGCACATGGCGCGGCGGAGTCGGCTGTCTGGCCTGTGCTGACGGAAGAAGCAGCCTATGCCATGGAGAAGATGGCGCATGGCTTCCAGCGCAAGGGACGCGCGGCTGGCAGTGGCTTCTATGACTATTACGATGACGAGGACGAGGATCCGGACCTGTGGTCGGGGCTGTCCGCCTTCCTGCGGCGCAGCGTGAAACTGCCGGCCGACGACGTGCGTGACCGACTGCGCTACATCGTGTGGGTGGAGCTGCTGAACAGCCTGAAGGCCCGCGCCCTGCCCTCGGCAGCGACCGCCGACGTGGCAGCACGCGGTGCTGATCTGTGGGCTGACACGGCCTCCGCCCCGCTGGCCGCGCTGCGGGCGCTGGATGCGGATGAGGTGGAGCGCCGTGCTGCCGAGCTGGCCGAACGCTATGGCCAGCGCTTTGCACTGCCCGCCGACTGGCGCGAGCTGCTGAAGGCCTGATCAAGGCACGCCGCTGCCCGTACTTGCGGGCATCAACGAAACAGCCCCGGACTCCGCAAGGAGACGGGGCTGTTTGCGTGGGGGCGCCCGAACATCGGGCAGCCCGTCATGAAGCAATGACAGGCGGCGCCCGGCTGGCGGACCTCCTGCCTGGCGGCTCTCAGCGCATCAGGCGCCTTCGCCCGCCTGGTTGGCCTCTTCGGCAGCCACGGCCTTCATGGACAGACGCAGGCGGCCCTTGTCGTCAGCCTCGATGACTTTGACGCGGACGGACTGGCCTTCCTTCACGTAGTCCTCGACCTTGTTGACGCGCTCCTGGGCGATCTGGGAGACATGCAGCAGGCCGTCGCGACCCGGCAGGACCTGAACGATGGCACCGAATTCGAGGATCTTGAGCACGGTACCGTTGTAGATCTTGCCGATCTCGACTTCGGCGGTGAGGTCGGCGATGCGCTGCTGGGCGCGGCGTGCAGCCTCGGCATCGACAGCGGCGATGGTGATGGAGCCGTCGTCCTGGATATCGATGGTGGTGCCGGTTTCTTCCGTGATGGCACGGATGGTGGCGCCGCCCTTGCCGATCACGTCACGGATCCGCTCGGGATTGATCTTCATCTGGTACATGCGCGGGGCGAAGTCCGACAGCTCGGTGCGGGCAGCCGGGATGGCTTCCTGCATCTTGCCCAGGATGTGCATGCGGGCCTCGCGGGCCTGGGCCAGCGCCACCTGCATGATCTCGCGGGTGATGCCCTGGATCTTGATGTCCATCTGCAGCGCGGTGACGCCCTGCTCGGTACCGGCCACCTTGAAGTCCATGTCGCCCAGGTGATCTTCGTCGCCCAGGATGTCGGTGAGGACGGCGAACTTGTTGCCTTCCTTGATCAGGCCCATGGCGATGCCGGCCACGTGCCGCTCGACGGGCACGCCGGCGTCCATCAGCGCCAGGCAGCCGCCGCAGACCGAAGCCATCGACGACGAGCCGTTGGACTCGGTGATCTCGGAAACCAGGCGGATGGAGTAGGCAAAGTCTTCCTGCGAGGGCACCAGCGCGGTGATGGCGCGCTTGGCCAGGCGGCCGTGGCCGACTTCGCGGCGCTTGGGCGTGCCGATGCGGCCAGTCTCGCCGGTGGCATACGGCGGCATGTTGTACTGCATCATGAAGCGCTCACGGTATTCACCGGTGATCGCGTCGATGATCTGCTCGTCACGGGCGGTACCCAGCGTGGCCACGACCAGCGCCTGGGTTTCACCGCGGGTGAACAGCGCGCTGCCGTGAGCACGCGGCAGGACGCCGGTGCGGATGGAGATGGGGCGTACGGTGCGGGTGTCGCGGCCGTCGATGCGGGGCTCGCCGGACAGGATCTGGTTGCGCACGATGCTGGACTGCAGCTCGAACAGGATGTCGCCGACCTCGGTGGCAGCCGGGGGATTCTCTTCGGCAGCCAGCTGGGCCTGCACGTCGGCCTCGATCTGCTTGATGCGCTGGGAGCGCTCCTGCTTGACGCGCAGCTTGTAGGCGTCGCGCATGGCGTCGCCGGCCAGGCCATGCACACGCTCGATGAGCGCGGTGTTCTTCTCGGGGGCGGTCCATTCCCACTCGGCCTTGCCACCAGCCTCGACCAGCTCCTCGATGGCCTGGATGACGGTCTGCATCTGCTCGTGGCCAAAGACCACGGCGCCCAGCATCACGTCCTCGGACAGCTCGGAGGCCTCGGATTCGACCATCAGCACGGCCTGGTCGGTACCTGCCACGACCAGGTCCAGCTTGGAGTCCTTCAGCTGCGAGGCCGAGGGGTTGAGCACGTACTGGCCGTTGATGTAGCCGACGCGGGCGGCACCGACCGGGCCGTTGAACGGCACGCCGGAGATGGCCAGGGCAGCCGAAGCACCGATCATGGCGGGGATGTCGGCATCGATCTCGGGGTTGCTGGACAGCACCGTCAACACCACCTGGACTTCATTCATGAAGCCTTCGGGGAACAGCGGACGAATGGGGCGGTCGATCAGGCGGGCGGTGAGGGTTTCCTTCTCAGTGGGGCGACCCTCGCGCTTGAAGAAGCCGCCGGGAATGCGGCCTGCGGCGTAGAACTTCTCGAAATAGTCGACCGTCAGCGGAAAGAAGGACTGACCCGGCTTGGGTTCGCGGGCAGCCACGACGGTGGCCAGCACCATCGTGTCATCGATAGTGACCAGGACCGAACCGCTGGCCTGGCGGGCGATTTCCCCGGTTTCCAGGGTGACCGTGTGGTTGCCCCACTGAAATGTTTTCTTGGCGATCTCGAACATCGATTTTTCCTTGCACCCGTGGTGCCCACTCCCCGTGCTACCCGGCGGCACGGTTCGCCCTTGCATTCCGAAAAACAGAATGCCCGCGCGGTGGCGGGCATCCCGTAGTGGCTTCTGCCGATTACTTGCGCAGGCCCAACCGCTCGATGAGCGAACGGTAGGCGTCGAGATCGCGCCGCTTCAGGTAGTCCAGCAACTTGCGACGGCGGCTGACCATGCGCAGCAGACCGCGGCGCGAGTGGTGATCCTTGGCGTGGTCCTTGAAGTGCTGGGACAGCCCGTTGATGCGGGCGGTGAGCAGTGCGACCTGCACTTCGGGCGATCCGGTGTCGTTATCGGCGCGACGGTATTCAGAAACGACCTTGGCCTTGTCGGCGGCTTCCAGTGCCATGTTTTCCCTTTATAGAAAGTGGGTTGACGTGCGGTCCCGCCTGGCAAGCGGGCCGTGCTTCGAGTCTGTCGAAGAAGCTGCGGGTTGCAGCCTCAATCGACGGCGCGGATTATACCCGGGGATGCCGCAAACCCGAAATCTCAGGCGCGCGGCAGCGTGACGCCCCGCTGGCCCTGGTACTTGCCGCCACGGTCACGGTACGAGACCTCGCAGACCTCGTCGGACTCGAAGAACAGTACCTGGGCGCAGCCCTCGCCGGCGTAGATCTTGGCCGGCAGCGGCGTGGTGTTGGAGAACTCCAGCGTCACGTAGCCTTCCCACTCCGGCTCGAAGGGGGTGACGTTGACGATGATGCCGCAGCGCGCGTAGGTGGACTTGCCCAGGCAGATGGTGAGCACGTTGCGCGGGATGCGGAAGTACTCGACCGTGCGGGCCAGCGCGAAGGAGTTGGGCGGGATGATGCAGACATCGCCCACGAAGTCGACGAAGTTCTTCTCGTCGAACTGCTTGGGATCGACGATGGTGCTGTTGATGTTGGTGAAGATCTTGAACTCGGGCGCGCAGCGGATGTCGTAGCCGTAGCTGGAGGTGCCGTAGGAGACGACGCGACGGCCGTCGACGGAACGGACCTGGCCGGGCTCGAAGGGCTCGATCATGCCGTGCTTCTCGGCCATTTCGCGGATCCAGCGGTCTGATTTGATGCTCATGCGGGCGCTCTGTCGGGGTATCGGGGATGCGGGCGTCGGGCCTGGCACACAGCCGTGCCCGCCGCCGGATGAAACAGATTGGGATGATACCGGAACGGCCCCGGGATGACGGTCGCAGCCTGCCCCGCTGCGCGCGGCGACACGCGAGGCCTCCCCATCACGCGCGCCCTGCGCCGGACAGCCGCATCATGCCATTGAAACAGCAGGAAAGCCGCGGGCGTCAACCGCCCGGGCTTCGGGGCACGATCAGTCGTTCCGATCAGTCGTTCTTGATGACGATAGACGGGAACTTGGACGACATGTCCTTGGCCTTCTCGGCCACTTTCACCGCCACGCGACGGGCGATGCGGCGGTACTGTGCCGCCAGCTCGCTGTCGGGGCGGGCCACCACCGTCGGACGGCCGCCGTCGGCATCCTCGCGGATGTGGATGTCCAGCGGCAGGCCACCCAGGTACTCCAGACCGTACTCGGCCGCCATCTTCTCGCCGCCGCCCTGACCAAAGATGTGCTCGACGTGGCCGCAGTTGCTGCACACGTGCATGGCCATGTTCTCGACCACGCCCATGACGGGGATGCCGACCTTCTCGAACATCTTGTAGCCCTTGCGCGCGTCCAGCAGCGCGATGTCCTGCGGCGTTGTGACGATGACGGCGCCGGTGACGGGGATCTTCTGCGAGAGCGTCAGGTGCACGTCACCCGTGCCCGGGGGCATGTCGATGACCAGATAGTCAAGGTCGCGCCAGTTGGTCTGGCGCAGCAGCTGCTCTAGCGCCTGCACCACCAGCGGACCACGCCAGACCATCGGCTGGTCCATGTCGATGAGAAAGCCGATGGAGCTGACCTGCACGCCATGGTTCTCCATGGGCTCCATGGACTGGCCGTCGGGCGTGTGCGGCCGGCCGTGGATGCCGAACATGACGGGCTGCGACGGACCATAGATGTCGGCGTCAAGCACGCCGACGGTGGCGCCCTCGGCGGCCAGCGCCAGCGCCAGGTTGGCCGTCATGGTGCTCTTGCCCACGCCGCCCTTGCCGGAGGCCACGGCGATGATGTTGCGCACCTGCGGCAGCAGCTTCACGCCACCCTGCACCGAGTGGGCGATGATCTTCTGATAGACGTGGGGGGTGACGCCCTGCACGCCCGGGATCTTCTGGATGGCGGCCTGCACCGCCTCACGGATGGGGTTGATCTGGCTGAGCGCGGGATAGCCCAGCTCCACGTCCAGGCTCACGTGCCCCTCGTCCACCCGCACGTTGCGGGCCGAGCGGCTGGAGAAGAGATCCCGGCCGGTATTGGGATCGATGACCGTGGCCAGCGCCTGATTGACGGCGTCGACAGTAACAACACTCATGATGGAATCGGGTAGAGGAATTCTGTTAAGGGGGCGGCGCCGGATGCAGCCGCATTGCCACCCGCGGATACGCCAGCCCGCAAGAAGGGGGAGGCAGCCGGCGCAGCCCTGCTGGCAGGGTGCCCGGTCTCTGCATCATGCTCGCACGGCTTGTGCCCGGCAAACTTGACATTCGCCATGTTGACACATGGCCTGTGGCAACCATGCCCCGGCCCGTCCACCGGCTGACCGGCGGAGGCCCCGATTGGACCACGCCGCGACAGTCACGGCCCGGATGCTGCCCGTCCGGCGATGATACGCCACCGTACCGGCAGGGCAGCCGCCCTTGCTAAAATCGGCAGCAGCACACCCGGCATGCCGGGCCCCCCTGACGGGGCATCGTGCCCGCCACATGCGGGCATCCTGTCCACCCTCTCCTGCGTTTTCATGAGCCAGCCCCAGCCATCCGCCGCATCGGCAGCCGCCGCCATGCCTGCCGCCACCGGCCAGCATCCCGAGCGTCTGTTCATCACCACCGCCCTGCCCTACGCCAACGGATCGTTCCACATCGGCCACATCATGGAGTACATCCAGGCCGACGTCTGGGTGCGCTTCCAGCGCATGCTGGGCAAGGACGTGCTGTTCGTGGGAGCCGACGATGCCCACGGCGCACCGATCATGCTGAAGGCCCAGGCCGAGGGCATCACGCCTGAAGAACTGGTGGCACGCATCGCCGCCGAGCGGCCGTACTACCTGAACGGCTATCACATCAGCTTCGACCACTGGCACTCCACCCATTCGCCCGAGAACACGGCGCTGTCGCAGGAGATCTACCGGCGGCTGAAGGCGGCGGGCCTGGTGGCCACGCGCACCATCGAGCAGTTCTTCGATCCGGTGAAGGAAATGTTCCTGCCGGACCGCTACATCAAGGGCGAGTGCCCCAACTGCCACGCCAAGGACCAGTACGGCGACGCCTGCGAGGTCTGCAGCAAGGTCTACGCCCCCACTGACCTCATCAACCCCTATTCCACCCTGACCGGCAGCACGCCGGTCATCCGTAGCTCCGAGCACTATTTCTTCAGCCTCTCCGATCCGCGCTGCCGCCAGTTCCTGCACGACTGGCTGGCGCAGGGCCGGCTGCAGCCCGAGGTCGCCAACAAGGCGCGCGAATGGCTGGGCAGCGATGCAACCAATGGGGAAGCGGCCGAAGGCGAAGGTGCCGGAAACCCGCTGGCCGACTGGGACATCTCGCGCGATGAGCCCTACTTCGGCATCCCCATCCCGGATGCGCCGGGCAAATACTTCTACGTGTGGCTGGACGCCCCGGTGGGCTACCTGGCGTCGCTGAAGGCGCTATGCGAGAAGCGTGGCCTGGACTTCGATGCCTTCATCGACCCGCAGGCCGGTCAGGATCCGCAGCGGCCATACCGGCAGGTGCATTTCATCGGCAAGGACATCATCTACTTCCACACGCTGTTCTGGCCGGCCATGCTGCAGTTTGCCGGCATGCACACGCCCGACAACATCTTCGTGCACGGATTCCTCACCATCTCCGGCGAAAAGATGTCCAAGTCGCGCGGAACGGGCCTGTCGCCGAAGAAGTACCTGGAGCTGGGCATGAACCCGGAATGGCTGCGCTACTACCTGGCGGCCAAGCTCAACAGCCGGGTCGAGGACGTGGACTTCAACGCCGAGGATTTCGTGGCCCGGGTCAACAGCGATCTGGTGGGCAAGCTGGTCAACATCGCCAGCCGCTCGGCCGGCTTCATCCTGAAGCGCTTCGACGGCCGGCTGGCAGCGGCCTCGCCGGCCACGCTGGCGGCCTTTGCCGAAAGCTGGCCGGGCGCCGACGCCCTGGCCGAGCTGTACGAGCAGCGCGACTACGCCAAGGCAATGCGCGCCATCATGGCGCTGGCCGACCGGGTGAACCAGTTCGTCGATGCCGAGAAGCCCTGGGAGCAGGCCAAGGATCCGGCGCAGACCGCCAAGCTGCATGAGGTCTGCTCGGACGCGCTGCGCGGCTTTGCGCAGCTCATCACGCTGCTGGCGCCGGTGCTGCCCGACACGGCCGCCCGTGCTGCCGCCTTCCTGAACCTGCCACAGCCCTTCACGTGGGCGATGGTGAACGAGCCGCTGCCGGCCGGCCACGCCATCCAGCCCTTCCAGCACCTGATGCAGCGGGTGGATCCGAAGCAGCTGGATGCCCTGTTCGGGCTGGCAGCCGAGGCGGCTGCGGGCGCCAAGGCCGAGGGTGCCCCGGCCAAGGGAGGCAAGGACAGCAAGGAGAAGGGCAACAAGGACAAGGCCGCCGGAAAGGCCGCCGCCAGTGCTGCCGAAGGCCAGCCCGCCGAGATCACCATCGACGACTTCCTGCGCCCCGACCTGCGGGTGGCCCGGATCATCTCCGCCGAGAAGGTGGAAGGATCGACCAAGCTGCTGCGGCTGATGCTGGACGTTGGCGAAGAGCGGCCCCGTCAGGTGTTCTCCGGCATTTCGGCCTTCTATGATCCGGCGCAGCTGCCGGGGCGGCTGACCGTGATGGTGGCCAACCTGAAGCCGCGCAAGATGAAGTTCGGCCTCTCGGAAGGCATGGTGCTGGCGGCGTCCAGCGCCACCGACGATGAGGGCGTCTTCCTGCTCTCGCCCGACAGCGGTGCCAAGGCGGGCATGAAAGTATCCTGAGTTCGAGGTCATCATGTCGCAGAAGCTGCGCAGTTTCCACTTCCGCCCCGCCCTGCTGGACAGCCTGAAGCACTACCGCAGGCCCGATTTCATGGCAGACCTGGGGGCGGGTCTGACGGTGGCCTGCGTGGCACTGCCGCTGGCCATGGCCTTCGGCATCGCCAGCGGCGTCAAGCCCGAGCAGGGGCTGATCACCGCCATCATCGGCGGAGCGCTGGTCTCGCTGCTGGGCGGATCGAAGGTGCAGATCGGCGGGCCGGCCGGCGCCTTCGTGGCCATGCTCTACGGCATCGCGCTGCAGTACGGCATGTCCAACCTGCTGCTGGCCACGATGATGGCCGGCGCCATCCTCTTCCTGATGGGGGCGCTGCGGCTGGGGCAGATCATCCGCTTCGTGCCCATCTCCATCGTCATCGGCTTCACCAACGGCATTGCCGTGGTGATCATGCTGTCGCAGGTGAAGGACTTCCTGGGCCTGCAGATCGAGAAGATGCCGGCCAACTTCTTCTCGCAGCTGGACACGCTGGTCCATTACCGCGACGGGCTGAACTACCCGGCCCTGGGACTGGGCCTGGCCACGCTGGTCACCCTCATTGTCTGGCCCAAACCCCCCAAGGTGATGACTTCCCGTCAGACGGCGCTGGAGCAACCGGCGCAGGGCGTGGTGGGCACGGCCACCGACGCCGCAGGTGATGCCAAAGGCGCCCCGGCGCCCACGACGGCCGGCGCGACGTCGGCGACGCCCGCAGAGCCCCAGGCCCCGCAGGCCAGCCTGCTGCGCCGCATCCTGTGGCGCATTCCGGCGCCGCTGGTGGTGCTGCTGCTGGGCACGCTGTTCACCTGGGCGCTGCAGCTGCCGGTCGAGACCATCGGCAGCCGCTTCGGCGGCATTCCGCAGAGCCTGCCGGCACCCGTGCTGCCCAGCTTCGACTGGGAGTCAGCCCAGAACCTGCTGGGCCCCACGCTGGCCATTGCCTTCCTGGGAGCTATCGAATCGCTGCTGTGCGCACGGGTGGCCGACGGCATGACCCATGACCGCCACGATCCCAACCAGGAGCTGATGGCCCAAGGCATCGCCAACTTTGCCACGCCGCTGTTCGGCGGCATTGCCGTCACCGGCACCATTGCCCGTACCGTCACCAACATCCGCAGTGGCGCCCATTCGCCCATCGCCGGTCTCGTGCATGCGCTGACGCTGCTGGTATTCATGCTGCTGCTGGCCCCGCTGGCGGTCAACATCCCGATGAGCGTGCTGGCGGGCATCCTGCTGTTCGTGGGCTTCAACATGGGCGACTGGCGGGCCTTCGCACGGCTGCGTCGCTTCACGCTCAACTATCGCACGGTGCTGCTCACCACGTTCTGCCTGACCGTCGTCTTCGACCTGACGGTGGCGGTGCAGTTCGGGCTGCTGCTGGCCAGCTTCTTCTTCATCTATCGGGTGGCACGGGTCACGCGCGTCGACCGCATCGAGACACCGGCCGAGGTGGCAACGCTGCCCGGCGGTCGCCGGGTGGGCACGTGGCAGGCGTTCGGCTCGATCTTCTTCGGGTCGATCAGCAAGCTGGAGGCGATCACGGCCACGCCGCAGCCGCTGCCGGACATCGTGGTGCTGGATCTGCACCGGGTGATCAACATGGACACGACGGGGCTGGATGCGCTGCAGTCGCTGCATCGGCACATCCTGGAGCACGGCGACCGGCTGGTGCTGTGCGCGGCCAACCGGCAGCCGCTGTCGCTGATGAAGCGGGCGGGATTCCTGGAGGAGCTGGGAGAGGGGAATCTGTTCGATTCGCTGGATGAGGCGTATGCGGCGTTGCGGGGGGCGAGCCTCTCTGCGTGAAAGGATGGTCGTGCTTGAGGATCGACTTCGTTGAAGGATAAGAGTGTCTCAACGGGGGCGGCTTCACGGAAGGACGACTTCGATGAAAGGCGCTCCGGGATGGGGTGCCTTCCTCGGCTCATGCTGTCCGCTTCGCTTCCAGAAATCGCCTGTGGAGGCACCCCATCCCGGAGCGCTGGCACCTGAGTCGATCTCCATCCCGGCAACAGCCCATCACGGCACACCTCAACCCGTTGGGATGTCGGCCGTCGCTCATGCGAATCCGTGCTGATCGTCCCGGACGTGGGGCGCCGGACACCCGGACACTCAGTGCTTCGACGTCTTCCAGTCCTGCATCTGGTCGGTGCGTTTCAGCAGGCCGGTGTCCTGGTCGAAGTGGGCGTAGAAGAACATGGTGCGCTGGGTCGCTTCCAGGTAGCGCCAGCCCCAGACTTCCTCGTTCTGGCGCTTGAAGCGCGAGATCTCGCCCGGTTTGCCCAGGATCTGGCGGACCTGGTCGCGGGTCATGCCGGGCTGGACCTTGCGGAAGTTCTCTTCGGTCAGCATCTGTTCGATGCGGCGGTAGCGCCCATCCGCGCCGATGGTGACGAAATAGGTTTCCTTGCCCATCGGGCCGCGCGGGTATTCCAGGGTGCGGCTGCCGTCGCCCTCTTCCCAGATCATCTCGGGCTGGCCCATCCAGCGGCGCACGTCGGCTTCGGTGCTCTGGCCGGGGGTCAGATCCTTCTGGGCGATGAAGTCGCAGGCCGCCCCCAGGGGGGTGATGACCAGCAGCAGGGCCCAGGCACGGGTACGCCAGGAACGGGGGGCAGAGGCCTGTGAAGGGACAGTGTTGGAAGGCTTGGCGCTTTTCATGATGATGGCAGGGGTCGGGCGTGCCGCCCGGGAAGGATGGGGCGCGCGCTTCGATGCGGAAGGCAGACTCAAGGATACCGGATCCATGGCGCCCCCCAGGGCCGGGCGCTACCGCAGGTGTGCCTGTGCCACACACGGGTCGGCCGGTGCCGGCCAAGGCATGACTCCATTACAATCGGACCATCCCTTCGTCCACTTTCGTCCGCCGCGCCGGCAGGCTGTCATCATGGCCCTCTACGTTTCTGAAGCCACCCAGTTCCTGGAGCAACTGAAGGAAAAGCGTCCGTCGCTGGAGGCCGAGCAGCAGCGCGGCCGTGCCATCTGGTGGGACAAGGCGCCCATTGACCTGGAGCGACGTGCCGAGGAAAACGCCTCGCGGGTGATGCAGAAGCCCTACCCCTACCAGGCCGACACGACGCCGGCCCCGGGTACTGCCGAGCTGCTCTGATACCGCGGCCCCTTCATGCAGGACACGAACGGCAAGCCTGATTCGGATGCCGAGTTGCCGGTATTGGCGCTCATCCACGGTGAACCGCTACGGCGCATCCCGAACGATCTGTACATCCCGCCCGATGCGCTGGAGGTGCTGCTGGACACCTTCGAGGGGCCACTGGACCTTCTGCTCTACCTGATCCGCAAGCAGAACTTCGACATCCTGGACATCCCCATGGCCAAGGTGACAGCGCAGTACCTGGCCTACGTGGACGAGATCCGTTCCCGCAACCTGGAGCTGGCGGCCGAATACCTGCTGATGGCGGCCATGCTCATCGACATCAAGTCGCGGATGCTGCTGCCGGTGAAGAAGGCCGACAGCGACGAGGAAGTGGAAGACCCGCGCGCCGAGCTGGCCCGGCGGTTGCTCGAATACGAGCGCATCAAGTACGGGGCGGCACAGATCGACGCGCTGCCGGTGGTGGGCCGCGACTTCGTGCGCGCGCAGGTGCACCTGGACCATACCGCCGAGATCCGCCTGCCGGATGTCTCGGCTGACGACCTGCGGGCCGCCTGGGCCGAGGTGCTGCGCCGGGCGCGGCTGGTGCAGCATCACCAGGTGCAGCGCGAGTCGCTGTCGGTGCGCGAGCACATGTCCGAGATCCTCCGCAAGCTGCAGAACCTGCGCTTTGCCGAGTTCCATGAGCTTTTCGATCTGGAACAGGGTACGGCCGGCGTGGTCGTGACCTTCGTGGCCATGCTGGAACTGGCACGCGAGAGCCTTCTGCAGATCACCCAGGCCGAAGCCTTTGCCCCCATCTACGTGCGGCTGTCCTACCTGCCCAGCAAGGCGCGCCCCGATCCGGCCGAGTCGGACTTCGACGCGGACGAGTCCGAGATCATCGCGTCGGACTGAGATCATGTCGTATTCGGTTCAGCACAACCTGCAGCTTCGCCCCTTCAACACCTTCGGCATCCGGGCCAAGGCACGTCTGGCCTGCACGCTGGATGACGAGGCGGCCGTGGACGAGGTGCTGGGGCTGCTGCGCGAGAAAGGCGCAGCCGAGGTCCATGCCCCGCCCCCCCATGAGATCAGGCCGAATGAGCAGCCCTTCCCCCGTCCACTGATCCTGAGCGGAGGCAGCAACCTGCTGCTGGCGCGTGACCCGGACGAACCCGTGCTGCTGATGCGCACGCGTGGTCGGCACGTGGTCGAACAGCAGGGCGACACGGTGTGGCTGGACGTGGCCGCCGGCGAGGTCTGGCACGACACGGTGCGCTGGACGCTGCAGCAGGGCTACTACGGGCTGGAGAACCTGGCGCTGATTCCGGGTCGGATGGGCGCTGCCCCCTGGCAGAACATCGGCGCCTATGGCGCGGAGGCCGGCGAGCGGATCGATTCGGTCGCGGCCATCCACCTGCAGACGGGCGAACGTCGGCGCTTCACCGCCGCCGAGTGTACCTTCGGTTATCGGCAGAGCTTCTTCAAGACGCCGGCCGGCCGGGACTGGCTGATCCTGTCCGTGCGCCTGCGACTGTCCCGCACCTTCGTGCCCCGGCTGGACTATGCCGAGCTGCGAACGGCCCTGGCGATGCCGGGGCTGACAGCCGTGCAGGTGGCCGACACGGTGGAAGCCATCCGACGCAGCAAGCTGCCCGATCCGGCCGTGCTGGGCAATGCCGGCAGCTTCTTCCACAACCCGGTAGTGGACGGCGAGACGGTCGAACGACTGCGCCGGGTGCATCCGGGACTGCCCGCCCATCCCGTGGCGGGCGACGGCACGCCAGCCACCTTCAAGCTCTCGGCGGGCTGGCTGATCGACGCCTGCGGCTGGAAGGGCCACCGTGAGGGCGATGCCGGGGTATCGCCCCACCATGCCCTGGTGCTGGTCAACTACGGTGAGGCCACCGGCCAGGACATCCTGCACCTGGCCCGCCGCATTCAGGACAGCGTGCAGGAACGCTTCGGCGTGCAGCTGCGCCCCGAGCCGGTCGTCATTCTCTGAAGCCTGCCTCCGGCATCTTCCAGGGTGCATCCCGCCGGCCGCCCAGCGGTCGCGCGCCCTGCTCTACACCGTCTCGGACCGGCCTGTCGAAGCACCCCGGCACACGCTACGGGATTGCCCCATCCATTCCTACGAAGAATGACAATCAAGTTTCAAACTGATGATTGTCTGGAGCAACCCCATGAGCAAGGCTCGTTACATCATGGCCCTGGACCAGGGCACCACGTCGTCACGCGCCATCATCTTCGACCAGCGGGGCGAGATGGTGTCGGTGGCCCAGCGCCCGTTCAACCAGTACTTTCCCAAGCCCGGCTGGGTGGAGCACGACGGCAAGGAAA